>Ga0116184_10001967_pt1 | contig 18636 bp, 14 predicted proteins | sample AD_JPNNA5_MetaG_FD_89886 | JGI IMG/M metagenome (GOLD analysis project Ga0116184, IMG submission 89886) | Active sludge microbial communities of municipal wastewater-treating anaerobic digesters from Japan - AD_JPNNA5_MetaG | ecosystem: Engineered > Bioreactor > Anaerobic > Digestate | place... | reverse complement strand
TGGTCGATATCTACGGCTGGCTAAAAAGCAATCACGCGCTCGCGCAAAGGCTATTCAGGGTGAATTTATGAACATAGCGCTTATCACAGGAGCGGCGGGCCTGATCGGGTCCGAGGCAGTGCGTTTTTTTTTCGCGAAGAAATTCAAGGTTGTCGGCATCGATAACGATATGCGCCGGTATTTCTTCGGGCCGGAGGCTTCTACCCGGTTGTCGCTTCGAGGATTGCTCGATGAATGCCCCGGTTTCGTGAATAAAAGCATTGATATAAGGGACAGCAATGCCCTTGCCCGGGTATTCTCTCTCTACGGCAAAGACATAAAGCTTATCATTCATACCGCGGCACAGCCTTCCCATGATTGGGCTGCGCGCGAGCCGTTTACTGATTTCTCCGTCAATGCCGGCGGGACGCTGAACCTTCTGGAAGCGGCGAGGCGGCATTGCCCGGATGCGGTATTCATTTTTACCTCAACGAACAAGGTTTACGGGGATAAGCCCAACAGACTGCCGCTGGTGGAAATGCCCTCTCGCTGGGAGGTCAGCAGGTGCCATCCGTATTACCGCAATGGTATCGATGAATCAATGTCGGTCGATCAGTGCAAGCATTCGCTGTTCGGCGCCTCGAAGCTTGCCGCCGATGTGCTCGTCCAGGAATACGGCAGGTATTTCGGAATGAAAACGGGGGTATTCCGGTGCGGATGTCTTACAGGCCCTGGTCATTCGGGAGTAGAGCTTCACGGGTTCCTTGCATACCTGCTCAAGTGTGCGGTGATCGGCCGCGAATACAGGATATTCGGTTACAAGGGCAAGCAGGTCAGGGACAATATCCACAGCCGGGACCTGGTAAGCGCGTTCTACCATTTTTACAAACGCCCCCGCATCGCGGAAGTCTATAATATGGGAGGGAGCAGGTTCAGCAATTGTTCTCTGCTGGAGGCGGTGAAGTTGTGCGAGAAAATCACCGGCAATGCCCTCAAGACCAGGTATGTACCCGGCAACCGCATCGGGGACCACATATGGTGGATTAGCGACGTGTCAAAATTCAGGGCGCATTATCCCCGCTGGGGCCTTACCATGGATATACGCGGCATACTCGAAGATATCTTCAAGGCGAACGTCAATAAATGGAAGAGAGAACGGTAAAACGAAGAGGTTTTGCGCCAAGAATCTTGATCATAGGCGCGATCATGGCAGGAGCGCTCCTTTTGCGACTTCCGCAGCTTGATTTTCCTTCCATCGGTTATCACAACATGAAAGAAAATGAATACATCAGCATGGCGCAGCACATGCTAAAGACCGGAGATCTGATCGGACGGCACGTTTATTTTTACAACGCCTTTTCTGAAAACAGCGATTTCAACCTGTATCCGCAAATCCCGTTCGTTTCATATCAGATCCTTGCCGGGTATAAACTGTTCGGCGACACCCTGTGGTTCCCGAGACTGATAAATATTCTGCTGATGCTTGCTGCTTTTTTGTGCCTCTACCGGATCGCCGGTTTATTGGGGCTTTCGCTGGCGCTTCGGCTTGCGGTTCTTTTTTTGCTCGCGGTCATGCCGCTGGGAGTGTTCTTCGCTAGGAATCTCCAGGCAGAGAGCGGCGCGTTCTTTGCCATGTGCTGCGGGTCCGTAATGGGCCTGCATTTTATCCGGAGCGGAAAAAAAATATATCTTATCCTGTTCTCGCTTTCGCTTGCTTTGACTGCGGCGTATAAGATAGCGTTTTTGATAGGGTTTGCGGCAGTTTTCTTTCTGGTGCCTTTCAGACAGTATGCCCGCAGCCGCAGGGCTTGCGGGATCGCAGAGGATATGGCCATCCTGGGAATTCCGCTGGCAGTTTTCATAATATACTGTTATCTTACCGGACAGACGTCGTTCAGCAGCACAGAAGGCCGTGTCATGCTGTGGCGGCCCTTTACCCTTGCCTACTGGCGTCAGTTCGGCCCCATCATCCGCCATTATGCGATCAATGAAAACTTCACGTTCATATATTCGGTATTGGCTGCAGCAGGCATGATCTTGGCATGGGTACGAATCCGGACAGACCGCAGTATGTTAGCTGCCTATATACGCATCTGGAGCGTTTTGATTATACCGTATATCATGGTCTTTAACGATTACATAAACCAGCACAATTATTACCAGATGCCGTTTCTGGGGCTGGCCGTTTTTGCCTGCGTCTATTGCCTCGAGAGTATCAGCCGCGCATCAGCCTCGTTCCTTCGCAGCATCCGCCAGACCCATGTGTTCGCAATAGCATTTTTTACCGCGTTTGCTGTCGCGGTCCCTGGGATTTTTTCCGCTGTCAGGGGGCATTTCGGCGTGATATTCCCTGGCGCTGATGCAGTTGGGATATACCTGGCCAAGGTCATGGAGCCAGAAGAGAAGTTCTTAATATACACCACCAGCCAGGGATATGCGCCTTGCGTGTACGCGCGTAAGCGCTGCGGCTGGCCTGACAGCCTTGGGCAGCTTAAGCGTATCGAAGCGCAAGAGCATATCCGGTACGCGGTCGTGTATCCGTTCGGATTCATCAGGGCCATGCCGCCTGACATGAAAGAATACATCATGGGTTCATACCATGTAGATTCCCTGGGTTTCGTTGCCGCAGGAGATAGGGTCCTGCCGCAGGCTGTCGTCCTCAAAAAAGGCGGTACGGCCGATATCGACGCCTTTATCAGGGATAATATCCGAAACGCAAAGATGGATACCGTGTACAGGACCTTGCAGGGCGATATACCTTTCTTCATGATAACTGCCGGCAGGACAGACAAATGAGCGATCCGGCGCTTTTATCAGTATTAATTCCGGCTCGCAATGAGAGCCAGAATGTCTCCCGGGTGGTATCCGATATCGAGTCGATCCTGGAAAGGGACCGCATTCCGTATGAAATCATCATCATTGACGATCACAGCCAGGATTCCACCCGTCAGGCCGTGCTGGAGTGCGCCCGGCGCAATCCGCGCGTACGCCTGGTGGACAATGACAACAGGCCCGGATACGGTTTTGCAGTCGTCAAAGGCCTTGAGCGTTTCAAGGGAGATATGGCCGTGATCGTCATGGCAGACGGGTCTGACGATCCGGAGGATATCGTCGCCTATTACCGCAGGATGCTCCAAGGGTATGAGTGCGTGTTCGGGGACCGTTTCTGCCCCCAGGCCCGCGTGTCAGGGTATCCGTTGCACAAGCTGATTTTGAACCGCCTGGGCAATCTTTTTATCAGGACTATCTTCTGGATACCCTATAATGATGTCACAAACGCCTTCAAATGCTATTCGCGAACCGCGATCCGCGGCATGCAGCCGTTGATTTCATGCCATTTCAACCTTACAGTGGAGATGCCGCTCAAGGCCATCATACGCGGATACCGCTGGACTGTTATACCGACCGGCTGGACAGGAAGGGAAAAAGGCCTTTCCAAATGGAAGATCAAAGAGATGGGGTCGAGGTACCTGTTCATTATTATCTACCTTTGGCTTGAGAAAGTGTTGAGCCGGGGCGATTATCGCCGTCTGCCGAATGAAAATACTGGTCATAAGTGAGCCGTTCATAAAGGATTTCTGCCGCACCCAGCGCTGGCCTGCACGGACGCGCGGCAGGGCGTTGCGCCCCCCGGACTGGCTTGCGTATGCGACTGCAGTATTGCGCAGGGACGGTTTTGACGCCCGCCTGATCGATTGTACCGCCATGAACTGGGACAAAACGCGCCTGGCCGCGTTTGTCCGCCGGGAACGGCCTGAATGGGCCGTACTCGATTCTACCACTCCGTCGATTTTCTCGGATATTGAGTGCGCGCGTATCTGCAAAGACGCGGGCGCAAAAGTGATCATGGTCGGCACGCATGCCAGCGCCCTTCCCGGCGATACGCTCGCAGCGGCGAACGGCGCAGTCGATCTCATCGCTCTGGGTGAATACGATTATACGGTGCGGGATATTATACGTCAGGGGCGCGCCTTTGAATCGATTCCCGGAGTATGTTTCCTGCGCGACGGAAAACCGGTTCATACCGCACGGCGTCCGCTGATCGCGGACCTGGATTCTCTGCCGTTTCCCAGCTGGGAGTTTATCGATTTGAGGAGGTATTTCGACGCGGGCAGGCTGTATCCGTATATCAATATCATCGGGGGCAGGGGGTGCCCGTATCGCTGTATATTCTGTCAGTGGCCCCAATTGATGTTCGGCCATGCATATCGTTTTCGATCCGCCGGCCATGTCGTGGATGAGATCGAATATGACCTTCGGATGTTCCCGATGCTGAAATACGGGGAATTCTTTTTCGAGGACGATACCTTCACGGTGAACAAAGAACGGGCGCTTTCTATATGCGGCCAGATCGCCCGCCGCGGATTAAAGGTCACCTGGTCGGTGAATGCCCGCCCTGATATTTGCGATCTTGATTTGTTCAGGCAGATGAAGATAAGCGGATGCCGCCAGTTCCTGGTCGGTTTTGAATCAGGCGACCAGGAGATCCTCGATACGATCAAGAAGGGCGTGACCATTGAACAGTCGCGCAGGTTTGTGGATATTGCGCATCAGGCGGGTATCGAGGTTCACGGCTGTTTCGTACTCGGCCTTCCAGGCGAAACGGTCGGGACCGCGCAGAAGACCATAGATTTTGCGCTGAGCTTGAAACTGGATACGATTCAATTCTCCGCGGCAGTGCCCCTGCCCGGATCCGAATATTTCGAATTTTGCCGCGACCGGGGATTGCTTAAAACCAAGTCCTGGGAGGATTGGCTTGACGGAGGCGAGCAGGGGGCAGTCGTAGATTATCCGGGTCTTTCCATTGATGCGATCAACCGCATGGTGGACCGCGGACTTCGTGCGTTCTATCTTCGGCCGGAATTCGTGGTAAAGTTCCTGTTTAAGAACCGCAATATTTTCGATGTATACCGCAAGGTTCGCGGCGGCCTGAATTTCTTATCGTATCTAATTCGATCCTGACCTTACCTTATGGATAAACCCCTGATTTCCGTGGTCATCTGCGCACATAATGCTGAAAAGACGCTAAGGCAATGCATCGATTCGTGTCTTGCTCAGGACCGGCGCGATTTCGAGGTCATTGTCGTAGATGACGGCTCGACCGATCGGACGGCAGAGATAGCCCGTTCGTATGCACCACGGGTGAATGTTATCAGCGGAGAACGCAGAGGCCCGTCGCGCGCCCGCAATGAGGGCATCGCCCGTTCGTCAGGCGCCTTTATCGCGTTTACGGACAGCGATTGCATTGTCGCAAAAGACTGGTTAAGCAGATTAGTGGAATGTTTTGACCGCGATGATATCATGTCCGCGGGAGGCAGGCAATTGAGCCCGGCGGATGAGACTGCATACGGCAGGCGAGTGCAGGAATTCCTTGCACAGGCAGGATTTTTGAGCGATTACGCGCGTCAGGCAAAGGGTGTGCGGCTGGTTACCCACAATCCGACCTGCAATGTCATGTACCGGGCGGAGCTTTTTAAGCAGATGCCCGGGTTTCTGCCAGGGCTTTGGCCCGGGGAGGACGTCGAGTTCGATTATCGCGTCAGAAAACGCGGTGGGCGCATCGTATATACTTCAAAGGCGGTTGTTTTTCACTATCGTCCCGGAGATCAAGCAGGGTTTATGCGTATGATGGAACGCTACGGCTGGGCGCAGGGAGTTCTGGTGAGGTTACACGGTTTTTTCCGGCCGGTCCAGTATGCCCCGCTGGCCCTTATCCTTCTGCTGTGCATCGCGCTTCGATTCCCGGCTGTCATTCCCGCGGCTGCTCTTGCTTTATTCATCTATATGGCAGCGTGCCGGTGGAGCGCTTCCTCGATCCTGCTGTTTTTCCCCGCAGCCTTTTTTTGGCTCGCCGGGTATCTGAAAGGAATCAGCCGGCCATGCCGGTTTTCTGAATCCTGATATATTCCCTGATGGTTTCCGACCAGGATGCAAATAGCCCGCGCCGTCTCATCTGGCTATCCGACAGTACCCGTTGTGCCTGCAGGCGGCGTCGCTTTTTCGCAAGATCAGGCAGCATCATGATCAATGCCCCCAGCCCCGACAGCTGAGCCGAAAGGAGCTTTGTCCGGCACGTGATTAAAAGGACGGCTGCACGGGAACAGGCATACAAGAGGCAGCCTGCGAGGGCAAACCCAAGATATAAACCCTGCCGGTTCTTTATCACGGAGGCAATGCTGTTTCGCTGGATCTGATATACGCGCAAGGGGGTTTCCCTGCGCCCTATCGTCGCGCCGAACTTGTGGAAGAGGAATGCGCGAGGCTCATACACTACGCGGTATCCCGCCATCCATGCCCGCCAGCATAGATCCGTGTCTTCACAGAGCAGAAAATAGCTGTCGTCGAAACCGCCTAATTTAATGAATAACGACCTTCGCACCATCATGCCCGCGCCGCAGACAGCAGAAAAATCGCGCGCCTGGTTGAACGCAGGTCCGTCATTTTCTCCGAGGCCGACCTCGTATCCGATGCCGACAGGGGTGATTCTCTGCCCGGCGCTGTTTATTCGGCCCGGCTGGTCGTATAAAAGTATTTTGCTGCCCGCAACGGCGATACGCGGATCCGTGTCAAGAGCCTGCCTCATGTATTCAGTCCACCGGCGATCGACGACCGTATCGTTGCTGATAAGACCGATGAATTCCTGGGCTACCAGCGCGATGCCCCGATTGTAACCGCCCGCGAATCCGAATCCTTTATTCATGGCGAGTATCGTTACATCGGGAAAATGCGCCCGAACAAATTCGACGGACCCGTCAGTCGAGGCGTTATCCACCAGATACAGGCGAAGAGGGCCGAACGTCTGATTTTGGAGAGACGAGAAACATTCTTCGAGATGCTGTTTCCCGTTGCGGTTTATGACGATGATAGCCGTATCGGTATCCATGGCCTTATTATAGCATTTTCTCCATTGAATAAAAACATTCTTTACAGCGATACAAAAAGCGGATATAATTAATGATATTTAATTCGGCTTTGGGGCTGTAGCTCAGCTGGGAGAGCGCTTCGTTCGCAACGAAGAGGTCAGGAGTTCGATCCTCCTCAGCTCCACCAAGTACGCCGGGGTGCTGGGGTTCGCCGATAACCGCCTCAACGAGGCTGATGACTCCTATAAGACGAAAGGAGTCGCATCCTATGTTGAGGTTTTTTGTTATTGCGCTGGGAGGGGCGCTCGAGACCGTTGCGCGGTATCTTGTCGGCGGCCTTGACTATCGGCGTCCAGGGCGGTCAAACACCGCCACAAGTAATTCTTGCCGTTTTGCTGCCTGAAATGTTATAATACTGCATGTGATGAGCAAAACCCTCCTGGCCGTATTATCCTGTCTTGTTATCCTTCCGATGCCTGCCGCATGCGCGCAGACGACGCAACCCGTGGCATCGTTTTACGAACGGCTGAAGAACAATATTGTCCGCTGCCGTTTGTGTCCGCGGGAATGCGTTATTTCTGAAGGCAAACGGGGTTATTGCCGGGTGCGGGAGAACCGCAAGGGGATCCTGCATGCGTTATCCTACGGCCAGCCGGTTGCCATCCACATCGACCCGATTGAAAAAAAACCATTTTTCCATTTTTTGCCGGGTAGCGTAGCGTTCTCGGTAGCCACGGTTGGTTGTAACCTGAACTGCGCGTTCTGTCAGAACTGGGAGATATCACAGGCAAAGCCCGAAGACGTAAGGCCCCGCAGCATCCTGCCCGAAGAGCTTGTAGAGCAGGCCCGCAAAAGCGGGGCTCAGAGCATAGCTTTCACCTATACCGAACCCACGGTGTTCTATGAATATATGATCGATATCGCGCGCCTTGCCAAGGCCTCCGGATTGCGGGTTACGATGCATTCGAACGGATTCATAAATGAGGAACCGCTTCGCCGGCTGTGCAAATATCTCGATGCGGCAAATATCGACCTGAAAGGATTTTCACAGGAATATTACTCCAGAATCTGCGAGGGAAGCCTTGCGCCGGTCCTTCGCAGCCTCGAGGTCCTTAAAAACGAAGGCGTGCACGTTGAGATAACAAATCTGGTCCTTTCCGGATATAATGACGATCCCCGGCTGATAAGGGATATGTGTGCGTGGATCAGGGATAAGCTAGGGCCTGATACACCGCTCCATTTTTCAAGATTTTATCCTATGTATAAATTGCTGTCGCTTATACCCACGCCGGTGGCCAGGCTTGAAGAGGCGCGCGCCATTGCGCTTGAGACAGGCCTCTTGTATGTTTATATAGGCAATATCCCCGGGCATGAGGCCGAAAATACGTATTGCCCGAAATGCCGTAGGCCTGTGATCAGGAGGACAGGGTATATTGTTTCGGATATCGGCCTTGTGAACGGCCGATGCGGTTCCTGCGGGGAACAGATCAAGGGGGTGTGGCAATGAAACCTCGATTGATGCGGATCGTCCTCATTGTGTGCGCTATGGCCTTCGTAGCTGCGCATGACGCCTGCGTTCTGGCGCAGCCTTCCATAAAACAGCCAGATGTCGCCGGCGCGTTCTATCCCGCTGAACCCGGCGAGTTAGCGCGCCTGATAGACGGGTATCTTAAGGATGCTGTTTATTCGGACTCGGGACGCATTGAGGGAGAGATATTCGGTTTGATCAGTCCGCACGCAGGGTATGAATATTCCGGGCCGATCGCTGCGCGCGCCTACAGCCGTCTGCAGGGCCGCGATTACAAAACTGTCGTTATTATAGGCCCCAACCATTCGATGCGATTTAACGGCGTGTCCGTATATCCGCGCGGCGCGTTCAAGACGCCGCTTGGTAATATCGAGATAGACCGGGTGTTTGCTGGCCAGGTGCTAGCGCTGGAGCCGTGCGCCGCCTTCGAGCCGCGCGTCTTCGAAAAAGAACATTCGATAGAAGTCCAGCTTCCTTTTCTGCAAAAGGTCCTGAAGGATTTTCGCATAGTGCCGATCATGATGGGAGATTGCGACCTGTCCGTGTGCCGCAGGCTCGCTGCCGCGTTAAAGACCGCTATCGGCAGCCGCACCGACGTGCTTGTCGTAGCTTCGACTGACATGTATCACGGATACGATTATGACGAATGCAGCCGAACGGACAGCGCAACGCTTGCTTATATCAAACACATGGATGAGGAAGGCCTCTACAGGGGCCTGCGAGACGGCTTTGCGCAGTTATGCGGAGGACTGCCCGTCGTCACGCTGCTTGCGCTGGCAAAGAGCCTCGGCCACGATAAGGCCATTGTAATGGCCCAGTCGAATTCCGCTATCGTGACCGGGACCATGAGAAAGGGCGTATGGACAGTGGGATATTCAAGCATAATCATAGACCGCCAACAAGGAGAGGGGCATATGTTACTTAATCAGCAGCAGCGTGCCAAGATGCTCGATCTGGCGCGCAGATCCATCGAGACTTATTTGAAAACGGGAAAGAAGTTGCAGGTCACCGAGAATGATCCGGTTCTGAACAAAGAAATGGGCGCGTTCGTGACCCTGCACGAAAAGGGCAATCTTCGAGGTTGCATCGGCAATATGGTCGGCAGGCAGCCTCTGTATTTGACCATAAGGGATATGGCGGTTGAAGCGGCTACGGGCGACCCCCGCTTCCCTCCGGTAAGGGCTGGCGAATTAAAGGATATCGATATTGAGATATCGGTTTTGTCCCCCCTGGAGCGCGTTTCTTCGGCGGATAAGATCGAAATGGGCGTTCACGGTGTGCTGGTGCGCCGCGGTTTCAACAGCGGGGTCTTTTTGCCGCAGGTAGCGACCGAAACGGGATGGAGCAAGGAGGAGTTCCTCTCACAACTCTGCAGCCAGAAAGCCGGCCTGCCGGCTGATGCGTGGAAGGACAAAAACACGGAACTCTATATCTTCACTGCCGAAGTCTTCAAATAAAGGGGTCAGACACATTTAAAAGTGGATAGCTCTGTGGATAACATTATATTGGGCAAACGGGGTAATTTATGGCGGTCATAATCGTAAGTTTATTCCTGACAGGGGTACTTTTTGGCGCCGGCCCGTGCCTGGTAAGCTGCGGCCCGGTCCTTATATCGTATATCTGCGGGACTCAGAAAAAAGCGCGGGAAAGCCTTAATGCATATACGCTTTTTTCCCTTTCGCGCGTTGCAGTATATGTTTTTTTGAGCCTCTGCGTTTTTTTTATCGGCCGCATGGGACTTGAGAATATCGTTGCGGATTATGCGGATTACCTGTTCATCCTCGCGGGTTTTTTCCTGATACTTCTGGGCGTTTATTTTATGCTCGGCAAACGCATGGAGATCAAGCCTTTCAACCTTATTTACCGGCACATCATCAGGGGCGATACGAAAAATATCGTGCTTTTGGGGCTTGCGTATGGTTTTCTGCCGTGCGCGCCGTTTCTCGGAGTGCTGACTTATATCGGTTTAGTGTCACGCAACGCCGCGGAGAATATTATATACGCCGTGTTGTTCGGCGCAGGGACGTTCGTGTCGCCGTTGCTTCTTGTTTCGCTTGCGGCAGGAGCTGTTCCCGCTGTCATAAAGAACAATGACGGCCTTATTGCGAGGATCGTGCGCATGTTGTGCGGCGCAATTATGGTATTCATGGGCAGCCAGCTTGTGCGGAGGGCTTTTTGATGAACAGGTTTTATTGCTCTAGCAGCGATGTGTCCGGAGATTCGATCATCATTAAAGACAAAGGGCAGGTGCATCATATCAGGGATGTGATCAGGCTCAAGGAAGGGGAGCGCGTTTTTGTGTTTGACGATAAGGCGCATGAATTTGACTGTGTCATAGACAGGATTACGCTCGCGCAGGTTGTATTCGCCATCAGGCAACGGATACAACCGAAGCGTGAAGGCCGCCCGGAGATCACTGTCGCCTGCGCGATCCCTAGACATTCCAAGATCGACGATATCATCGACACATTAACGCAGATCGGCGTTACCAGGATCATTCCTATGATGACTGAAAGGGTTGTTGTCCGGCTCGACAGGGCAAAGCGTGCAGAGCGGCGCGTCCGATGGCTCAAGATCGCATTGGCGGCAAGCAAGCAGAGCCAGCGTAATACCGTGCCTGCGGTGGACGAGATCACAAATGTCACGGATGTGATTAAATTGTCCGGAGATTACGACCTGAAGCTCATTCCCACGCTGCCAGGCGACCGCACACAGCTCAAGGATGTATTGAACAGCGCCAGGCCAAAACATATTCTGGTCCTCATAGGCCCTGAGGGGGATTTTACTCCGGGAGAGACAGCACTGGCGCAAAAGGCCGGGTTTGTCCCTGTCTCCTTCGGGGATTTTGTATTCCGTGTAGAAACAGCATGCGTTTATATTGCCAGTGTTCTGAACTACGCCTATTAATTATCCACAGAGTTATCCATTTTTAATCGTGTCTGATCCCTTTTTTAGAATACACACGCTTGGGTGCAAGGTGAACCAGTATGAGTCGCAGGAGATACGCGAGCGGCTGCTGGAGGCCGGCATGCGCGAGGCTGCTCCCGGACGCAAGGCAGACCTCTATATTGTCAATACCTGCACGGTCACGCGCAAGGCGGATAAGGATTCTTTGTACGCTATACGCCGCAGCCATCGCGAAGATCCCGGCGCGTCGATCGTTGCGACCGGCTGCATGGCTGAATTCGGCGCGGGAATATTAAGGAAAGAACCTGGCGTCCGCATGGTAATAAAGAACCGTGATAAGGCAAAGATCTCGGCCCGTATCATCAAAGATTTTCTGCCCTCAGGAAAAGGCATTTCTTTTTTCGAGGGCCGCACGCGGGCGTTCCTGAAGGTCCAGGACGGGTGTAATAATTTCTGCAGTTATTGTATCGTGCCGCATGTGCGCGGTTCTTCCAGAAGCAAACCCGTGCTACAGATTCTGGAGGAGTCCAGGCGGCTTATTGCCAACGGTTACCGCGAGATAGTCCTGACCGGAATCTGCCTTGGCGCATACGGCAGGGATTTGAAACGGGGGATGTCTCTGGCCGGGGTTATTGAACGTATGCAGGAATTGCCCGGGCTCAAGAGGATCAGGATTAGTTCCATAGAGGCAAAGGATGTTGATGATGGCCTGATTCGATGCCTGCGATGGCCGGGCAAACTGTGCCGCCATATGCATATTCCCATTCAGAGCGGGGACGACGATATCCTGGCGGCCATGGACCGCAGATACACACGCCGGGATTATCTTGACCTGATCGCTCGGCTCAAAAAAGCCTGCCCGGATATCGCCATTACGACAGACGTGCTGGTGGGGTTTCCCGGCGAGGAAGAGCGCAATTTTCTCAATACCCTCGACCTTGTCAGGCGCATCGAGCCGTTGCGGACACATATTTTTCCGTATAGCCCGAGGCCGAACACAAAAGCGTATGCTTTACGTAAGGCCGTTGCCCTGGATATTGTCAGGGACCGTTTGAAGCGGATGTCCGAAGCTGCCGATGACTGCGCGCGGAACTATCAACAAAAACGCCTGTCTTCTGTCATGGATGTGCTTATGGAAACTCCCTCCAAGGATCATCCTGGCGAGTGGGAGGGATATACGGACACCTATATGAAAGTTGTGTTCAGGTCACGAAAAAGGCTTTCGAACAACATTATCAGCCTGCGTTTAAAGAAGCTTATCGGTAATAAAATTATGGCCGTTTTGCCTTGAAAATAAAAGATCATGTGCTATACTTTTAGCACGCCACGGTTCTAAAGACATGCTGTCTTTTGAAACGTGGTTTTTTGTTTTTCCATAAGAAATGAGCTTTATTAAAGCACTTCAAAAGTCGGGGTTTAAAATGTTCAGAAAAATAACCGCGTTTCTTGTAGTATTCTGCCTTGTATTCGAACAAAGCGGATTTGCTCAAGTAGCTCCTCAGATCAATATCCCTGCGTATCTGGCAGGATATCTTTCTCCGGACCGTTTCAGGCCTGTCCATCTTCGCAGCATCTCATTTGACCAAACCACTCATAATTTTAATCTTCTTGTTGATAAAGGCGATGTGAAGAAGTTGCAGCCCAGCCAGCTTGAAGAAACAACCCGACAGCTTTTTCAATACTTCCAGATCGGCCTTAACCTGCCCAACAGCATGTTCTGGGTCAACCTGCGCCCCGACGATCCCGCGCATATAATCGATCCCTATCTGGAGAAGACGGATTTAGGCAGGGTTTTGCTTGAAGCTGATCTTCAACTGAAAAAGGATATGGCTGCACGTACGTCTCCTGATACCAAGGAGGGCAAGGCCTATTGGAACAGGTTATACGCAAAAGCCGAAGAGCTGTTTGGCCAGTCAGACCTGGAGATACCGACCGTAACCCGTCCCTGGATTGTTCCGGGCGAGATCATCATGGCACAGTCGCAGGACAGCGCGTATGTGTATAAAGCAACGCTCAGGGTCATGCTCGAACAGGATTATCTCAAAGACGCGCCCCAATTTAATCCCAACGACGCCCGGTTCAAGGAACTCAACGAATATTCATCGCGGATCATCAGGGAAGAGATCCTTCCAAAGCTTACAAGACAGGTCAATTCGGCAAGGCGGTATGCGGGCTTGAGGCAGGCATACTATTCCTTAATATTGGCGCAATGGTACAAGCAGAAGACCCCCAAACCGGCTGTTGCCACGATCGATAGCAGAAATCTTGACGGCCTTACCTCGAAACAACAATGGTCAAAACAGGCGTATTACCAGGCGTACAAAAAATCTTTCGAACAGGGCGAATATAACAAGGAAGAGACGGTCCCCGGCCCAGGAGGTTTGACGATCCGGAGATACTTCAGCGGCGGAATCAAGATTTATGTCCCGAAGATCGACGGTTTTGTCTTGTATGTTCAGGCTGTCAACAGGCCTAAAAATATCGGGGTAACAATAGATCCGGTTACTCATTCTACCCGGATCGTTAATCCGGAATCTCTGGATGGGGACAGTCCGCAGAGTGACCGTGATGCGGCGCCTGAAATCATGCATGAATATAGCGCTGCCAAAGACGGCGGCAGTTACATTACTGACTTCTTGTCCGTTCTTCCCGCTGCAAAGATTGTAGAATATGTGGCAGAGGAGATTAAAGATTATACCGCTGCAGGCAGGAAAGCGCTTGTGGTAGATGCAAGCGACAACAGCCGCAATGAAAACGCAGAGATCTTTCGAAAACTCGGGTTTACCGTTTCCGTTGTTACGAGCCCTGCTGAAGCGTTTCATGCATGGGAAGCGACAACGTTCGACGTAATTTCTGTTAACGGGGGCGTACAGGACATATGGCTGGCTGAACGCATCAAAGAGAGGAACAGCCATACAGAGTTGTTTTATTTTGTCGATGGTAAGGATGCGCCTGCAGCAGACAGGCTCAATCGTGCCCGGAGAGCGGGTATTGTCAACAGTATCATTGTCCGCGGTAATGAGAAGACGGAAATTCCGCTTGCGGTTCGCGACATGGCAATCCGGCAGGCGCGCAAGGACGGCGGAGTGACGACGGAATTTGAGACGAAGGCAGACAAAAGGGCTCTTGCGCTGGAACGTTTCATCAAGACCGAGTTTGAACATTATGTCGATGGCGTTCATTTGCTGAAGAAGGACGCGGATCGCAATGAAGTCATTACCGAGATACTGCATGATCCATACTACCTGCTTGAATTTTACGATCAGGTCAGCCTGAAGCTCGCTTTGGACCACAATGTCATCAGGACAACGCGGCTCGGCCTTGCCAGATGGCAGATGCTTAATGTCTTCGATGATATTTTCATCGTTGATTTTAACATCAATGTACCGGGAGAGATATCAGTGAGCGTCGAAAAAACAGGCGCGGCACTCCGTGACGGCGGAACCGATAAGCTGTATTCAGGCAGGTTTGTGAGCAGCATTGCGGCTGACCTGAAGGGATTGCGCGGGGACCGGGAGATCAGCAGATCCATAACTGAGCGCATAACCCGGTTCATGTCCGTGCACCGACAGGTTCAGGAAGACCTCGATGATCCGCGACGCGCCATGACGGAAGATATCCGCAATGCCCTGAGATCAAACATGCCGGTATTGAGCGATTTTGTCAAGGACATGGATCAGGATACCGTGCTGCGGCAGAATGTTACAAGGCTCATGATGCTCGTGCAGGATGATCACCGTGTTTTCGACACCCTGCTTTCGGTCGTGACGAATGACAAGGACCATGACGAGATGGTTTATGGGATCGTCCCGCTGTTCGGTGAGATGAAGATGGATTATGACCAGATGTCGAATCTGGCGCAGGTGATAAAGATGATGGACGGCGGCTCGTTCAGCCGTTACATGCTGGACCAGAAGTATATCGAGGATCACGATATTATGCCCATTGCAACCGGGGTACCAGGCATGGGGGCATTGCACGGGTATGTTTTTGTAGTCGAACCTGATGCTGACCTTGCGGCATATGTGCAACATATACGGCAGTTCAAGCGAGGCACGTTCACCGTTCAGGAACAGATCGATCTTCGGAAACGAGGCATTGACCCGGATAAATATTCGCAGGAGCGCGGCTCGTCTATTCCGGTGATCGTTTATATCCAGCAGGCCAATCCGTTATATGACCCGCTGATGGCACTTGCTGACGGCGTGATCCAGGCCCAGGGAAATGTGAACAGCCATGGGTATATGTTCTGCAATGAGATGGAAATACCGGTGGTTACTGATGTGCGGGAAATTATGCTTGAGAACAGGCCGCTTCGGACCGGAGACCTCGTTACCCTTGACGCAACCAATGGCAGGGTCTATGCTCTAACGGGTGACCTCGGGCAGGCGATTCCTCTACTGGATAATTCAGACGGTTTTCAGCAGGCAAAGATTGAGCATATGAACCGTATCCTTTCACAGTTGACAGCCGGAAGGGTTATGGTCCTGTCAGTATCAGGCAGCCATTTGCCTGAGTGGGCTGCAACGGTATTACTTGAGCGGTTTGAGAAGGTTAACAATAAGCCTGTCTCGATCGTTGAAGTTGACCAGGTCCACACAGAGATCGTTGTCAAGGCAGGGGAACACATGTTCCTGCTTGATTGGACACAGCGCGGCGTGTATACGCTGGCAGATCCAGAGACGGGCGAACGCTTTGTGTCCGGTGTTGCAAAAGACGGCGGCATGGGGACGCAGGATAGGGTGAGGGCTCGGATTTCCCATATTATGGAGCGGACACAGCAATTGCTCTATGAAGAGCCGGAAGATGAGGCCGCAAGAATAAGGATTCTGGCCGCAGCAGCCCTTGTGGAAATGGGAACAGATGCATTGCCGATGCTTAAAGAATATGATGCCCGGGAAATGAGCCCGGAACAGAGAGGGATAATCTCGGATGCCATAAAATTTCTGGAGGAATCTTTGCCGGATAATATATCAGAGCGCAGTGAGCAGGCCACGGTCGGTGGCATTGATATGCGTGCCCTTCCGGTCAGCCAACCGGCTGGTACAGCAATGCTTTCTGTTGCAGTGCCGGGTATTGATTCCCTGCAGATGACAACGCAGGAGTTAGATGAGCAATGGCAGGGCATCGAGAAATCTATCAAATCAGGGCCTGTGCCGTATGATAAGCTCAAAGCGCACGCCATTGCCTGCTGCGGGAACAAAGATGCGGTTGACCAACGCGGGAAATTTATTGCCTATATTGCGGGCTTGCTCAAGCTTGAGGAAGCGGCAGCTGTAGAGACCGCATCTGAATTGAAAGAAGTGCTGGCCATACTGGGTTAAAAAACATGTTCCCGGACCCCGACTCCGGGGATGTGTCTGGGGCGGTTCTTGAGATTTTTGAGAACCGCCCTTTTTTTGCCCCGTTTTTCGTTGACATACCCGTTAAAGGATGATATATTAAAGTGCTCAAAAACCATTAAAATTTGAAAGGAGTTGATTACATTGCCGAAGATCGAAATTCGTGAGGGTGAATCCTTCGAATCCGCCATGCGCAAGTTTAAGAAGCAGATCGAGCAGGAGGGGATACTGAAGGAGGTCAGGGACCGCAAGCATTACCAGAAACCCAGCGAAAAGAAAAGAAAGAAAATGCGGGAAAGAAGATAACCGATGGTTTTGGCTTTGTCTACTTCCTGGAACGCCTTCCGCCATACCGACGGGAATTCACTTATAGACGAAATAGAAAAGCTGGGTTTCAACGAGGTCGAGTTGAGCTTTAACCTGACCTCTCAGATGGTTGACGCTGTCGAGCAGGCGGTCAAAGACGGCCGAATCTCTGTAACCAGCGTCCATAATTATTGCCCGATCCCGCCTGATATTGAGCGCTCAAAGGCTCTGCCCGACTGTTACGCGATGTCCTCGCGGGATGAAGGACAGCGCAGGAGGGCGGTGGAATTGACCAGGGGCACAATAGATACTGCCGTGCGGCTGAACGCATCCGCGGTCGTTTTACATTGCGGCAGGGTGGAGATACCGGACAGGACCGTTGAGCTGATCGCGCTGTTCAACAAAGGCCTTGCCGCAAACCCTGAATTCACCTCTCTGCGCGATGATATCATACGCGAGCGCGCGCGGTTCAAACAGCCGTTTCTCGATAATACTCTGCGCAGCATGGATGAATTGAACCGGTATGCCCTCCATCGGAAAGTGAAGCTCGGCGTGGAGAACAGATACTATTTCCGGGAAATACCTTTTTTCGAAGAAACGGGCGTCATACTGGATAAATTCAGGGATTCGGCTGTTTTTTACTGGCACGATACTGGGCACGCGCAATTGATGCAGAACCTCGGATTCCTTAAAGACCATGAGGATCTCCTGCGCAAATATGCCGGCCGGATGCTGGGCATCCATCTGCACGATATAACCGGTTGTTCAGATCATCAGCCGCCTGGTGCCGGCGAGCTCGATTTCGCTAAGATCAAACCCTACATAGGCCCGGGCACCCTCACGGTCATCGAGGCGCATCATCCGGCAGAGGCGGGCCAGTTGATAAAAGCGCGGGAATTCCTGCGCGGCATATTCAATGGGTAGAATATCAGTGCGCAAACCGGCGGTTGCCGGCCAATTTTATCCTGCCACGGCGAATTCCATACGAAAACAGCTTGACGGTTTTTTGCCTCCGGCAGAGAAAGTTAAAGATTGCATAGGCTGCATGCTCCCGCATGCCGGCTATATGTATTCGGGCATGGTCGCTGCCCGGACAGTTTCACGCCTCATCGTCAAGGATACGGCGGTTCTTCTCGGCCCCAACCATACCGGCATGGGGTCGGCCTTCAGCATCATGGCTTCAGGCTTGTGGCAGACGCCGATGGGCGATGTGGGGATAGATGAGGAACTTGCTCGCGCCATGATCGAGGGGTCATCGTATCTGGAGCAGGATGAGATGGCCCATATCCGAGAGCATTCTCTGGAAGTCGAGATTCCCATCCTGCAATATTTCAGGAAGGATTTCAGGATCGTTCCGATCGCTTTCGCAAGCGATGATTTTGAAGCGCTGGCTGATACCGGCAGGGCAGTGTCAGCCGCCCTGAAACGCCTCAACAGAGAGAAGTCCGCGCTGCTTGTCGCAAGCAGCGACATGACGCATTACGAGCCGGCCGATGCCGCGCGCAGGAAGGACGACGCCGCTCTGCATGCCTTGCTCGCCCTTGACGCCAGAGGCCTGTGGCAGACCGTGCGGGGCCGGGGCATCACGATGTGCGGTTATATGCCTGTTATCGTCATGATTACGGCTGCCAGGGAGCTCGGCGCAACAAAGGCCGAGTTAGTAGCATACGCCACCAGCGGCGACGTAACAGGAGATAATTCGAGCGTTGTC
>Ga0116184_10001958_pt1 | contig 18684 bp, 14 predicted proteins | sample AD_JPNNA5_MetaG_FD_89886 | JGI IMG/M metagenome (GOLD analysis project Ga0116184, IMG submission 89886) | Active sludge microbial communities of municipal wastewater-treating anaerobic digesters from Japan - AD_JPNNA5_MetaG | ecosystem: Engineered > Bioreactor > Anaerobic > Digestate | place... | reverse complement strand
TTCATGCCATGTGGTCCCGTTATTGCTGAAGTTCAAGCATGAACTATCCGCAGATCCCGGTATGCTCAGCTCTGTATGGTATACCGCCTACAGCGTACTGTTCGTTGCCGGTGCGATGTGTGTGCTGACGTGGTATTGCGTGTATCGAGTCATTATCCTGCCATCGGCAGGCCCTGACGCCCGTTTCTTGACGTATCCGGTTATATTCCTCTGGGCGTACGGCGTGAGCGCGCTTGCGGTTAACGCACATGTCGCGGATCTGATCGTTGTTACGGCAGTTACTGCAGCGGCGTTCGGGTTCCATGCTACGACGTTCGGCAGGACGCTCATCGCATACGCGCGCGGCACCGGGAGCGTTGTTCTGTCGCGGCCGGTTGTTGCGCTGGCGCTGGTCGGTATCGGGGCGTTCGCGATACGCGTGTTCTATTTGTACAGGATCATGTCGGACCCCAACTGCATGCTGACCGGGTCAGACGCTGTCAGGTACGATGCTATGGCGCGCAGCTTTCTTGCCGGAGAGAATATAACGGATTCGTATGCGTCCGGATACTGGATGTTCCTGGCTGTCATATATAAAGTATTCGGCACGGGATATTTCTCCGTCGGGATAGTTCAATGCATTATTTCGTCCGTGTCGTGCATCCTGTTGTATTATGTAGGGGCCAGGATATTCAACGCCCGGGCCGGGTTGATCGCTGCGGTCCTTTCAGCGCTTAACTTCCTGCTGGTCTTTTCCGCCAGCTCCATCGGGTATCAGGTAATGGATGTTTTTTATTGCACTGCCGTTGTGCTCCTGGCGCTTTTGTATACGGATAGTTTGTACAGGGTACAAGGTCCGGTTCCGTGGTTGCTGTTGTGCGTGACCGGAGGCGTGATGGCGTGTGCAGTTGCAACGCGAGAAACTAATTTCTTTTTTTCAATAATCCTGGTAGTATGGATGTTCCTTATGCTCCGGCAACGGGTCTGCGTCAAGTCATCTCTGGCAGCTGCGGCAGTCGTACTTATATCGTATTGCCTCGTACTGGCGCCTTTTATCGTGCGTAATATCAGGCACACCGGTGTCTGGTATCCGGTTTTTACGACATACGGGGCATCAGACAGCGGTCAGGGCCGGGATAAGGCTTTTTCGCACTACTATGCAGAATACGTCAATCTCGAGAACAGGGACCTTGAAGCTGCTGGCGTTGATCTGTTCGACGCGCGTAAAACGTTCGCTTCGTTTATGCGTTCCCCCGGCGCGGTGTCGAGCGCGCTTATGAGGAATTTTACAGGTAAATTCGCGAATATGTTCTTTCAGCAGGGGTACGGCAGTTTTGATCTTTTGTTCCTGTACCGGCTCAGCGATTATTATTATGCCGCGTGGTTTTACGCGTATGTGCTCGGCATTGTCGGGCTCGTCGCCGCGTTCCGCAGCAGGCATGCCGTTCTGCATACGCTCGGGTTCGCGTTCATCGCGTATCGTACCGCAGTGCATCTATTCACCGAAGCGTGGTATCGCCATCGCGCAAGCCTTGAACCGTTCTTGTTGCTCTACGTTGCCTTCGGACTATACGCGGTTATCGCGTATAGCAGGCGGCAGGAAGGCCGGATATATGAATAAGCGTATTTTCACGGTTATTACCTTTTGTATCACCCTTGCTGCGCTGTACGTGTCGTTCAAAGATACGGACATCGGTGTGATCGGGCGGTATATGCGCGAGGGGAATTACCTGTACGTGATACCTGCATTCATCGGCTTGATGTTGTATGCGTATCTGCGCGCTGTCAGATGGGGATATTTCTTCGATGTGAAATTAAGCGCGCGGTTGCTGTTTTCGACTACCATGATCGGCCTTATGGCAAATAATATATTCCCCGCGCGGGCCGGCGAGATCCTCAAGGCGTATATTCTCGGAAAACATTCCGGGGTCAGTAAGAGCGCCTGCCTTGCCACGGTCGTGCTTGAGCGCCTGTGGGACGGTATTACCCTTGTCGCATTTATCGGCGGCATGTTCGTATGGGTGTTGTGCAACGGCTCGTCCGTTCTCGGCAGTAATTCGGATATCGGACTGATACGGTATGCCGCGTACATCTCGATCGCCGTGTACGTGGTCATCGCGGCAGTCATCATTGCGTGGAAATGCGCTGCAGCCAGGACGATCTCATGCATCGGTTCGGTCGTGTCGCGATTTTCTCCCAAACTGGCGGCGTATGTTACCAACAGGCTTGCTGCGTTTAGCGGCGGCCTGTCAATATTCAATAATCCGCGTAACCTGCTTATCGTTTCCGCGTACTCGGTGCTCATATGGTTCTCGGCTGTCGTCACGCTGTTCCTCATGTTCAAGGTATTCTCGTTCGATGTCCCGTTCGGCGCTGCATTCATGCTCGTTATACTCATTGCGTTGTTCGTCATGATCCCTTCAGTGGGGAGCCTGGGAACGATGCAGCTCGCGTTCGTGCTCGGCCTGGCAATGTACGGCATTGACAAGAGCCGCGCGTTGAGTTTTTCGATCCTGTACCAGTTCTTCGATACCGTGCCGATGATCCTTATCGGTTTGTTCTATTTCTTCAAGGATGGAATAACGTTCAAGCAGGTCTCGGCTATCAAAGAGGAGATGAAATGAAAAAGTTGGCCATTTCCGCATTTTGCCCGTGCTACAACGACGCAGGTTCGATCGCCAGTATGGTAGTGTTGATGGATAAGGTCGTGCGGTCGATCACCGACGATTATGAATTACTGGTCATCGATGACGGGTCGACCGATACGAGCAGGCTGATCCTGCGGGAGCTGGAGGCAAAATATCCGAAGCTGCGGCTTATATTCCACGAGAAGAATAAAGGATACGGCGGAGCGCTCCAGGCGGGGTTCTACGCGGCGAAAAAAGAGTTCATTTTCTATACCGACGGCGATTTTCAATACGATATTACGGAGCTCCCGAAGCTCGCAGCGCTCATGAGGGACGGGGTAGATGTCGTCAACGGATATAAGATATGCAGGTCTGACCCCATGAACCGCATCGTTATCGGATTCCTCTACCAGCATTTCATGAAAGCCCTGTTCCAATTCAAGATCCGCGACGTAGACTGCGATTTCAGGCTCATGCGGCGGAAGGTGTTCGATAACCTCAACTTGAAGTACAAAAGCGGCGTTGTGTGCGTCGAGATGATCCGGAAGATGCAGGACCGCGGCGTTGTCTTCGACGAAGTTCCGGTGTCGCATTATCACCGGGTCTACGGCCGGTCCCAGTTTTTTAATTTCAGGCGCGTTTTCCAGGTCGGCAGGGACCTTCTCATCCTGTGGTGGGACCTGGTTGTCATGAGGAGGGGATAAATGGAAGGTTTGAACGATGTGCGCATGATCGATCTGCCGTCGGTCAGGGATGCGCGGGGTGTTTTGACGTCAATAGAAAGCGGAATCGACACGCCGTTCGAGATCAAACGGATATTCTACATGCACCATATCGTGTCAGATCGCGGCGGCCACGCGCATACCGATACGGACCAGGTTATCGTGGCGTCGTACGGAAGCTTTAAGGTTGAGATATCGGACGGGACGGACTCGCGTTCCTTCGTGCTTGACGACGCGCAAAAGGGTTTGTACGTTCCCCGGATGATATTCATCAAGCTTTCGGATTTCTCTCCCGGCGCCGTGTGCACGGTCCTGGCAAGCACGCATTACGATATCAAGAGATCGATCAGGACCTGGGAGGATTATCTGAAGGCTATTCGTAAGGATACACAATAATGAGCAGACTTTCCCGGCCCAAAAAAGACGCCTTTTCATTCCCCGCTCACGCGATGAAACGCGCATTCGGCTGTGAAGAGGAGTTCATGGCGTGGTTCGAGTCGCGCCGTCGCGCCGGGTATTTTGCGGTTGAGCAGATCCCGTTCTCAGCCCTGCAAGGCTGGAGCTTTGAGAAAGGAAGCCGCAATCTCGTGCACAGCTCAGGAAAGTTCTTCAGGGTGTCCGGTATCAGGGTCAGGACCAATTTCGGCGCTGTGCATAATTGGGATCAGCCGATCATCGTCCAGCCCGAGATCGGGATTCTGGGCATTATTACCAGGAAGGTCTCAGGCGTGAGGTATTTCCTCATGCAGGTCAAGATGGAGCCCGGCAACGTCAATATCATACAGCTTTCGCCCACGCTCCAGGCCACCAAAAGCAACTATACTCAGGTGCATAAGGGAAAGCTGCCGGCGTACCTGGAGTATTTTCTCGACCGTAAGAAAGCACGCTTTCTGGTCGATCTTCTCCAGACCGAGCAGGGCGGCAGATTCCTGCGCAAGCGTAACCGTAACATGATCGTTGAGGTTGACGATGAGGTTGAGCTGAAAGACGATTTCTGCTGGCTGACCTCATGGCAGATCAGAAAGCTTTTGACCATCGATAATTTTGTCAATATGGATGCGCGCTCCGTTCTGTCATGCGCGCCGTTTGCGGACGGTAATCTTAAGAAACATTACGAGATGCTTCGCCATCCGGAACGGGAAAAGGTCTTTCCGTACCTGGTGGACGATACGTTCATGAACGACCTGTTGGAATCGATGAACGAGGAACGCCGTGTTTGCAATTCCATGGATGATATCCTGAGCTGGTTCACTGAATGGAAGACCCGGTATGAACTTCAGGTGACGGAAATACCGCTTACGTCCGTCCGGGGCTGGAAGCATACGGATAACGAGATATGCCATGAATCAGGCGACTTTTTCTCGGTTATCGCGGTACTCGTTCGCGCGGGAAGCAGGGAAGTTACGAGTTGGAGCCAGCCGCTGTTAAAATCGTCATCGTGCGGATTGATCGGTTTTATTACGGCAAAGATCAACAATGTGCTGCATTTTCTGGTACAGGCAAAGGTCGAGCCCGGTAATTTCGATGTCGTAGAAATGGCGCCGACTGTTTCGTGCTCGAACTTTGAGCGCAGACAGGGCAGCACGCGCGCCCCGCAATTCCTCGACGCGTTCCTCGATGCGCGAGGCGCGGCCGTGAAATATTCGGCGATCCAATCCGAAGAGGGCGGCAGATTCTTCCATGTCCAGAACCAGTGCATGGTCGTGGAGCTCGACCACGGCCACCGGATCGACATTCCGGACAACTATGTCTGGATGACGCTCGGGCAGATGATGGAATTGGTCAGAAGGGGGTATTTCAACATCGAGGCGCGGTGTCTTCTTACCTGCATAGGATTATTCTAATGAAGATATTGATCGTCGGATATTCAAAGATAGTTCAAAATCGCGTATTGCCGGCGCTTGCGAAAATGCCGGAGGTAACGGGTATCGATATTGCGTCTCGTTCTAACGCCGGGGCTGTGGCTGCAGCGAAACACCGGTTCCAAGGAGTATTCGATGATTACGCCGCTGCTTTCTCTCACAGCGGTGCGGACCTGGCCTACATTTCGACGATAAACAGTACTCACGGCGCGCTTGTCGAACAGGCCCTGCAGCGCGGCATGCACGTCATCGTTGATAAACCGGCATGTACGAGCTTTGATGAGAGCCGGCGCATGATCGATCTTGCGCGCAGGAAAAAATTGTGCCTTGCTGAAGCGACGGTATACGCGTATCACGCTCAGATCGGGTTGATCAGGGGCGCGTTCCGGGAGGCGCAGAGCAGCCCAACGCGCCTTACCGCGGTATTTTCATTCCCGCCGCTGGAGCAGGACAATTTCAGGTACCGTAAAGAGCTGGGCGGGGGTGCGTTGCTCGATCTCGGGCCGTATGCGGTCAGCGTGGCGCGGGTTTTTTTCGATAACGCGCAGCTGCTTGACATGTCGTGCACGGTCGTCTCGCGCGGCGGTACGGATAACCTTGAAACCGCCTTCAGTATGACCGCGTTATATTCTCACGGCCGCTCGATGGTGGGCCACTTCGGGTTTGATACCGGATACCGGAACACCGTGAATCTTCTCGGGCCCGGGATGTCTGCCGATATCCACCGGATCTTCACTACTCCCGCGGATATGGTCAATGAGATCAAGGTCCAGCATAACAATACCGCGTCTGTTGTTCCGGTACCCGCGTGCGACAATTTCCTGATGTTCCTTAATCAAGTCGCTGCCGCGATAAAAAAAGGGGATCACTCTGCGTTTGTATCCGATATGGAATATGACGCGCATGCGTTGCATGTATTGCGATCGTCAGCACAGGAGGCATAGTAATGTCGATCAAGGTGTGGGATTATCTTGTTGAGTACGCGCATGAGAAGAAACAGATCAATGCCGCGATCCAGCGCGTTCTTGATTCCGGCTGGCTGATACTGGGCAATAATGTCAGGGAATTCGAGAACGAGTTCGCGCGCTATTGCTCGGTTACCTACGGCGTCGGCGTCAATAGCGGAACTGACGCATTGTTCATCGGTCTTAAGGCGCTCGGTATCGGCCCCGGAGACGAGGTAATAACGGTTTCCAATACTGCTGTTCCTACGGTGTCGGCAATCGTATCTACGGGCGCGACGCCGCGGTTCGTCGATATCGATCCCGCCACGTACCTCATGGATACCTCGATGCTCGAGGATGCGATCACGAAGAAGACACGGTGCATCCTTCCGGTCCATCTGTTCGGGCAGTGCGTGAATATGCGCGATGTCAACTCGATCGCCCGTAAACACCGCATTGCCGTGCTTGAGGATTGCGCGCAGGGCCATGGCGCGCTTTTTTACGGGAAGAAGGCAGGTTCGATGTCGGCCATTTCCGCATTTTCATTCTATCCGACGAAGATACTCGGCGGGTTCGGCGACGGCGGCATGGTGCTTACCCGCACAAAACGGCTTTACGAAAAGGCACAGCGGCTGCGTTTCTACGGTATGAAGAAAACGTATTACGCCATCGAGCATGGGTATAATTCGCGGCTCGATGAGCTTCATGCTGCGATACTCCGTGAGAAGCTCAAGCATCTTGAAGGCTATATCCTTAAACGCATCCAACTGGCAGGCGTGTACGATGCGTTGCTGAAAGATACCGGGCTTATCCTGCCCAGGACCGCAGCCGGCAACCGTCACGCGTACTATTTGTACGTGTGCAGGCATGCGCAGCGTGACCGCATCATTGATGAGCTCAAACAGAAGGATATTCTGGTCAATGTGAGTTATCCGTGGCCTATTCATACCATGACCGGGTACCGGTATCTCGGATACCGCAGGGGAGATCTTCCGCATACCGAGAAGGCTGCGAAGGAGATATTCTCGCTGCCGCTGTATCCATCGTTGACCGGCAGCCAGCAGATGAACGTGATCGATACGCTTAAATCCATAATGAAAAGGCTCGCATGAACGTAACGCTCGTATATCCGTTATTGTCGCGGCAGAGAAGCAGGGTGGATGAGAACAAACAGTATTGGCCGCCCCTCGGATTGGCCTATATCGCCGCGGTGCTCCGTCAGCACGGCCATCATGTCCAGATCCTCGACCGGGATTATATCATGCGAAAGCATAATTTCGACTTTGAGGCGACTGATACGGCAACGCTCGATCGTATCAGGGATTTTTCGTCGGATATCGTCGGTTTCTCCGCAACGACGCCTAATGTCTCCGACGTGGACGCATTCTCGCGCAAGGTCAAGGCCGCTAACTCGCGTATTACGACGGTTATCGGAGGTCCTCATTGCGTGGGCGAACCCGAAGATACGTTGCGCATATGCAGCGCCGTCGACCTCCTTGCCCGCGGCGAAGGCGAAATGATCATGCGCGCCATTGCGGACGGTAAAGACGTTACGGGGATCCCGGGGTTGACATACCGGCGTAACAACGGGTTCGCATCGAATGAAGATCAACCGCTTATCGAATCACTCGACAGCCTGCCGATGCCTGCCCGCGATCTGCTCGATATGAAATTCTATACGCGCCCAAGCAGGTTCATCAGCAGGAATCTGTCGCTGCGCACGACCCATATTTTCACTGCGCGCGGCTGTCCTTTTAATTGTTCGTATTGCGCCGGACCCCTCATGGGCAAGCGCAAGGTCAGGTATCATTCCCCGCAGCGCGTTGTCGACGAGATTTCTGAATTGATCGATACCTACGCCATCGAAGCGGTCTATTTTGCCGAGGATATGTTCCTGAGCAATAAGAAGCGCGCGATCGAGATGGCGAATCTGTTCATGGAGCGCGGCATTCATAAAAAAATAGTCTGGATGGCGCAGGTCGCGACCAACGTCGTCGATGACGAGCTTCTGACCACGATGAAGAACGCCGGGTGTGTCCACGTCGAATATGGGTTCGAATCAGGTTCGCAGAGGATACTCGGGCTTATGAATAAATCGACGAATGTGGAGAAGAACAAGCGGGCTGCGCTCTTGACCAGGAAGCACGGATTCAGATTCCAGGGTAATTTCATCGTCGGTTATCCGGGTGAGACCAGGGATGATTTCGGCAAGACCCTCGATTTTATCAAGGAGGTCAAACCGAACAATGTATCAATGAATCTTTTCATGCCGTTACCAGGCACCCAGATCTACCAGCAGCTTAAAAAAGAGCAGAGGCTCCAGATGTCCTGGGACGATCTGGGCAATCCTGAGGCGCCTCAGATCAATTACGCGGATATGCCGGGAGCCGAATTCGAGAAATTGTTCTTCAAGGCTAAGCTGTTCGTCGTTCTGCCGTTGAATCTCATGTATTTTCTCAAGGATAATATCGGCCATCCGGTCAGGCTCGTGTACGTGCTTTCGACGCAGTTCAAGAGTGTTCTCATACGAATATGCAAGGCGGTGTCGGGCTTGCTTAAAGCTGAGAGATCCCAGACGCGCGTATTATTCGTCGCGTATCATTCCGCAGCTGAGCCGATCATGGAATCCCAGGGCCTGTCATATATGCGCGGAATAGCGAACGACACGAAGACCGCGTTTTCGCTGTTGACCTTTGAAACGCCGCTCAGTACCCCCGGCGCGCGAGCTGCCGTTGCCAGTGCCGGATTCCCGATACGCTGGCGTTTCTCGTATTATCATCAGACGCCTCGTCTTATTGCAGCCCTTTGGGATATCGTTCGAGGGATGTTCATTATCTGGCGCATGATAGCCGTTGATAAGATACGAATCATCCATTGCCGCGGCCTTATCCCCGGGATCATGGCATATGCGCCCGCGCGCCTCAACCGCGTGAGGTTATTCTTCGATTCGCGCGGCTTACTGGCTGATAAATATGTCGGAGGCGGGTTGATACGGAATAATTCTATCACCTACCGCGTCATGCGCCGTTGCGAGGATTTCCTGCTTACTCACGCTGATTTCTCAACGGTTGAGACCAGGAGCCATGAGGCTCTGCTTTCTGCATCGCGTATCGGCCGCGCGCTGCGGGGGAAACTGGCAGTTATTCCGTGCTGCGTGGATACTGAAAAATTCGGCATTCGCGCCGGTGATGTCCCGCGGGCGCAGGGCGGTTTTACCCTTGCGTACCTCGGCAAGCTCGGGACATGGTATTTGATCGATGAAATGCTTGATTTTTTCCGCGTTCTTTCAAAGCGCATGCCTGCGGCGCGGTTCCTGTTCATTACTCAGGAAGATCCTGAACCGCTGTTTGCCGCAGCGGGCAAAAAGGGGATAGCCCGCGATGCGATCGTTATTCGAAAGCCGAGCGCCGGAGAGGTTCCCGCGGCATTGGCCGCAGCCGACGCCGGGATCTTTTTCATCAATCCGTACAAACGGTACAACTCGTCGCCTATCAAGTTCGGCGAATACCTTGCCTGCGGTCTTCCTGTCGTTGTCAATGCAGGGATCGGTGATACCGACAGGATATGCGTTCAGGAACGGGTCGGCGTGGTCGTCAACGATCTTAATGACAGTAATTATCAGAGGGCCGTTGATGAGCTGGTGGGGCTGACGCGGGAGCGGGTGCAATTGAAGCAGCGTTGCCGTAAGGCAGAAGAGCACCATTGTTCCCTGCGTGAAGGTGTCCAACAATACCGTGCAATTTACCAAAAGCTTGCGGGGTTACCGTGATGCGCGTACTATTCTGGGTTCCGTATCCAAAAGAGGGGGCAAGTAACAGATACCGCGTGGAACAATATCTGCCGAGCCTGTCGAGATGCGGCATTGATTTTTCGGTGCATTCGTTCTGGACCCGGCCGGCATTCCGTATCCTGTACACCAAAGGCAATTACGCGATCAAAGTCCTTTTCTTTATCATCGGCACTATCTGCCGCCTCGTTGACGTGGCAATCATATTCCGGTACGATATTGTTTTTATCCACCGGGAAGCCTATCCGGTAGGCCCGGCGGTATTTGAAACGATCCTGAAGACGTTGCGAAAACCCATGATCTTCGATTTCGACGACGCGATATTCCTCGCAGCCAGCAGCAGGCAGAATTTCTTTGTCGAGCGGTTCAAGTGCACACGTAAGATCAAGGATATTATCGGGATGTCGTCCCATGTTATTGCGGGTAATAATTATCTTGCATCGTTCGCGCGCCCGTTTAACTCAAAGGTATCCGTGATCCCAACCGTTATAGATACGGACCGTTATGTCCCCGTCGATCATCCGCGCGGAGACCGCATCGTGATAGGATGGATCGGCAGCGCTACGACGGCTGATTTCCTCCGGCCCATGGAAGGGGTGTTGCGCGCGATTGCGGAGCGTTTCCCGCAGGTTGATTTTGTTCTTGTCGGAGCAAGCGAACCCGTGCCGGGCATTGAGCGTATGATTGTCAAAGCATGGTCATTGCCGACCGAATTACAGGACCTGGCGTCATTCGATATCGGCATCATGCCTATGCCGGATGATCCCTGGACACGGGGGAAATGCGCGTTCAAGGCAATCATCTACATGGGCATGTCCATCCCATGCGTATGTTCTGCAGTCGGGACGAACAACGAGATCATCGATGACGGCGTGAACGGGTTCCTGGCGACGTCAGATGAAGAATGGATCGAGAAGCTGTCGTTGTTGATCCGGGATCCGGCCGTGCGCCGGAAGGTCGGTGTTGCAGGCAGGAAGACCGTTGAGGATAGATATTCTTTGAAGGCATATGCCGATACATTCGTCCGTATACTGGCCGGTTGTCGTAAAGGAGGGGCAGGCTGTGCTTAAAACTTCGTATGAACGGGGTGGAACGCAGAAAGATGTTTATTCCGAGTCCGATGTGATCAAGGTTGCCTGCCCGCTATGCGCTGCGTCGGGGTCGCACCGTATCTATCGTGAACGCGGGGCATTGGGCATTGTTCGCTGCGATTCGTGCGGGCTCATGTATGTCAGCCCGAGGCTTAAAGAGCCCGAGAAGGTGTACTGGGGCGATGCGGAAAAGTATTTTACCGAGGCGCGGCTCATATTCGAAGGAAAGGCGCGCCATCACCGCGATCCGAATTACCTGGCAGACCTGTCCGTGATCGAGCGGTACAAACCGAGGGGCAACTTCCTCGATATAGGAACGAATATGGGCTTTTTCCTGCGCAACGCGCGCGGCAGGGGCCGGACGATCTATGGCGTCGAGCCGTCGCCGTCGTTGTCTGAGATGGCGCGGAAATACTTCGGGTTGAACGTGCGCACGGCGTTCCTTGAAACCGCCGGCTTTGACAGCTCGTTTTTCGATGTTGTGACCATGACGGATGTATTCGAGCATCTGACCGAACCGAAGAAAATGCTCGCCGAGGTGCATCGGATACTGAAACCGGACGGTATCGTGTTCATCAAGGTGCCGAACGGCCTGTTCAATATCTTGAAGCTCTCGATAGCGCGGATGGCGGGAAAACTGTCCGATTACGATATTTTCGATTCATACGAGCATGTGGTTCATTACTCGCAGGATACCCTGAAACGTATGCTTCACGCGTGCGGGTTCAAAGCGTTGAAGTTCTATATCGGGGCGCCGATACAATTGCCGGTCTGGCACAAATACGTCGGGCAGTATTATCAGTATCCGTCGCCGCCGGGTCTGGATCGTAAGCGGCAAACGGCGCGGAGCCTTTTCCATCTGATATCGGTCCTTGAATTCTATTGCCGTTTTGGTTCTATCGGCTATTGCGCGCCGAATATCATCGTAATCGCGGGGAAATCGGGATAATGTGCGGAATATGCGGTATTATCGATTATCGGAATGATCCTGAGCCCGGACAGCAGCGGATGCGTGCTATGCTGCATGCGATGGAGCATCGCGGTCCTGATGACGAAGGCATACGCATTTCAGGTCAGGAGCCGCTCGTGCAGCTTGGCCACCGGAGGCTAAGCATCATCGATCTATCCGCTGCCGGCCATCAGCCTTTATCGAACGAGCGCGGGACTGTGTGGGTGGTCCTGAACGGCGAGATATACAATTTCCATGAGTTGAAGGACCAGCTGATCGCACAGGGCCACACATTCGCGTCTGCGACCGATACCGAGGTCATCGTTCATTTATACGAAGAATATGGCGTTGATTGTATTAATCAACTCAGAGGCATGTTCGCGTTTGCCCTTTGGGATGAATCGAAGAAAATGCTTTTCATCGGGCGCGACAGGGTCGGTAAGAAACCCCTGTTTTATCATAATAGGAACAGCATATTCTGTTTTGCATCCGAGCTCGCTGCGCTTTGTGCAAGCGGTTTGATCCGTAAACAGGTATCTGCCGCTGCATTGGACCACTATCTCTCTTTCGGATACGTTCCTGCGCCGGCATCGATATTCGAAGGCGTGTGTAAGCTTATGCCGGGCCATTATCTGACTGTTCAGGAAGGGAACATCAGGGATGTTGCGTATTGGTCGCTGAAGTACGACGATAAGATCGATATTCCCGGGCAGGAAGCAGAAGAGGAACTTATCAGGCTGCTTGACGAATCGGTGAAGATCCGCATGTATAGCGATGTTCCCCTGGGTGCTTTTTTGAGCGGAGGCGTTGATTCAAGCGCCGTTGTCGCGATCATGGCGCGCCACGCCGGCAGGGTAAAGACGTTCTCCATCGGTTTCGAGGACGACGATTACAGCGAATTGAAATACGCGCGCGCTATCGCGCAGCGTTACTCGACGGATCATCATGAATTCATCGTCAAGCCGAATGCCGTTGATATCCTGCCTGTTCTGGTCGAGCGTTACGGCGAGCCGTATGCGGATTCATCGTGTATACCGACGTATTACGTTTCCCGCGAAACAAAACGGTTTGTGACCGTCGCCTTGAACGGGGACGGCGGCGACGAATCCTTTGCCGGATATGAACGGTATCAGGCAATGCTCATTGCCGACCGCATTGCATCCATGCCGGCCATTGCGCGCACCGCGATGCAGGGACTGTGTTCGGTATTACCCGATTCTGTCGATCCTAAGAATAAATTCCGCCGGATCCGCCGTTTTTTCGACGCGGCATACCTGCCGCAACACAGCAGGTATATGAAGTGGGTCAGTATCTTTGACGAGCGGATGAAACAGGCGCTGTATGAGCCTCGGTTTGCGGCACAATTGTCCGCCGGCAGTTCTGATGCGGCTATGGGAGCCTTGTTTTCGCACTACCGCCATTCATCGGTCCTTGACACGTTGCTCGACATCGATATCCACAGTTATTTGCCGGACGATCTTCTTGTAAAGGTCGATATCGCCAGTATGGCTAATTCCCTTGAGTGCAGGTCCCCGTTCCTTGACACCCGTCTTATGGAATTTGCCGCGCGGTTACCGGTCGGATTCAAATTACGCGGTTCAGTGAAGAAATACGTTCTCAAAAAGGCGGTCGAACGTTTTGTCCCGAAACAAAACCTTTATCGCAGGAAAATGGGGTTTGGCGTGCCGGTCGGGAAATGGTTCAGGTCTGAGTTGAACGGTTTTCTCCGTGATACGCTGTTAAGCAGCGCATGTGTGCGCCGGGGTTATTTCAGGCCCGGCGTGATCAAGAATTTGGTCGAAGCGCATTCGGCAGGCCGCGCAGATCATTCCTTTCAGCTTTGGGCACTCCTTATGCTTGAGGCATGGCATGAGAAATTCATGGATTAGACCATATGGCCGGTAAAACGCTGTGCATATTCCTGACGGACCCTTTGAGCGTGCTCTATGAAAAAGGCGAGATCAAGGAACGGTATTACAACCCTGCCGGCTTTTTTACGGACGTGCACATGATATCGTTCACCGATGCGGAGATCGACGCTGAAAAGGTGCGCGTTACGGTAGGTAACGCCCGGTTGCATATTCATTGTGTCGGAAGACGATCCATCCGCATGGCATGGGGAGTATTCTTCGGCTGCGATCGGCGTGTCCTGGACCTGGTCAGGTCCATACATCCGGATTGTGTGCGTGCCTATGATATTTCGTTATCCGGGGCATTGGCATGTCAGTGCGCGCGGGTGCTCGGCATCCCGAGCGTCTGCTCGATCCACGGCAACTTTACCGATCAGCGCCGGTACGATAAGCGTCCGATATTGCATGCGCGGCGATTGTTCGAGCGGTATGCACTTTCCATGTGCGATATGCTTATTTGTATCTCCCGGGCGCTCAAGGAGTATGCGGTTTCCCGGGGCAGGCCGGATGCGGTTGTGATATACGAGGGTATCAATATCCGCCAATTCTCGCCCGCGAAAACAGCGCGGCCTCTATCGCAGACGCTGTCGCTGTTATGCGTCAGCAGGCTGGCGCGGCCAAAGAATCCCGAGTGTATCGTCCGGGCCATCGCCGGCCTCGATGTCCGGCTGGTGCTTATCGGGGACGGTGAATATGACAGCCGCCTGCGTGCTCTGGCACGGGAATTGAACATAGAGCACAAGATCGAGTTCATTAAATCAGTGCCAAACAGCAGGATCCATGAGTATTATCACCGGGCCGATATATTCGTGCTGTCGACGTTCTATGAAGGATTGTGCATTCCGGTCATCGAGGCTATGGCTGCGGGAGTCCCGGTAGTTGCATCGGATATCCCGGTTATCCGGGAGGTCCTCGGCGATATCGGCGCCCTGTCCGGGAACACGGTTGATGCGTTCAGATCGAACATTCAAAGACTGATGAACGACCCGTCATTGCGCAGCACCTATTCCGCAGCAGCTCTGCAACGGGTATCCCGGTTCGATTTCGCGGTCTCAGAAGATCAGGAAGCGGCCGCGTATGCAAAATTAGTGAGGGGTATGCAATGAAGAAACTATGGATCGTCATAGTCGCATGTATTGTCGCGCTCGAAGTCGTTTCAGCGGTTTTTATGAATATCTACACGCGTAAGACGAAGAATGTCAAGGCCGGGGTTGATCTGGTAGCGTATTGGGAATACGATCCGTATCTGCTGTGGGCCGCCAAGCAGGGCGTCTCTGGTTTTGACCGCTACAGCAGCTATACCATGAATAATTTCGCGTTTCGTAACGATTACCCGGTATCGAAAGACAGGAAACCGGGGACGTTCAGGGTGATCGTGCTGGGCGGGTCGGTTGCATGGGGTACGGGCGCATCGTCGAACAAGACCGTGTGGACCGCCGTTGCGCAGGAGCTGCTTCAACGCGATGATCTCGCGGTCGAAGTGCTGAACGCCGGATGCGCAGGATATATCTCGTTCCAGGAATTGATGTATCTCCAATTCAGGTTGCTTGAATTCTCGCCTGATATGATCGTCGTTCTCGACGGATATAACGATATTTTCATGTCGTCGTTGTACGATGTGAATAGATACACGCCCCATACCAATCCCTATTATGATATGGAAAAACGGTTCCACGCACTGCCGCTTATATTCCAGATCGGAGGTTTGATAAAAGAGCGATCTGCCTTTTTCAAGCTCATGAAGCGCATACAGGAAAAGATCCTGTATGAACGGGGGAAACCCATGTTCCCCGTCAGCCATCTCAATACGAGGGGCATAGACGCGTATTTTTCCAATGTCAAAAGCATGGCTGACATTCTTCGTGGCAGAGGGATCGTCACGGTTTTTATGCTGCAGCCGTATATTATGGAATCTAAAAAGGGTTTATCGGCAGATGAGGAGCGCATGGCAGCCAAGGCGCGCCAGGAAGCGCCGGTTATCAAGGGTGCATACCAGGTTGTAAGGCAGCGGTACCAGGATCTCGCCAACCGCGAACATATCGCGTATTACGATCTGAACGGCATTTTCGACCGTTATGACGCGGCCACAACGGTATGGTTCGACCATGTACATCTTAACGATAACGGCCATCGGGTGCTTGGCGAGTTGCTCAAGGATATCATCTCAACGCATTTTCACGCGAATAAGGATCGGTAAGGGGAACGGCCGTGTATAACGTCACAATACAACGATCAGTCGATGCGGGCGTATGGAATAGCCTGGTACGCAGCGTGCCTGAAGGGACCGTGTTCCAGACGACGTATTGGGCCGACTATGTGGGGTCGACCGGGTATTGCACCCCGTATTTCTGCTCGGTTAAAGATGGTGACGCCTATAAGGCTGTTTTGCTGTTCTGGGTCGAGGGCGTGAACGCGCGCGTCAGGCCTGAGAATAAGATCGTCGGCATGCTCGGGGCCATTGCGCAGCGAATGCGCCTGTCATACGGGTATTGGTTTTACGGCCCGCTTGTCCTTGATCGCGCTGACGCGGCAAACGTGCTCGCGGAACTGCTGGATGAGGTGGACCGTTTTTGCCGTACGAATAAACTGGTGACCATGCGCAATATTGCCGAACCCATACATGATCCGGCTGCTTATGCCGGCGATCATGCAAGCGCCGTGTACAATGCGCGTGCGTTCACACGGATCGAGCGCGCCACGTTGTTCATGGATCTGCGTACGGATGTCGATACCGCCTGGTCGCGATTGAAGAAGTCTACGCGCAAGGATGTCTCAAGCTGCGAGAAACACTCCCTGACCGCCGGATTGCTGTCTGCGGATGAGCTTGACGAATACCGCGCGGTGATCAGTGAGAATGTCAGGCGGGTGCGCGCTGACTTTCCGCCGTATTATCCCGATATCAACATGTGGAATGCTTTGCGCGGCGCGGAGAATTGCCTTGAGGTCATGGCGATCAAGAAAGACGGCCGCATCATGGCCGGCGCAGGCATCCTCGATTTCAACGGCATTCTATGCCATATGACCTCGTGCCAGACCGACGAGTCGTATTTCAAGAAGATCAATGTTAATGACCTTTTGACGTGGGAGATCGCTAAGTGGGGGATATCGCGCAAGCGGCGGCTGTATGACCTGACGGGCATTCCGCTGAGGCCGAAGGACAGGAAAGAGCAGGGATTGCGTAATTTCAAGATGAAGTGGAGCGAGAACATACGGGTATACAACGCGTACGATAAAGTGTATCGCAGCTCCATGCGTGCACTGATACGCACAGTGAGGCGTTTTCTATGAGCGATCGTTCTTTTGGGAGTCTTGCCCGGGAGATAAAAAAGAAATGGCGTATGGTCGAGCGGTCGTTGTACTGGGGCGACAATCTCGATGTACGGTATTATCTTTGTTATCGCCTGCGCGATGTTACCGGCAAGAGGGTACTGGATGTCGGGTGCGGACCGGGGATCGTATTGTCGGTAATGGATGCGTCGAACCGGATATACGGCTTGGATATAGTGCCGGAAAACATCCGATATTCCAGGCAGTTCAACCCGCAGGGGAAGTTCCTTATCAGCGATATGCATCGGCTGCCCTTTAAGGACGGGAGCTTTGACGTTGTCCTCTTCAATGCAATGCTTCCGATGGCTCAGGATAAAGCGCGCATGATCGCTTCATTGCACGCGTTGCTTAAGCCGGGCGGCAGCCTCTACCTGACCACGCATAACAGGAATTATTACGAATACGCATCTGACGCGTCGATGGTGACCATCCCCGAATTAAAGGATTACCTCGCGCCGTATTTTGAGTATGCGGTGGCCGGGTTCAATCCGTTTCCCCGGTACCCGTTTTTCGTGCCGAATATGTTCATAGACAAGATCCCGTTTATTTGGCCATTGATCAGGTATTTATCAGAGCGAGATCTGTTCTCGAACCGGTCAGTGGGCATTTATGCGCACGCGATCAAGAAGAAGGTGTGATCGATGAAAATAACATTTATTTCATTCTATTTCCTTAATCCGGGTGTACGATTTTTGTCATCGTACCTGAAGGCTCAGGGGCATGCCGTCAATATGGTTTTTTTACCTCCCGATGACATGTATAATTCCTATGAAACCTATCCGGCAAGCGTACTTCAATCGTTGAAGCGCGTATGCGCCGATTCGGATATTGTCGGTTTATCGGTTTTGACCAACGATTTCTACAGGGCAGTATTGGTTACCCGCTTCTTGAAAGAGAACCTGAGATCAGCCATTATCTGGGGAGGGATCCATGCAACGATCGATCCATCATCCCTTCCGAAAGAGGCTGATTATGTGTACATCGGCGAGGGAGAGGCGGGCATTGCGGAAATGGTCGAGCGCATGACAAAAAGAACGAGCCTTGACGATATGCCGAATCTTGGGTTCTGGCGCAACGGCGAATTTGTGCAGAACCCCGTCCGCCCGCTGATGAAATCGTCGCAATTGTCCCATGTCCAGGATTTTGACCTGGAAAGACAGTACATCCGGGATCATGATCGCATTGTCAGGGTCACTCCGAGTATCGTCGAGAAAAACCTGTACCGGGATTTTGAGGACGACGCGCCGGTGTATCTGGCGATCTTTTCCCGCGGATGCATCCACGGGTGCACGTATTGTTGTAATAATAAGATCAATAAATTGTACGGTTTTGAGCGGAATATCTATCGGTCAAAGCCGTTAGAAAGCATGATCTCCGAATTGCAGGATATCCTCCGCAAATTCCCCTTCATTAAATTCATATATATCAATGACGATAACTTCCTTGCAAATACGGTTGAATTCATCGAATCATTTGCCCGTGAATA
>Ga0116184_10001945_pt1 | contig 18774 bp, 9 predicted proteins | sample AD_JPNNA5_MetaG_FD_89886 | JGI IMG/M metagenome (GOLD analysis project Ga0116184, IMG submission 89886) | Active sludge microbial communities of municipal wastewater-treating anaerobic digesters from Japan - AD_JPNNA5_MetaG | ecosystem: Engineered > Bioreactor > Anaerobic > Digestate | place... | reverse complement strand
CATGGAAACCTACTATCCCGACCTCGCGGATTGCGTTTCCACCGCCAAATCACCCATGAGCATGTTCGGCGTGCTGTCCAAAACCTACTACGCCCAGGAACACGGCATCGACCCCGCCAAAATCGTCTCCGTGGCCATAATGCCCTGCACCGCGAAGAAATTCGAGGCCCGGCGCCCCGAACTCCGTGACTCCGGATTCCAGGATACCGACTATGTGCTCACCACCCGTGAACTTATTCGCATGATAAAGGAAGCGGGCATCGATTTCGCCAACCTCCCCGAAGAGGAACCTGACGAAGGCATGAGCTACTATACCGGCGCCGGCACCATCTTTGGCGCCACCGGCGGCGTGATGGAGGCGGCTATACGCTCCGCCTATTTCCTTGTCACCGGCACCGAGCTGGAAGATGTTGAAATCACCGCCGTGCGCGGTCTGGAAGGCGTGAAGGAAGCCGCGGTCGATGTTCCCGGCTTCGGCGAAATCCGCGTGGCGGTCGCCCACGGGCTTTCCAACGCCCGCAAGGTAATGGATCAAGTGCGCGAAGGCCTCGCCACCAAAGGCGAATCGCCCTGGCACTTCATCGAGATCATGGCCTGCCCCGGCGGCTGCGTCGGCGGCGGCGGACAGCCCTATGGCAACGACATCGCGTCCCGCGCCCGCAGGGGCCTCTCCCTTTATGAGGAAGACCGTAGCCTCCCTATGCGTCAGTCCCACAAAAACCCCGAAGTCGTCAAAATCTATGAGCGCTTCCTCGGCGAACCCAACTCCCCCCTCGCCCTCAAGCTGCTCCACACCTACTACTTCAAACGCTCCGTCAGCAGCGGCCAGGTGGTCGAACAGGTCACCCAAAAGCACGAAGCCCACTGACGCAGCCAAATAAAGGCAATATGAAAGGCGGGATCCACTCCCGCCTTTTTTAGGCTTATGTTCAATCGGCCAACGTCTTGCACGTCATTCCAGGATTGACCCGGAATCCAGTGTACAAGGGGCTTACGCTCCTCTCGCAATCGTTATGTCGCCTTATGGACTCGTTCAGTCCGGAAAATTATTCCGCCCAACGTTCTTCCGCTTAGGATGACGGAAAGCGGGGCCCTAAACGCTACCGCAGGACCATCACCCTGGCCGTCTGGCAGAAATCCGTGCCCCGGACGCGAATCAGGTATATTCCACTGTCCAAAGGTCGGCCTTCCCTGTCCAGCGCCTGCCAGCCAAGGTCGCGGTTCATGGCGTCCACAGCGCGGCTTTCCTCTTTGATTAGTTGTCCCCGGGTGTTGTAGGTGCTCAGGGTTACCGGGCCGGATAGCTTGCCGGGCAGGCTCAGAGTCGCCTTTTCCCTCGCCGGGTTGGGCCAGGCCCGCAGGGTTTCGGTCACCTGAGGCACGCCGTCATCCGCTGCGGTGTCCGAAGTGTGGGCGAAATGGAAATCATAGCTGGGAATGCCGTCCCCATCTATAATTACAATTCTTGTCAGCAACCCCTCCGCGCTGAAGGTGCAACAATATTCGGCGGTGACTTCTCCTGTTTCGGTATCCACCTCGATGTTTAAGCTCCAAGTCTCCGGATTGTACCACATGCCCTGGGCATTGGCTGTTTGCTCTGTCACTTGGGAGATGATCCAGCCGTCATTGAGATAGGGAACGCGAACGGTCACTAAATTGAGGATGTAGTCGGGCAGTTGATGGTTGTGTTTTTCGAACTGGTAACCGGGGGGAAGCTGCTCACCGGAATAGATATATTGCCGGCGGCGGTGATTCACCCAGTTGAGTGAATCGGCAGAGCTGAGGGTGAGTTCCTCCACCCGTCGCCCCAGGCTGTCGAGGGTGCAAACGCAGTCCAGCCACTCAATGGTTTGGTTCTGGCGCGCTTTTTTTATCACGGTACGGGTCAGCTTCATATCGGCATTGTAGCTGTGCCAGGCGTGGTAGCGGTTGGAGTAGTAATCGTACCAGTCATCCTCGTGGCAATAGCCCTGATAATCCATCTTGCGGGTCCGGGTGAAGTTGATGTTCGACTGCAGGGTCAGGGGGCTGGTGATGACATAATATTCCGGGTACAGGGTCAGTTCGCCGTCAAAATCCTCTACTTCATAATATTCGCTGGGGGGAAAGTCATACATCCAGCCCCGGTGGAGGTGGCCGATTTGGGTAATCAGCAGAGTGTTGCCCGGGGCTTGTGTGTAGGTGTAACAATCCACCGACCACCAGTCCGGACCGCCGAATCCTCCGCCCGAAGCATGGCGGTCAATGCCACTCAGGTAATAGGTCTGGGGATAATCCTGCCCTGCCAGCAATGCCGGCAGCAGCAGCGCCAGCAGCAACAGGCTGTGTCCAAAATATGCCTTCATCGTTCCTCCCCGCCGGATGTCCCGCTTCCAGGCCAGAGTTCATCGCTCGGTGGCATCCCGGCTTGTTGGCATCATTTTCTCAGTAATATAATTATATGCAAACACCATTCCATCCGCCCGGCAAATGTCAGACCGAGCCTCCTTAACGCCCGGAAAGTTGCCTCTTGCCCGCCTCCCGGAAGATGCCCGCATCCGGTGCGGGCATTATGCGAGAGGCTGCCCGAACCCGAATCAGGAGGCGCTAACGGGGAGCAGGGAAAAGGCTCGTGGCCTTGTTAGGGAGCGGCTTTACCTTGTGTAAATCACTTGGCCAGCATTATCCTGCGGCTGGAAGAGCCTTCCGGAGTTGTCAGCCGGAGCAGGTATATCCCGCTGGAAACTGGTCGCAGGTCGTCATCGCGGCCGTCCCAAATATGATGGCTTTCGCCCCTGTCCAGTTTGCCAGAGAAAATCCGCGCCACTTTCTGACCCCTGAGGTTGAAGACTTCCAGGCTCGCTTCCTGCGGGACCCCGGTTTTGATTTCGATTTGGCAGGATGACCTGAAGGGGTTGGGGAAGGCGGTGATTCCCGCCGAAACTGGCGGGGCTTCTTCATCCGGGGTTGAGAGGCCAAGTTCCAGATGGAAGGCGTAAACCTGCCAGGGAGCGTCATACGCGGCCCTGCCCAGCAGATAGACGCTGCGTTCTGAATTAAAGCAATATCTTGCCCAAACACCCATTCCGTCAAAACTGTAATCCCTCACCAGGCCCAGGGGATGGTCAACCAGATGGAAGCCGTACTGCGTGTCGGTCGGTCGGTTGATGGCCAGAGTGTAGTCTGCGTCCATCTTTCTCAGAAAAGCCGCGTTCGGGTATCCAGTCAGGTCAGGGAAGCCAGCCAGGTCGCTGAATACGCCATTAACAAGGGATTTGTGGCAGAATGACCACTCGTTATACTGGTAAGATATTGCTGAAAAGCTGGTGTCGCTGAGGGTTATCACTTCCCTGAAATGCGGAGTCTGCCAGGGCCAGATGGAGCTGTCGACCCATTGTCTATGCAGTTCGCTCCCTTCCAGCCAGACCAGGTAGGCTGAGGTGGGCCCGCCTTCAATGAGGTCGATGGCCAGGGTCTGAAAGTAGTCGCCGCAGAGTTTCCTGGTCTGCGTGAAGCCCGCTCCTCCGCCTTCGCTGGCTGGGAACCAGCCCTGAGGGAAGGTTTGGATGATGTTGTTGTTTTGCACCAGGAGGTCCGGTCCGTCTAAAGTCCAGAGGAGAAAGTATTCATCTGCAAAGGATTGGACCTGGTGGGAAAGCCAGCCCGGGCCTTGGTACAGGAGATGCTGGCTGTTGTTGCTCAGGTTCAGGATGTACACCTCATGGTTGATCTGGGGATAGGCTCCCCTGGTGGAGCAGAGGTAGGCCAGCGTTTCATCCACGATGTAGAGGACGGGGCCGAAGCTGGAATCCTCGACATTCAGCCCGGAGGTATTGAAAACATGCTGGCTGGTGCCGCTGTCATCAGTGCAGCAGACAATGACCCGGTTGGCCGCGCGGAAGGCGGAAAGCAGCTTGCCGGCCTTACAGGAAAAGGCCAGGGGAGTATCAGATAAATCGCCCCAATCGGATTCGGCTATGATTTGGTGGATTGTCTGCTGGGGCCCGCAGAGTCCGTCAGGGCCGACCGTGGCCAGCTTGATGAGGACGCGGTCATTCATGATTTCACAGTCATACAGGCGCAGGCTGTCCCCCACGGTCTGGCAGGCCTGGAATCCGTGGCTTAGCTGAGAACTGCCGGTGAAATAAACATTCATCACATCAACCGCTCCCAAGGTCTTGGCCGCGAAAGCCAGCGCCCCCAGAAGAAGGATGGTGGGCCAGTTTTTCCAAATAGCTTTCATTTGTTCACCTCCCTGGGAAATCTATCCATCCAATATAGCAATAAGCAGGCCATTATTCAAAGAATATCAGTCGGGAAAGGAATGGAAGTCTTTTTGTAACCGACAGGCAGGCCGCCAAAGCTGTCAGGAAATCCCGGAGTGAAGCCCTATCGGGCTTTCTGGGCGTCTGCTATTTCACGATGCGGGCATACATATCGACTCCGCTGGCGGAGCCGAAATAGCCCAGGGCGTTGTGGATTCCGCCGTGGAGGTAGCCTTCCTCCATGAAATTGTAGTTGAAGTAGTTGTCGTCAACTATCAGCAGGCGTATGCGGTAGCGTCCGTAGAAGATGAAGGCAGAGGAGTAGTTTTCCAGCACGAGGTAGTTATCCTGCAAACCGGGCAAGGGCGCTGAGACAAAGCGGTACATGATGCTGAGGCGGCGGGGTGGCTGGCCGGCGTTGTAGCTGTCTGCCAGGCTGGAGTCGGGATGCGCCGTCGGCATCAATTCCGACGTGAATTCGAGGTCTGTGCTGAAGGGTTCCCGGCAGTAGAATTCCGCCATCAGGTTGAATTTGCCGGCGTTGGCCCCGGTGGAGGCGAAGACAGGGTAATGGCTGTCGATGAGGCTGAAAGGCATTGTGTTTTCGGTATTGGGGTCCACCGAATAGCCGGTTCCGGGGGGATTGGTTCCGTAGGGGTCAGGCGCTGCCTCAATGGCGATGGGAACGGTAGTTTCGGCCCAAATCAGCGAATCCGCGCCGGGAACGAGCACCTCAATCCGGTAGCGGTGGCCGGGCTGGATGATGTTTTCAGCAAGGTCAATGTATTTGAATTTGAATTCGTGCAGGGCGGGGGTGAGCTGGAACTCCAGGTCGGCATCCAGGTCCCGGATGGTGACGGTGGCGTCGTAAACGAAGATTTCCAAGGGGTTGAAATCCTCGATGGCGGAACTGCGGGTCACATATATGGGATACTCAAAGTTCACAGGCTGACCGGCCTTCAGCAGGCCCGCCACGGTGAAAACGTCGCCCTCAAAGCGGGGCCCGCTGGTGTTTTCGCAGGAGGCAAGCAGCAGCGCCAGAAGCAGCAGGGGCATAAGGCGGAAAAGATGCTTGCCTACCATGTGACGTTCACTCCGATGAAAGGCAGGAAGGGGAACTGGGAGCCGTCCTGAGTTTCCAGCCGCAGGGTCAGGTCTTCCTGCGGCACGAGTTGGTAAGTGCGGAAGCTTACGTTTTTGCGGCCGAAGACATTGATGACGTCTAGATAGGGTTCGACGCTGCCCCAACGGGTGTTCCACTGCAGTTTTGCGCTCAGGTCTAGCCGTATGTAATAGGGCAGGCGGTGGCCATCTTTGTAGCTGTAGATGATTTGGAAACTGTCGCCGTCGAAATAGATACGCTCCGGCACCTCCACGGGCTGGCCGGAATTGTAGCTGAAGTTCAGGCCAAGCTTGAAATCCGCGCCGAGGGGCTGCCAGCCGGTGTTGGCGCTGAGGTTGTAGCTTTCCACCATGGAGACGCTGTGGCTGCGGTCAAATCGGGGAAAGAAATAACTGGCCTCGCCGGTTTGGGGATCAAGGTTGAGGCCTTCTATCTTGCGTCGGGTGCGGCTGAAGGTGTAGCCGATAAAGCCTTCGAGGCCGTTCCAGTCGTTGCGGAGCAGCAATTCCGCCCCATAGGCGTGGCCAATGCCAACACGCATGGCGCTGCCGAGGTTGCCGGTGCTGTTGTTCCAGTTGAAAAAGGCGTTAAAATCCAGTTGGGCTAGGTTGTCGTAATCCTTGTAATAGGCTTCGGTTTCCAGGGCCAGATGCTTGCCCAGGCGCCTCTGGTAGCCGAGGATGTAATGCAGCGAGCGGGCCGGGCGCAGCGAGCCGTCCAGCGGCAGCCAGACGTCGAAGGGGGTGTTCACGTCCATCGCCAGCAGGGTTAGATACTGGTTGTAAACGCCAAAATTGGTATAGACGCTTTCTCCGGCGTCGAGGGTCCATCTGAAGGAAAGGCGGGGTTCCAGGTTCAGATAGTTCGCGGCGGGAATCTGGTCCGGTATGATCCTTCCCGTGCGATACCAATTCAGCCGCAGGCCCGGCTGCAAGGTCCAGAGAGGGTTTATCACCCATGTATCCTGCAGGAAAAGGGAGGATGTGAACGAAGAGATGGCGCCGTCCGGAAGCCCGTCCGGATCGATTTGATAGGAGGTTTCCATCTTCAGGGCGGTGTCATTCCACTTCACTTCGAAACCGCTTTCCACCTCGTGACTGTTGTTCGGCTTCCAGTTCAGTATCCCCTTGGCGGTGAGGTCTTTGATGGAATTGTCGGTGCGGAAGATGGTTTCGTCCCCTTCTGCGGCGGTCTGGCTCATTCCGCTGCTGAACTGACTTCCGGCGAGCGTGAAATTGGAGTAGAGGCGCGGGGAAAAGAGATGCAGCCAGCGCGCGGAGATATTGCTGTTGCCCCAGTCAACGTCCAGAACGCTTCCCAAATCGTAAGAAAGGTCGTCGCGTCCGATGTAGCCGCTGAAACTGAGCTTGTTGCTGTTGTCCGCGTCCAAGTTGAACTTGGCATGGCCGTCGTAGAAATAGTAGTCTGGAAGTTTGTCGTAGATGGTTTTTATCAATTCCAGATAGGTGCGGCGGAACGAAGCCATGTAGGACCCGTCTGCGGAACCGACACTCCAAGGCCCTTCCAGCGTGGCGGAAGATGAAATGAGGCTTACCCGAGCCACGCCTTGGGATTTGACCCGGTTGCCCTGGCGGTTGGTGACATCCAGCACGGAAGACAGCCTGCCGCCGAACTTGGCAGGGTAGCCGCCCTTGATGAGTTCTACGTTTTCCACTGCATCGGTATTGAAAGTGCTGAACAACCCACCCAGATGGCTGGGGTTGTAAACATCGGTGTCGTCCAGCAGGGTAAGATTCTGGTCGGGCGAACCGCCCCGCACGTAAAGTCCTGAAAAGAAGTCAGAAATGGGCATCACGCCGGGGAGAGTGAGCACCGCGCGAAACACGTCTGCCTCCACGACGGAAACCATTGCCTGGATGTCCTCCCGGCCCCGGTGTATGGAACTGGTGCGGATCACGGGGCCTTCGAGGCCGGACTCGGCGTCGGCTGTCACCACTATTTTGTTGAGTTTCACCGCGGACTTTTTTATCTGGGCGTTCAGGACGATTTCGTCACTCTGGGAGCGGATGCTGAAGCTTTTGCTTTCCCGCTGGTGGGAGACCAGGGAAAACTCCAGCTTGAAGCTGCCGGTCTGGTTGACCGTGAGCACGTAATATCCCTGTTTGTTCGTCTGCGCGCCGATTTTGGTGCCAGCCACCCTCACGCTCACATACTGCAGGGGCTCGCCGCTGTCCTCGCGGGTCACAAATCCGCTCACGGTGGCGCTGAAAAGCCTCCCGGCCACAAGCATCAGCAGTAGCGGCAGTATGTGTTTACGCATCAATTCTCCCATGATTTGGTTTTCGAGTGCGATTAAAGAGTTTCGGGGCTTCAAAGCTGTCAACCACAAATTTCCCAGCTCCCGCCGCTCAAGCAAAAAGGGAGCGGCCACGAGGGGTCGCTCCCAGTATGTTGTGACTTTTCAGCCAGATTGTTGTGGATTATTTGGCAAGTAGCATCTTGCGGGTGACGGTATTGCCGTCGCTGCTGAGGCGATAGAAATACAGTCCGCTGGAAACGCTGTTGCCCTGTTCGTCCATTCCGTTCCAGACAACGCTGTGGTTGCCGGCTTCGCGGACATCGTTCACCAAGGTGCGGACAAGCTGGCCTTTAGTGTTATAAACCTTGAGGCTGGCAGGGCCGGTTTTGGGAACGCTGAAGGCGATGGTGGTTTCAGGATTGAAGGGGTTGGGATAGTTCTTCGCGTCCAGGGTGTAAGCCGGGATCACGTCGTCATCGGCGGCGCTGCCGTATTCCACTATCGCGCGGAGCATGATCTCGCCGGTGGTGACGGGCTCCCAATCGGTGGCGATTTTCTTGTAGCTGTAGCCGTTGCTGGAGGTATCCAGACCGATCGCTGAAGCGCCAGCGGTTTCCATGATGGCAAGGTAGAATTCGCCGTCGGCAACGTTGATGTCTGCCGGCAGGGCGATCCAGTTCCAGCCTTCCACCACTGAGGCGGCAGGATACTGATACTGGGCCAGTTGGGTGCCGGGCATGTTGTTGGGGCCGTCGTTATCGAAGACGCGGACGATGATGCCGGGGGTTCCAACGGTATGGACATAGACTTTGGCATACTTCACTGTGACAGCCTGGCCATAAGAGTGTTTCACAGCCATCTGCTTGGTGGAGCCAACGTTGAAGCCCTCTTCCGCGGTTCCGTCGTCGTGCATCAGTTCAGCGTGTGATTGAGGAAGCACGAAGGTTGTGACCGTGTTAGAAGCTTCGGAGGTGTTGGCGCCGTAAACGGCTTTCAGATAGTAGGTGTGAATGCCGCCTTCAACGCCAGAATCGGTGTAAGTGAGAACTGTTGAGCCCACTTGGTCGATCTCAATGTCGTCGCGGAAGATTTTGTAGCCGTCGAGGGTGCGGACAGGCTGGGTGGATCCCTTCTCTTGCAGAATGGCGTCAGTATAGGCATGCACTTCCTGTTCATAGGGGCCATGGCCCAGCACGTATTCTTTGCCAGTGACGGGGTCAGCGACATAGATACGAATATTCCAGTTGTATGTGAGGGCTGAGCTTACCGCATTCAGAGTGGTCCAGTTATTCTGCCAGTACATCATATTGCCGTAGCCGGGAACATGGGGACCGTCATCGCAACCGGCAGGAAAGCCAGCTTGGGTGTTGCAGCGGTAACCGGCCATGATCTGGGTTTGGGAGGGAATGGTCCACGGAGTGGTGAGTTCCACTTCGTTCCAAGCGCCGATGACAGGTGAGGGCACTGTCTGTTCATAGGCAATATCGCCCGCGGCGCCGGTCCAAATGCGAAGGGTGTAAACGCAGTTGACTTCGCCAGGGAAGAATTTGATTTTGGTGATGTTCATGCCCACATAGTCAAAAATGCCATGTTCTCCGATGGGATCCCACTTGGCCGCGACCGCGAAATCGGCAGCGGAGTTTGTGCCGATAGAGTTGCCGGAATTTTCACCGTCATAGTGCAGCCAGCCTTCTTCGCCGCCGCCACCGCCGGAACCGGGTTCTTCCCAAGTGAGGGTGATATTGTTGCCATCAACCGTGGCAGCCAGATTGGCCGGAGGCGCGATGAATATGTCGTTGTAAACGGTCACGTCGTCGATCATGATGCCGGTGCCAATGGGAGTATCTTCATCGGATTTGAAGAACCAGCGCAGCATGATGGTCTGTCCGGCATAATCGGAGATGAGACCGTTCAATGAATAACTGTTGACCATGGATGCCCAGACATCCGGAGCGTCGGAATAGACATAGTCGGTACCGGTGGGATCGTTGTAGGGATTACTCATGGCATACCAGCTAAGGCCGTTGTTGGGGGAAATTTCCCAGCCGAAATAGTCACATTGCGGGAATGCGTCCAGATCATCGAAGTAACCTTTGATCATGAAATCCACGCGGATGTCGCCATCGTTGGGAAGCTGGATGGGCGGGCTCACCAGATAGTTCATCATGTTGGGATTGTAGCTGCCCTGGGCGTTTTGGCATTGCATCATGTGGGTGGGTGACGGAGCGGTGGGGTCTGTGCCAATGGACCAGATATCGCCGCCCACGGGCACAAGACTGCTCATGGTCATTTGGCCGTCGTCGGTGCCGTTATTGGTATAGCCGCCGAAGGAGATGTCGTCAACCATCACGCCGAAGAGGGCAAGGTTGTCGCCGGTCGAATAAGCCGGGTCGGAGGCAAAGGCGAAACGGATCTTGACGCTCTGGCCAACGTAGGCTGAAAGATCCACGCTAACAGGGGTCCAGGCAGTGTGCACGCCACCCCAGCCGGGAATTCCGACACCTTCGCCATGCTCAAAACCGAAGGCGTAGGAAGAGGTGAAGTCATAAACTGGGGTTGTAGGGGTCAGGACGGTCCACGTGGTGCCGTTGTTGGTGGAGACGCGAACGTTGAAGGAGTCCCAACCGTTGTATTCGCCGGTTCCGCCCACGGATTCGAGGCCAGTGGCCATCTTGAAGGTGAGGGTGGCATTGCCGGACGCGATAGTGCGGGCCGGGGTGTCCAGAACCAGATACTGGTGGTCATAATAACCGCCGATGTTGGATCCAGAGGCAAGGTCGGGGTCGCCCATCCACCAGACGTCGCCCTGTGCTCCGCCGTAGTTATGGATATGCCAGTTGTTGGGAGGGACGCTACCATCAAAGTGGGTCCATCCGGCAGCACCGTCTTCAAAGGTTTCCTGCCATGCCACCACTTCGTAGCGGTTGCCGTTGGCAAACATGGCTGCGACAATTGTCAGGGCCAGAATTACAAGCCATCTTTTTTTCATTGATCCTCCTTATGAATCAAGGGATAGTTTATCTATGCAATAACAACTGATCTGCGTTTCCTGTCAATCAGTTTTTTCATTGATGTTACCATAAAAGCAAGTTTCATTCCATTGGCAGGAACATATTATCAACCCAACCCATTTGCAGATATGGCGTTATGAAACGCTTTAGGTGTATTGCAGCCGGTAGAGGTCATAGTAGAGGCCTTTTTGGTCCAAAAGATCAAAATGTGAGCCTTCCTCCACGATTTCGCCTTTGTGCAGAACGATGATCCGGTCGGCGTGCTGGATGGTGGAAAGGCGGTGGGCGATGATGATCGAGGAGCGGTTGACGATCAGTTTGGCCAAGGCGTCCTGGATCAGCAGTTCGGTTTCGGTGTCGATATTGGAGGTCGCCTCGTCCAGGATAAAGATGGAGGGATCGTAAGCCAGCACGCGTGCGAAAGCTATTAACTGCCGCTGCCCGGTGGAGAGGGTGGCGCCACGTTCCATAACCGGTTCGTCATAACCCTCGGGCAGCTTGCTGATGAATTTATCCGCGTTCACATACTTGGCCACCTGGATGATTTGCTCGCGGCTGAGCTCGGTATTGTTTAGGGCTATGTTGTCCCTGATGTTTCCGCTGAAGATGAACACGTCCTGCTGAACGATGCCCACGTTTCTGCGCAGGTCCGCCAAAGCGTAGGAGGAGAGCGGCTTCCCATCCAGCAGGATTTCTCCTTTCTGGAAGGGGTACATGCCCAAGACAAGGTTTACGATGGATGTCTTGCCGCTACCGGTGTGGCCCACCAGCGCTATCTTTTTGCCGGGCTTGATCTTGAAGCTCACGTCTTTCAGCACCCATTCGCCCGGATTGTAGGCCAGCCAGACGTTTCGGAACTCGATTTCGCCTTTCAGCTTCATGTCGCAGACCAAGTCGTCGCGGTAATCCTCCGGTTCCTGGTCCATGAGGTCAAAGATGCGCTCTGCGCCTGCCAAAGCACCCTGCAGCACGTTGAATTTTTCCGAGAAATCGTTTATGGGCTGAAACAGCTTGGTGATGTACTGCGAAGGCCATCAGCAGGCCGATGGTGATGGCGTTTCGCAGGATTTGCCCGCCGCCGTACCAGATGATCAGGGCCACCGCGATCTGGCTGCTCACGTGGATGATAGGCCGGAAGAAGGCGAAGAGCTTCATCTGCTTCAGCGAAGTGTTGAAGTATTCCCGGTTGATGCGTGAAAACTCATCCCGCTTGTGGAAATACTGGTTGAAGAGCTGAATGATTTTCTGCCCGCTGATATGTTCTGCCAGGGTGGCGTTCAACGCTGCCAATTGCTTGCGCACCTCGCGGTAAAGCACCCGGGTGCGTTTGCGGAATTCACGGATTACCCAGATCACCCCGGGCAGGATGGCGAAGCTGATCAGCGCCAGTTCCCAGTCCAGAAACAGCATTAGCACAACGATGGCAATGATCATCAGCACGTCCTGGAACAGCGTGATCACCCCCGAAGAGAGCATCTCGTCGATGGCGCGGATGTCGTTGGTGACGCGGGTGACCAGGCGTCCGACGGGGTTTTTGTCGAAATACTGCACCGGCATGCGCTGCAGGTGGGCAAAAACGTCATGGCGCATGTCGTTCATCGCTTTCTGCGAAAAGGTGGTGGTGATAACCATCTGGGAATACCCCGCCACAAAGCGCATTAGGCTGATTCCAAAGAAGGCCAGTGCCAGCCAGATGAGGCTGTGAGCCGCTTCACTGCGGACTTGGAAGCGTTCCTTTCCCGGAATTTTGTTAAGCTGCTCGCGCTCCAGGGCGATTTGGCCGTTTCCCAGCCTGAACCAGCCTTGCAATCCTCCTTTGCCGCCTTGCGGAGCGCTGATTTCCGGCAGATATTTATTCAGGATGGCCACGTTGGAGGCTTTGTCCTTGATCAGATACACCTTTGCCCCGGCAAGGATGTTGCGCCGGTTGAGGTCATCCACATCCTGGCGGTTGATTTTGTTCATTTCCCTGCTTGGTATCACCAGGAAGTATTTGCCGCTGTGTGAGAGTTTCTTCAGTTTCAGTAGTTCGTATTTGGCCAGAAAGGCGTCCGCCTCAGCTTCGCTGTTGAAAATGGCTATGTTTTTGTCGGAAACGATATAATCGTCGATGGCGTGTTGCTGGATAAGGGGCTGCACCAGTTCTGCCCCGGCCACCACCATCAGGATGAGGAACGAGATAACCACCCATTTCATGTATGGCAACAGGTAGCGCAACATCCTCCTGTAAAGGTGTTTGTCGAAAACCCTGTTCTTGAGGTCGTCTTCCGCGAAACCGCCGCCGCGTCCGCCGCGCATCATAACTCCTCCCCTTCCAGACGGGCCCGGATGCGTTGTTTTTCGTAGAGGTCATGATACAGGCCGCCCAGGGCTACCAGTTCGTCATGAGTGCCGCTTTCGGTGATTTTGCCGTCACCTAGGACGATGATGCGGTCGGCATGCTGGATTGAAGAGATGCGGTGGGCGATGATGATGGTGGTCTTGCCTTTGCGGGTCTCGATAAGTTTTTCCAGGATAAAGCGCTCGGTTTTGGTGTCCACAGCGGAGAGGGCGTCGTCCAGGATCAGGATTTCGGGATTGGTAAGCAGCGCCCTGGCGATGGCGACGCGTTGTTTCTGGCCTCCGGAGAGGGTTACGCCGCGTTCACCGATCACTGTGTCGAATTTGTTTTCAAATTCCATGACCTCATCGTGTATCTGGGCCAGCCTGGCTGCTTCCAAAACCTGTTCAGTGCTTGTTTCCGGGCTCCCAAGCCGGATGTTGTTGGAGATGCTGTCCGAAAAGAGGAAGATGTCCTGGGGGACCAGCACCATGTCGCGCCTCAGCACATTCAGCGGAATCCGGTGCAGCGGGTGCCCGTCAATGAGGATGCTGCCTTTGGGAGGTTCGTAGATGCGCACCAGCAGCTCTATTAAAGTAGTTTTGCCGCAGCCTGTGGGGCCCACGACGGCCAGGGTTTTGCCGTCGGAGACCGATGTGCTGATGCCGTCGAAGATAAGAGGCAGATTCTCACCGTAGCGGAAGCTGAGGTCACGGATTTCGATGTTGCCCTGCAGGGATTTGATGGCAGGGTCAGCCTCGCTGTCGTCGATTTCCGGGGCGGTCTGGAAAATCTCGTTCAGCCGCTTCAGCGAGGCGGTGCCACGCTGGTACATGTCAACGATCCAGCCGATGGCTATCATCGGCCAGACCAGCATTCCCAGATACTGGAAGAAGGCTATGAACTGCCCGATGGTGATGTCGCCGCGGATGGCTGCGCGACCGCCAAAGAAAAGGGTTATCACCATCGAAAGACTGATCACCAGGCTCTGGAAGGGGTGAAAAAAGCCGGCGATTTTAGCCATGCGGATATTTTCCTGCACAAACTGCCAGGAAACCTCATCCACTTTCTCCAGCTCGGATTTTTCCTGGCCAAAGGCTTTCACGATGCGAATCCCGGAGATGCTTTCCTGGATGGCCCCGGAGAGCGTGGCGAAGCTTTTCTGCACCCGAAAGAAGCTTTTGTGCATCTTCTTGCCGAAAATCGTGATGGTGATGGTCAGGATAGGCATCGGCAGCACCGCCAAACCGGTCAGGCGCCAGTCTATCGAGCCCATGAAGCTGAAGCTGGCGATCGTCATCAGCACGATGTCCATTCCCGCGATAAGCCCCATGCCAAAGAGCATCCTCACGGCGTTCAGGTCGTTGGTTGCATAGGCCATCAGGTCGCCGATCTTACTGCGGTTAAAAAAGTTCTGAGAAAGCCTCAGTAGATGGTTGTAAAAATCCTGCCGCAGATGCTTTTCGATCCTGAAGGCATTGCCGATGATCAAAACCCTCCAGAAATAGCGCAGTATCATCACTGCCAAAGCCAGCCCGATGATGATTAGCGCCACCCAAATCAGCCCTGTGGAGGTGATTCTCCGCTCCTGGATGCTGTCGATGGCGTATTGCATCACCCGGGGGGTGATAAGCTGCACAATATCCACCAGGATCAGCATCACTATGCCCCCGGCTATTCTTCCATAACTCTTCTTCAGATATGGAAGAACGGCGTCAAAAGTGCGCATTAGTTCTCCCTATTGATATTCTCAACGCAAACCGGAAACCCCCTACTGTTCTGTTTTGGAGAGCTTTCCACTTTCCGTTGACAACACCGGATAGTGCGCGCCAAACTCCCCCGCAGTCCCATTTTGTCAATATAAAAAAGACCTTTGCGTAATGCCAAGCAATTAACTATCAGGAATTGACTCGTGGCAGTTATCCACATTTCTCCGAAAAATCCCCAGCATGAAATTTGAAAATGCTCAGTTATTTGCTTATTACCTTTCTAATACTATCTGTTCTGGCAAGTTTTTTCACATTCAGAGCGTCCTCTGGATTTGGCACTTGACAGAAAGCCGCCCCCGACAAGCTTGATCGCAAATCCCCTCTTTGGATATGACGATGAACGAACGACCCTCATGGCAGCAATATTTCATGCAAATGGCGATCCTGGCCTCCTCGCGCAGCACCTGTTTGCGAAGGCAGGTTGGGGCTGTGCTGGTGAAGGAAAACCAAATCCTTTCCACCGGCTACAACGGCAGCCCAAAAGGCGTGCGTCACTGTTCTGAAACAGGCTGCCTGCGCCTCCAGAACAAGGTTCCCTCCGGCCAGCAGCATGAGCTTTGCCGCGGCCTACACGCCGAACAGAACGCCATCATACAGGCCGGCCTGAACGGCTCCAGCGCCCGCGGAGCCACGCTTTACTGCACACATCAGCCCTGCAGCATCTGCGCCAGGATGATCATCAACGCCGAAATCGTTACCATTTACATCTCCAACACCTATCCAGACGCCCTTGCGGAGCAGTTGTTGGCGGAAGCCGGGGTGGAATTGATCCATTTCGACATGGAGAGCGGCAAAATGAAGAAGCTGCTCTAACGTTCAAGCATTTCAATATCCGCGACCTCGTCGTCACCTCCGTTCTTCTCGGAGTCGCAACCCTCATCTTGTTAAAGGCTTAGGCTGGCCCCTAAAGGCAGTTTCTCCGCTGCATCAGCTGATTTGTAACTTGCTTTTCACCATCCAAAGTAAATATTCAACTATTATTACCCATTATACTTAGAGGTTTGCGACAGGTCCTGAATGCCAATCCAGGAGGTATCCTGCGGCCTTCGTCCTTTGCCCCATCCCTTTCACATCCCATTCACTTCCCGCAGAGTTCCCGTTTGAGAGGCGGGAACTCAGCGGGAGGCGGTCAGGAGGCGGATGGGATAGGGCAAAGGACGGGTCAGGGAGGAAAAGCCGGAATGCTTATGCAGAAAGGGTTTGGGTGTGCTCCCGGATAGCGGAATGCTCATCTGGAAAGGGTTTTCGCGGGTAGCGGTCAGCGCAAAACCAGGAAGCGACAGGTTTCCGAGCTTTCTCGGGATTCCATCCGGAGGAAATAGAGGCCATTTGGCAGGCGCTCGCCGTGTGCATTCACCAGCGGCAATTCCAGTTTGTTCTCTCCCTGGGCGAGGTTGGGATGGATTTCCTCACGCAGCAGTTGTCCGCGTAGATTGAAAATCAGCAGTCGAACAGGCCCCTTCGGGATGATGCCAAGATTGACCCAAGCCTTGTCCTGAACAGGATTTGGGCTTACCCGCGGAGATGGGACTGCGGGCAGCAGAGGCTCGCTCGCTGCGGAACTCGCGGAGTGGTCAAAAGTGAAGTTGACTCCAAGGTAAGGGTTCGCGTCCGGAGGAAGCTCAACGCTTTTGGGCAAACCTTCGCTGGTCCAGGTGAAAATACCATTCCGGTAATCCACGGAAGCGCCGGTGGCAGAGAAAGTGAGGTTCAGAGCAAAAGTGTCAGGCTCACTCCAGGCGCCGCCGACAAATTCCCTGTGGATGATGGAACTGACCACCTGGCTGTCGTTTAAGTAGGGAAATGGAGGCAGCTCCGTGGTTTCGCTGGAATAGCGCCAGGGCACGTAGCTGCTATACTTTTCAAACTGATAGCCGTCCGGGACAGCCTGGTTGCCATAAACGTAGGCATAGCTATGGCGGGGCGTCCAGTTCAGCGAATCTACAGAACTGCTTACGGTTTCCAGCAAACGCCGTCCCCTGGCGTCTAAAGAGTATTCGTGCTTCCAGTATTCCAGAGGCCAGTTGACCCGGCGGATTTTCCGGACCAGGAGCATGTCGTCATTGTAGAAATAGTTGATTTGTATCTGGGCAAAGGCGGCCCAGGGATTTTCCGTGTATCGGTCCTCCAAGTAATAGCCGCTGTTGCTGATACGGCTCACGCGGTAGCCGTTGCCGTTGGTGTGGTCATAGCCGGGGGAGCGGATCAACACTTCATCCGAGGCGTAATTCACCAACCCCAGGAACGCGAAGGTGTTGTCGTAATGGTAATCTGAGTCCGGGTCCGCCCAAAGGTCTGATTGCCAGCGGACAAAGCTTATCCTGAGCGGTTCCAGGGGGTCGGAAAAATAGCTGTAACGCTCCAGAGAGATCCAGTCCGGACCGCCTTCCCCACTGCCGGAACTGTGGAACTGCAGTCCCCTAAGGAAAAAGAACTCCGGCTGCGCCCAAACCAGCCCGGACAGCAGGCAGAACAGCAGCAGGAATATCCTGCGTGGATTGGCGATTTCGGTCATGTTCAGCTCCCATCAGGGCCTTTCGGTCTGTCCGTGGGTTATTTTATCAGGCTGACCTTCCTCACCAGGGTTTTTCCGGCGTATCCCATCTTCAGCAAATAGATGCCGTCTGCGAGCGGGTTTCCGCTGTCATCACAGCCTTCGAGTGTAAAGCTGTGGATGCCTGAATCCTTTTCCCCGGCATGGATTCGGCGCAGAGCCTGGCCGCGAAGGCTGTATAGAACAAGGCTGAGCGGGCCTTTGGCAGGCAGCGAGATTCGCAGGGAAGCGGAGGCGCTGAACGGATTGGGCCAGATTTCCAGAGCCGCGGAAGCGGGCGGGGTGGCGGGATCGTCAACCGGCGTGAGGTCAATGAGTTCCGGGATGATTTCCTGCAAAAAGGCCCTGACGCCGGAAGCTTGAGCGAAATAGAGCGGAAAACCGAAAAGGACGAACACGGAGCCTGTATCCGGATCGCCGCTGCGCAAAGCCACGCAAGCGCCGTTGCCCTGTGCCGTGGGAAGCATGTTCGCGGTGTAGATGGGGTAGGCAACCTTGTTGAAAGTGTAAATGTATGGCAACATTCCGTTCCAGGCAGGGATCAGCTTTTCCGGGTCGATGTTGAGCGTCGCGTAGGAACTGGACTGGGCGCTGATCAGGCTGGGTGAATTGTCATAGATGAGCTCGATGATTCCGCCGAAGCGGTTAAGGAAGCTTGCTGACAGCACGGAAGCGGTTTTCCAGCCGGAAAGGATCAGCTTTCCGCCGCCGTGGAGGTAGCCGCCGAGTGTGTTCTGATGGTCTATCAACTGGTTTTGGGAAAAGTCATCCGCGTGCCAGAGCAGCAGTCTGTACTGTCCCAAAACATCCAGCGGGGGAAGGCCCTGGGTGGCCACATCCCAGTCGTCGTGTGGGATGGGGTGCAGCACCGTGTCGTAAAAGTCATCCACCATCTGGTCGTCGGGGTTGATGCTGGCGCCGTTGCCGTCGCGGGTTTCATCCACCACCAGGAGATTGTGGGAAAAGCTGAAAGACACCGGAGTGGCCGAGACCGGAGAGGACATTTTACTGATCCAGCCGCCTGTGTCCACAGCCGACAAGGCGTATTCGTAGCAAACGCCGTTTTGAGCGGTGAAGTCAGTGAAGCTGAGGCTTGAGATCGGCTCCGGATTGAGGAGCAGCCAGTCTTCCGAACCGCCAGACACACGCCGATATATGTTATAGCCAAGGCTGCCGTCATTCAGGAAAGAATCCCAAGCCAGAAGCACGGAAGAGTTGGAGGGCAGGCATTCCGCCAAAGCGGGGCTGAGTTCTGTGATGCCTCTCAGCAAAGTCCAATTGTGGTAATTGGGCGTGAGCACGGTGTTGGGTGTCAATTCAGGCCAGAAGTGGTTTAGTGTCCCTTCGGGGGATGCCTTCACCAGAAGGGAATCGGTGAAAGCTCCGTCGACAAAGCGGAAAGGCACATCGATATGGAATGGGGTTGATGTGTTGGAAACGGTTTTGGCGATAATTTTCAGAGGGGAATTGCAGACGGGGTTGTTCCAGACGCT
>Ga0116184_10001943_pt1 | contig 18797 bp, 12 predicted proteins | sample AD_JPNNA5_MetaG_FD_89886 | JGI IMG/M metagenome (GOLD analysis project Ga0116184, IMG submission 89886) | Active sludge microbial communities of municipal wastewater-treating anaerobic digesters from Japan - AD_JPNNA5_MetaG | ecosystem: Engineered > Bioreactor > Anaerobic > Digestate | place... | reverse complement strand
CGCGAATCTTGTGCAAGGTCAGACCGATTTTTATGGAGTGGTCCCTGTTTATCGATAAGCACCAATCGATCAGGCTGAACCCCCTCAAGGAGGAGCAGTCTTGCAATCGTAGTATTGGCAGCTCCTGAACCAAAGAGTACAACTTTTATGGAATCGAGCGTTTTATTCACAAGTTTTAGTGCATTATAGAGTCCTGCTAGCGTCACACAGGCAGTTCCCTGAGCATCATCGTGCCAGACCGGGATCTCACATGAAGAGCGGAGTGCATCTAGTACAAAAAAACAGTTAGGTTGACTGATATCCTCAAGATTTACTGCACCAAACGATGGCTGGACCATGCGTACAAAATCGATAATGCGCTCTGGCACATGAATCCCACTGCTATCCCTGCTGTCCATACAGAGTGGCACAGCATCGATACCGCCTAAATATTTCATTAAAAATGCTTTGCCTTCCATTACACCCATGCCGCCCGGGGGTGTACAATCACCATCTCCGAGTACTCGAGTTGAATCACTCACTATTGCCACGGTTGAACCGCGCGATGTCAGCTCGAATGAGCGGGCGTTATTATCCCGTATTGTTGTGGAAACCTGAGATACACCAGGTGTATACCAGACATTGAGCCAGTTTAAGTCAGGCATTGCACAGCCTGGGAGCGTCTGCATAACGCCTCCATAGTAATCATGTGCAAGTTCAGATAATTGCTTGTAAAATGAAGTTTTAACTACTGCCTTTTCGTCATCTCCAAAACCCATTGAATCAAGCACTTCATTGAGTTTTGCTAAATCTGTGCCGATGATTGGTAGTGTATGCATAGGCTTCCTTTCCTGACAGCGGGATGTAAGTATCTTACTTGATTTTTATGCTTTTGTGAATGTTATTCTGTCATGAGAGCAGCCAGCGCCACTGTATTATTTATACTTGCTGTAATACGAATTTCACGCTATGCTGAAAGGAACTGAAATGAGTCCCGATAATCAAATTATCAATTTTTATGAAACGCGACCACTCACCTTTGTCATTTTTGGTGTATTAGGCGATCTTGCAACACGACGTATTATTCCTGCATTGCTCGATTTAGCACGTAATGGCAATCTTCCTCATCGTTTTACAATAATTGGAATTGATCAGGCTGAACTCTCAAAACAGGCATTTCAAAACAAAACTGAAAAAAACCTTACAAAATATTCAGATGCAGACGCAAGCACAATTAGAGAATTTTGTTCCAACATTACCTATCTAGCCGGTAGTATCACAAGTCCTCATCTTTATGCACGTCTTAAAACAGCACTGAGCGTTGATGCTCATGCACTGTTTTATTTAGCCTGCCCCCCCACGTTATTCGATACAGCAGCAGAGCAAATTGCTCTCCATGGACTGGCAGGAAAAACCTGCACACACCGAGGCTTTCGTCGAATTATTATCGAAAAGCCATTTGGAACTAATCTTGCTCGTGCAAGAAAACTTAACACACTCCTGCACAAGTATTACCATGAAACAGATATCTACCGTATTGATCATTACCTTGGTAAAAACGCAGTACAAAACCTTATGTACTTTAGATTTTCAAACACAGTTTTTGAACCGCTCTGGAATCGACACTATATAGAAAAAGTAGAAATTAATGTGGAAGAAAGTGAGGGAATTGGAACCCGCGGAGCCTACTATGACACTGTTGGTGCATCACGCGATATGCTCCAGAACCATTTGCTGCAATTGCTGTGTTTAACAGCTATGGAACCGCCAGATGCGTTTGCTCCTGATCGTATCCGTGATAATAAAATTGAAATCCTTAAAGCTATCGAGTTTCCTCCTCATTCGGCGCTTGCTCCGTTTTGTGTACGGGGCCAATACACTACTCCCTGGGCCTATACCAAAGAACCCAATGTACATCCCGAATCCTATACAGAAACTTTCATTGCAGTAAAAGCATATATAAAAAACTTGCGATGGAAAGGTGTACCGTTTATCCTTAAAACAGGAAAGGCACTCGAAAAACGTTGTGCAGAAATTATTATTCATTTTAAGAATTGTCCAATCGAAATCCCCGGCGGGAAACCTCATGCAAACAAACTCATTCTACGCATTCAGCCTGATGAAGGAATCAGGCTTCGATTTAATACATGGAACGATGATGAGTATCTCCTCGAACAGGACGAATTAGTGAGCACCATGCGGAATTCTTCCGATTCATCATCTGGTCCCTATGAGCGGCTTCTCTACAATGCCATTATTGGCGATTCAAGCCTCTTTATTCGATTTGATGAAACAGAAGAAGCATGGCGTATTATGGAACCGGTACTCGAGCTAATTGACAGCGAAAAACACAAGAATCTCGTGTACTACCCAGCTGGTTCTAAAGGACCTGATATCAGTATGCTGCTCAAAGAGCAGGCTGATATAGCTGGTAGCATACTGCAGTGCTTATAACGAGAATTGATATACAATAATGCAAACAGTTAGCCCTATTTACACCACTTTATACGAAGACGACAACCTTATTGCTATTAATAAAGTTTTACCAGCACCCATGCTGCAAGGAAAACACAATCAGACATCACTCAAAGACTATTTAGTAAACAACAAACACTATAGTTTTCTTGAAGCCCCCCACCGTATCGATGAACGAACGAGCGGAATTGCCCTATTTTGCAAAAACAGAGAAAGCCTTACAGTAGTTAATTATTTATTTCAAAACGGGCTTGTACAAAAAATATACTATGCATGTATAGAAACATGCAAAGCTTTAGGAGGCGATTCCGGTATTCTCAGGCATCGGCTCTACCACGATGAACGCAGTAATAAAACATTTGCAAAGCCTATTACCCATTCTGACCGAAAAAACATAGCAGTATTATCCTGGAAACTCACTTGCACACATGGAGAGTTTACTCTGCTTGAAATACAACCGCTTCAGGGGAAGACACATCAAATTAGAGCGCAGCTAGCTGCATCTGGTGCTCCTCTCGTTGGCGATTATAAATATGGTTCACGTATCCATACAAAAAGCGGTTTTATTATGCTCCATGCCGGATTTCTCAAATTCCCCATTTTGCACAATCCGACTGATTCCGATGACATCACGCTATTTCTAAAAAAGCACTCTGAGCTTAAAGACTTTTTTACCGCACTGCTCAGAGAGCCTCTCATATTACATGCTCCGTTTCCTCAAAATGAACCGCTCTGGGAGAGCTTTAGAGAAGTCAGACTATTTAACTAAAAATTAGTTTGATTAAAAAACTGGTGGAACCTGCTCTTCTACATCAGTAATATCATAGTTTATGTGAACCCATTGCAAAAAGCATGGCATTCCTGGTTTAACAGGAATTGCATGCAGCAAGAAAAGTCCGGAGTTGCCTGTGGTTAAAAGGGGAGACCATGTATCCGAACCAAACGTCGTACGAACAAGCCATTGAATAAAGCCCCCGTGTGTTACAGCAAGAATATCACCCTGTACCATATTAGCTTCTGTTATAAACTTTTCCCATGCCAAATGAGCTCTAGCATAGAGTGAAGCTTCCGTTTCTGCATCGCTCACTGCTGCCCAGCTTTTAGATTTGAAAAGCTCTTGTTCGTGCGGATAGCGTTTTTGTACTTCGTCCACCGTAAGACCAGAGTATTTGCCTGTATCAAGTTCTATGAGTGTTTCACAAACTTCTGGATGAGGTAAATGAGCTGTTTTTGCAATAATGGTCGCAGTCTCAGACGCTCGCTGCAATGGAGATGTAAATACTTTTTTTATTGCTTTTCCTCTAAACCACTCCCCGGCGCTCTCTGCCTGCCGCTTCCCATTAGCGCTCAATGGATAATCGGTGTGTCCCTGTATGCGCCGTTCGAGATTCGCAATACTTTCTCCATGACGCACTATGTAAAACCGTGTTTCATGCGTTAGTGTTGTGAACAATTCTAAAACTCGATTCATATTTTTTCCTCACCTGTCATAAAAGTGTATCATGCACGAACAGCAAAAGAAAAGTAGCATTTCTTAGATACTATTAACCTTGACCATATAGCCAGTGATTCCAGAACACCGAACAGCAACGAGGCAGCAGCATCAGCTTGAGCATTTTGATATTCTTTCATATACTTGCTACACTGAAATATGAAAAGTCGAGGAGCATGTATGAAACGCATAGCTACAGCCATACTGATTATTATTCTCAGTAGTACTCTATTCGCCCAAATATATGATAAACCCTATAAGCTATATCAAATTAAAACGCAATATTTTACTATAATATTCCCTGAACCTTCAAAAAAGTCAGCATACTATCTTGCAAGTTTTGCCGATGCTCTCTATGAAGAAGTAGCTCAAAAGCTTGGAACTAAACCAGAACTTACCATTCCTGTTCTCATAACACCTGACAGTGAAAGCATAAATGGCTTTTTTTCAAGCTATCCAATTGTTAAAATAGTTTTATATGAAACAAGCATATCAAATAATTCACAGCTATCATTTAATAACCAGTTATACAAGCTATTCTATCATGAACTTACACATTTTGTTTCTCTTAGTGGTCTGAACTCTCTCACTCGTTCACTCTCAAAATTTTTTGGTGGTTGGATATTTGGAATCAATCAGCTCCAGATACCAGCTAATTTTTTAGAGGGAGTAACTGTATCATTTGAAAGCCACGATGGAATAGGACGGGCAGAAGATCCCCTGCCCGGAGGACAGATCCGTCAGGACATTTTAGAAAACAATTTCAAAACATTTGTGCAGAGCATGGGTGCATGGGACCTGTACCCAAATCGTGCCCTCTATTATTGGTACGGAGGATACTTTTCGCTCTATCTCCAGAAAACATATGGTCTTGAAGCCTATGCAAAACTGTGGGAGTATTTTTCGAATCCAATAAACGTTGTTCCGCTCGATGATATTGGTTTACTTAACGGCAAATTCAAATCAATTTATGGCATTACTCTGGAAGAAGCCTGGAACAATTTCAAAGATTTTATGAGTATTAAAACACCAGTCTACATGTATGTAAAAAAAATCACAGAAGCAGGCTACTACTCAGCTCTTACTGCTCGTGATTCAACGATCCTCGTATATGATGCATATAAACAGGAAATTCAGGAACTATCAGCAAAAACTCACAGACTGCAAAAAGTTATAGAGCATGAACATGATATAGAGCGAATTGCAATACATAAGAACGGAACTGTACTGCTATCAACCTATAAAGGATACAGCAACTTCCCTAAACAGGTATTGGAGCTATACAGTAAAGGTAAAATAACTCAGCTTCCATGGCAAAAAATGAGTGATGCAGTATGGGCAGGAGACAATATTCTTGCTATAGAAACTGAACATTATGCAAGAAATCTTGTTTTGCTCAAAGGATCAAAAAAATATACCTTACTTAAGGGTACCGAAAACATTATTTACTGGAACCCCGTAAGCAATGATGACGGAACTGTATTGTATGTGCTCGTATCTGAAGCAGGCAAAAGCGCGATAGTCCGGTTACGCATGGATGGGACTACCGTACAGTCAATTCAAAAATTGATGCTGCCAGATGAACTCACCTGGATACGATATTTATCCTACAGCAACGGTTCACTGTATAGTGGCTGGGATAATAATACGTTATACAAACTGATCGCTGTACAGGATGCTGCTGTAACTCAAACTGCTGCTGTACGGTACGAAACGGTTCCCATGAGCGGTGGCGTTCATGAGCCAGTACAGACAGCAGAGGGGCTCTACTACCTTGGATTTTTTTCTCAAGGTAGAGCAGTCTGCAAGTTTCCTGAATCATGGGACAATCTTGGATTCAATACTATAGAAGCTGTCTGGGAAGATGCTTCATATTTACTGCACGTACAATCAGCTTTTGATAACGAATCAACTTTTCCGGTAACAGCCTACAATAGTGTCCGGTGGCTACTACCAGCAGGCATTGCACCATTTTTTAGTTATAATTTTTTAACCGCAGATTCTGAAATTGGAGCTACCATTTATTTTTCCGAACCTACTGATACTGTCTATTCAGCGCTTACAGCTTCAATAAATCCAAGCCTTCCCGATGTTGCACAGCTGTCCTTTCTGACCGCAATTGTACAGCCAGCGTTCACCATCAATACACAGTACCAGGATAGTTTTTTTATCCAGGATAGTTTTTCTATATCGTATAATGATAATGGTACTGTTCAAGTATATCGCACAAGTAATGTATATCGCACAAGTAATGCAGCACTCACTGTTTCCACTACTCTTTTTGGCATTAACACGCTGGAAGGGATAGTGGCTGCTGGGCTTTCTGGATTCTCACAATTTGCTGCGACTGATACCGATTACTACCGTTTCTGGGACTCCATTGCAGGAGGTGCCATCGCTCAGCTTGCTTTTACTACAAACAAACCCATTTTTAATGAACCTTCAAAATATGAAGGCTTTTCCTGTTCTCTGTTATATAGAATTGATAAGTTTATCATTCCCGATTACCCTGTCTGGTATTCAGGCATAGAAGGAAGGTTCACACTCGCATCAGGAAAGCCCTTTATAGAATTGATAACCGAAGGAGCTTTTAGCCCCAATGCAACACTCTACTATGGACCCATCGGCTTTGCATATATTGTTGGTGATGAGCCGTATCCTGGGAATTCCACGCTTACCGTGTTTACCGAATTTGCATCTATGGCGTATAGCACCTGGTATATTCAGAACATGCTACGTATCCGCATTGTAACCGCTGAGCTCCAACGCCAATTCCTTGGTCTCTACTATAACAGGCTTTTTATTGATTCAGGCATCAGGGCTGCGTTTGCAGAAACACCAATATGGATTGCAGGTGAGATTCCACTCTCGCATAATATTTCTGTATTTGTTTCTATGAATGTTACGGGAGGAACGGCTTTTTTTATGTCGGCAACGACTCATGTCTCAATAGGTTTAGAGTTTGCGATGTCACTCTTGACCTACAAACCAGGATTCAAACTCCTTACTAAGTTTTCAATGTAACTGCGCATAAACCACGATGAAAACATCTGAACGATTTTGCCATGAAGCTATTCTCGATCTTCGCGATGCCATAACAGATGCTTGCGGCAATGAAATTTATGCTGCAGGTATGCTCGATGAGGATGGGAAAGTCGCATCGGTGGCTGTACTTGCTCGCGGATCTATAGACAGCGTGCTTGTACACTGGAAAGGCACTCGAGGCACCGATGTGCTCATTCATAATCATCCTTCAGGAAACCTCAGTCCGAGCAAAGCTGATATGCGCATTGCGGAACAATTTGCCGAAGAAGGTTATGGATTTTATATCATCAATAATACAGCCACCGAAGTCTATGTTGTCATTGAACCGGTTGTTGCAAAAGAGGCAGAGCCCATTGACAGTGCAAGTATTGTAAAAGCGCTCGAACCTGGTGGAAAACTCGCAAAAAAATTACCCAACTATGAACATAGACCAGACCAGCTTAAACTCATTCAGGCTGTCAGCGAAGCTTTTAACCACGAGCAAATTCTCATTGCAGAAGCTGGTACTGGCATCGGAAAATCGTTTGCATACCTGTTACCTGCTGTATACTGGGCTTTACAGAATAAACAACGTGTTGTTGTTTCAACAGCAACGATAAATCTCCAGCAGCAGCTCTATGAAAAAGATATGCCGCTCATTGCATCCCTCTTTAACGAAGATGTTAAATATGTTCTCATGAAAGGCCGCGGAAACTATATCTGTCGGAAACGAGTTGCTGAATACCTTGAGGAAGAAGGACTCTTTGCACATGACAATACTTCACTCCAAGAAATACTCGCATGGATGGAAACAACTACCACCGGTGACAGAAATGACATGGTACCCTACCCTGAAGAATCACTATGGTCTAAAGTTTGTTCTGAATCAGAAAGCTGCAGCAATATTCGGTGTCCCTACCATGATCAGTGTTTTTTCATTAAAAACAGAAAAGAAGCAAGTGCTGCACACATTATTATAACAAACCATCACCTTTTGCTTATTGATTGCGCAAACCGGGGCTTAAAATCCGATTACAGTGCAGGTTCCGTACTGCCTCCATTTGAAAATATAATTCTCGATGAAGCACATAATCTGGAACAGAGTGCTTCTTCCGCTTTTTCAGAGGCAGTTAACCGATTCAGACTCAATAAATTTTTAACGCGCATACAGCGCGAACGCAACGAAAAAAAATTCGGTGTTCTCCCCGGTTTACAGAATGAAAAAATGATTACGCCAGCTCTGCGGAAGAAAATTTCTGGCCTTATAAGCGATATCCAATTTGCATTTACAGAAACCGAAAACCATGCTTTTGCGCTTATTGGAAATGAAAACACACTACTCTTCGACGCATCGCTTAACTGCAAAGAATTCCTCGACTCTGCAATGCGCTGTGGAACTCTCATCACAGAGCTTATTACAGAACTGGCTAAAGCAAAGGAAAAGCTGGAAATAAAAAAACCGGACCATGAGCTCATTTCCGAAATTAACAACCTGCTTCTGTATCTTGAAGAGTATGCAAATTTATTTTACAGCTATTCACAGTATTCTGAAGATGAAAAAAATATTTACTGGATTCAAAAACAGCGTACACTTAAAAATGAATATTATATTACTTTTATTAAAACCCCCCTTACCGTTGACTCTTGTATGCAGGCATGGGTTTTTGAACCATACAAAAGCATAGTGCTCATATCAGCAACACTTTCTACAGGAGGGTCATTCAATTATATAAAATCCCGCCTGGGGTTATACCACAATGAACGCGTACAAGATGCCCAATTCTTCTCACCTTTTCCCTACGAAGACACTGCACTGCTCGCAATTCCTGAAGATGCACCTGATAATTCTCAAAAAAATTGGCAAAATTATATTAACACTACTGTGTACAAACTAATTATTGCCTCTCATGGAAGCGCACTGGTGCTCTTTACATCGTATGATTCCTTGCAAGCTACATGGAAATACGCAGAGCCTCTCCTTAAGCAAGACGGGATACCAGCATACTGTCAGGGAAGTGATTCACGCTCTCGCTTGCTCGAAATTTTCAAGAGCAATATTACAAGTGTACTTTTTGCTACTGACTCATTCTGGGAAGGTGTGGATGCTCCAGGTGAAACGTTAAAACATCTCATTATTGTCAAACTACCTTTCAGACATCCCAATGATCCTATTTTTCTTGCACGTTCCAAACATCTGGAAAAGAAAAATAAAAATCCTTTTATGGAACTTTCACTTCCGGATGCAGTCATACGATTCAAACAGGGATTTGGGCGTTTAATACGGCACTCATCCGACACGGGTGTAGTTACTGTTCTCGATTCCAGAATAATAAAAAAGTCTTATGGCGAGATTTTTCTAAAATCATTACCGCGCACGCAAAAAGCTATATCTACAACTGACAGACTAATACCAAAAATCAAGGATTTTTTTGGAGTCAATTCATGACTATTTGGGCTGATGCTGATTCACTCACACCTCAGGTGAGAACAATTATTCTGAGAAGATCCGGGAAACCGGTCCCCAACAGTATTCCTGATAAACCCAATTCAATCATTAAAGTAATGTTTGTTTCCTGTAAACCACTACCCGAATATAAAACAATTGACTCTGATATATACAGTATTGTAGAACAAAAAGATCAATCATCAGACGAATACATACTTTCGCATGCAAATATTGGTGATATTGTTATAACACGCGATATTCTTTTTGCAGAAAAAGCCCTGCAGCAAAGTCTATTTGTTCTCAACGACAGGGGAACAGTCTGGACAGAAGAATCCATTCGTGAGCGGATTGCCCTAATGAATTATAGTCAGGCATTACGTGAAGCTGGAATAGCTTCAAATAATAATAAAATAGGACTTTCAAAACAGGATATAAAGAATTTTGCTGATGCACTCGATAGAACAATTATTGCTGCATATAAACGTTCAATACTTGCACTATAGCATAGAACTAATCTTTTACTTGCAATATCTACTATACAAAAAATAATAACGCTGCGAAAGCAATCTATTCTTTTCGATTGTATAGGGAGTATAAAGAATTGGTGATGATAGTAGTGCAATGAGTCGAGCAGACTCATCTCGTGTACACTGTTTTATTTTATGTTTGTAATAATACAATGAAGCCTGCTCTATTCCAAATATTCCTTTTCCCCATTCTGCTAATGAAAAGTAGAGTTCAAGTATTCTATTCTTTGAAAGAATAAGCTCAAGTTCAACTGTAATTATTGCTTCGAGATATTTTCTCAGATAACTCTTTGCTGGTGTCAGAAACAGTGTGCGTGCTAGCTGCATCGATAATGTTGAACCCCCATACAGCGGTTTCTTGATTCTGGTGTTGATTTCTATAGCCCGCTTAATTCCATCAATATCAAAACCATGGTGAGTATAAAACTTATAATCTTCCACTGCGATGAGCATAGAACGGATATACAATGGAACTTGTTTATAGTGAACGGGAATTGGTACTCTAACTTTATAATGATACTTATATTTTCGTATAAGCTCAAGCGTTGATCCAACTGGTGTTACCCACTTGTATAAAAATATTGTCAATGATGTTGCTGCAATAAAAATGATATGGAAGTATGCAATGATCAAAAAAGGCAATGTAACATAGTTAATGGTCTTTTTTCGATTATTTTGTTTTGTTTCAATCCCGACATCGGATGGAGATTGAAAACTAGCATTGATAATCCTGAATGTTATATTATTTTTATACAATTCATTTACGGTAAAAAGGGGGCAAGTTTTTTCAATATACTTTGTTGTGAGCAATTCTGTTTTTTTTAGAATTTTCCTGAAATAAAATCCTCGTAAAACGAGAAGTTTATTTAACAATTCTGTAAATTGTTTTTTGTTCATATGCATATACTATTATATGAGCAAACAAAATTACATAAAAAATAATGCCGATCCAGCAACTGCTATTACAGCTCCAACTACTTCAAAGAGCTTTACCCGTTGTTTAAGTATCAATACAGCTGGCGGTATAATGAGTATAGGAGTTAGCCCTATCAGGGTGCTTACTATCCCAGTTTTAGTATGCTGCATTGCAAAGAGTGAAAGCGCTACACCTAAAAACGGACCAAAAATAGAACCAATAAAGGTAAAACGCATACCCTGGCTATCTTTTGGGCTTTGAGTCACACTTTTACCTCGTTCAAAAATCAATGATACTAAAGCAAAACCAACTATTGCACTCATAACACGAATCTGCGTTCCTGAAATTGCATCATAATTTTTTACACCTTGCCGGGTAAAAATCATACCAACTGACTGCCCAATAGAAGAAAGAAAAGCAAAAATATAACCTCGTATAGAAAGGGTTTTTGCAACTGAGCTCATTTGTATTCTTTCTCGAGACAAAACAGCCAGTATAATTCCAGAAGCCACAAGAGCCATAGCTAAAAGTGCTTTTACACTGAGCACTTCATTGAGAAACACATAGCCTAACAGAGCAGTAAATGCTGGTGATATAGCTAGAAACAATGTTGCCATTCTGCTCCCAATAGTTTTATATGCAGTAAAAAGAAAAATATCAGTTATAACAAATCCAATAAAACCAGATACTGTTAAAAAAAACCATTCATGCGGACCAGCATCAATAGGAAATGGTTTACCTTTAACTATCCATGCAGTTATTGTGAGAAATACAAATGCAAATACCACCTTGTAAAAATTAACACCCAGAACACCAATTCGCTTAGTACCTTGTTCAAAAAACAAAGCTGATAATGTCCAGCAAATGGCAGTACCAAAAGCAGCAATTTCACCGATGTAACTCATAACATGAGAGTATATACTGTGCAAAGAAAAATAAAAAGTGGTACTACTGAGGTGCATGTATATTATTCAATTTCTATCCTGTTCCTTCCTTTGTTTTTGGCCCGATACAACGCTGTATCAGCTTTTTGAACCATATCCCAGCATTCACTTTCATTAGATGGAATTGTTGTATGTATTCCAATGCTTATGGTAATAAATGCAGCTAGCGGCGATGTATCACAGCGTATCTGTGCATCAATAACAGCATGGAGTAGTTTATCGGCGACCTGCATTGCTCCGGAACTATCAGTATTAGGTAATATAATTAAAAATTCCTCACCACCATAGCGTGCTGCAATATCACTTGAACGAACTAATGATTGATCTAATATTTCCGCAATCTTTTTTAACACAGCATCACCAGCAATATGTCCGTATTTATCATTGTAATTCTTGAAAAAATCGATATCCACCATTAAAAGTGACAGAGGTTTACGCTCTCGCGATGCCTCAGCTGCAAGCAAAGGTAATGTATGATCTATATATCTCCGATTCGATATTCCTGTTAAACTATCGAGTATAGCCAGTTCTTGAAGTTTTGTATTGGCTTTTTCAAGGCTTACCTTTAAAAGTGTAAGTTCCTGCACCTGTTTCTGTAATTGTTTTTTTGTAATGAACAGAGCAATTGCGTAACCAAAGCCAATTAAAAACAGTACATACAGTATTATCCCTGCTGTACTGAGCAAAAAAGGTTTTTGTATTCTAATCGGAAGCGCATATGCCTCATTATTCCATAATCCGTTATTATCGCTCACACGCAATCTGAATACATAAGAACCTCCTGGCAGGTTTGTATAAACAGCCGAAGGTTCTGCAGATGGAATCGACCATCGCTTATCAAAACCTTCAAGCATCCAGGAATAGAGATTTCTTCGCGGTTCACGAAAATCCGATGAAGCAAAGGTAAAATGCACATTATTCTGGCTTGCACTCAACCGCAATGATTTTACATAACCAGCAGATTGCATTAATAATTCAGAAACTGACTGACCATTTATTTCAATGTCGGATATGAGAGCACGAGGAAGCTTAATATCTGGGAAACTTTGCAAAGGATTAATTACATAGAGAACATTTTGACCGCCAAGGTATATAAGACCATTCTTTGTTATACACGCTCCAGTAGAGAGTTCTTTATCACGCAGTGAATGGTACATGGAATATCCTCTAAAGCTGTAACCATCTTCATCAATAATAGCTAATCCGCTCGCAGTTGTTACCCAGATAGAACCATCTCGTGCTTCCAGAATTGCGCGAATTGCATTATGTGGCAGTCCATCGAGTTTAGTAAAATGAATAAAGCTATCTCGTAAGGGATCATACCGCATGAGTCCGCCGCCAATACTCCCAATCCATAATCGATTTTTCGAATCTTTGAACAAAACCCGGATATTGGTTGATGAGACACCGTTTCTGTTCTCTCGATCATAATAGTATCGTATGAACTTTCCTTGGGTATAATGATTGAGGCCATTATTCATCCCTACCCATAGTTCACCATTAGAATCATACGCCATACAATAAACGAGACCATCAGAAGGATACGTATCATCAGTGGGGTTTGGTGGGAAATGAGTGAATACCCCCGTTTTAGGATTAAACTTATCGAGTCCTTTTTGGTAGAGCCCAATCCAGTATTCTCCTTCTGGTGTTTCAAGAATAGAAAAGACTACCTTGTCACCAATTGAATCTGGATCATCAGGATTATATGTAAATATGGTAAAATCATCTGTTTCTGGAACATAATACGCTAAGCCACTGTTAGTACAGAGCCATAAGCGTCCTCTGCTGTCAACATAGAGCTGATTAATGATTGCATCTGGCAGACTGCGCTTGTTCTTTTTATCGGGCATGTACTGCTTGAAAGTTCCTGTTTGTTTATCGAACTTATTGAGACCGCCATTATATACTGCAACCCATATTGTTTCATTTGTATCTTCTACTATTGCTGTTATTCGACCAATAGGCAACGAACCAGCTTTCCCCGATTCAGCCTGGTATAGCGCATACTGAATATCACGCTTTTGAGTATAAGCAACGCCGCCACCATTAGTGCCGATCCAGAAAAGTCCATTGGAATCTAACAACGCTGAATACACAACATTGTTAGGTAATGCTCCCTTTCCATCAGAAACAACATAGTTAGTTATCTGCTTTGTCGTTACATCATAGACAAATAATCCAGCGCCCCAGGAACCAGCGAGAACTTTACCATCAAGCTGGGTGTTAACAAAATAAATTCTATCATCCTGCAGTTTTACTGTTTCAAACTGATAGGTTGATCTATCAATTAACCGAGAAATTCCTCCAAACCAGGTGCCAAACCAGAGTGTGCCTTCACTGTCTTCGCTAATTGACATAACATAAGGAGACGGCAGAGAAAATTTTTCGTCTGAAACGACTTTCACAAACACATTGCTAGTATAATCATACTTCCATAGGCCCTCACCATGTGTAGCTATCCAGAGTTCGCCCTGTCTGTCACAGTGAATATCCCGGATCATGCAAAGGGGTAATCCACTAGCATTAGCAGGTTTTGAATAGTGTACAAATGTTCCTGTCTTTTCATCTAATCGATCGAGACCAGCCTCAGTACCTACCCACAGATTTCCCTGGATATCTCTGCAAATAGACACAACAATATTGCCACTTAAAGAATCAGCCCTGTCTGCACCATGTATAAAGTTCGTTATAGAATAAGTCTTTATATCTAAGCGATTTAGTCCGCCATATGTCCCTATCCATAACACATCGCCATCCAGATATAGTGTCTGGACCTGGCTATGAGAGAGTACATTGTCTAAGAACGGTTCATTTTCAAAGACCTTAAACGTATAACCATCATAGCGTGCTAATCCATTTTGTGTACCAAACCATAAAAAGCCCTGATTATCCTGTACAATAGCAGATACCGAAGCATTAGGAAGACCTTCTTTAGTAGTTAATGTTGTAAAAAACCAGTTTTCTTCTGCAAATACAGAAACAGGTAAAATGCTCACAAGCACAACAATAAAAAAAAATCTATATCTCATACTAAAAGCATAAGCGATTGCCATTGACAATTCAAGTTTTCATAGTACACTTTTTAATAGATAAGCAGAGAGGAACCATATGGCATTAGTATGTATTGCAAGAGAAGAAGGTATCGACGCACAAAGAATCGGCTCAGCAATCGCTCAGGAAATTGGTTTTGATTTTTTTGATAAAGCAAAGCTTGAACAACTCATGATTGACCTGGGACTTAAACCTGGTGCACTCAAAAAGTATGACGAGGTAAAACCTGGTTTCTGGGCATCTCTTTCCGAAGAACGTGATGATTATCTGCACTACCTGGAATATGCACTCTATAAAACTGCCTCATTACAGGATTCAGTTATTTTAGGGAGAGGGGCACATGTAATTTTTTCAAACTGCCCGGGCGTCATCACACTCAAATTAGTGGCACCACTCCATTGGAGACTTAACCAGGTTAAAAACCAATTCCAGGGTGATGAAAAAAAAGCATTACAATATATTAAACAAACTGATGAAAACCGTAAGGGTTTTACCCGATATTTTTTTAATATTGATTGGTCTGATGCCGCCTCATATTCTGTAACTATTAATGTAGCTACAGTCTCAGAACAAGCGCTCCTCTCTATTATTAAAACTATGACAGAAGAAATAAAAACCAAAGAAGCAGATAAAGCTTTTTCACTGTATATTAGCAATCATTATAAAGCAGTACAAATCGTTGATACAGTAATTTATAAGCATGGTATTCCAATAAATTTTTTTGAAGCAGAAGTACAGGGGGATAAAGCTATACTCCATGGAGTATCCAGTGTTGAGCCAACCATTGAACGAGCTCTTGAACTTGCAAAAACGGTTCCTGGTATAAACAGTGTAGAAAATGCTATACAGCTTATACAGGATTACACGATTATGCCCTAAAACAACTGTACAAAGCCTTTAATCATATAGTACAGTCGAACTATGACAACAATTTCTAGTTTCCATGGCATAGAAGAACGTATTAAACGCTCTTCAGACGGTATACAGGCACTCATCGTTGCTAAAACTGGTCCACGTGTTAAAGAAATTATTAAACTGGCAGAGCATGCACATATACCCATACAGTATGTAAACGAAGATGCAATCAGAAAATATGAGCAGGATAATAAAGGTGTGTTACTTTTGGTTGATGAAAGTGAAACACGCTCACAAGTAGATTTTTATTCATGGATTCATACCGTGGAGGAAAAACCATATCTTGTAGTGGTCCTCGATCATATTGAAGATCCACATAACTTTGGTGCTATCTTGCGTTCTGCGGATATTTTTGCGGTCGATCTTGTTGTGGTACCCAATAAACGAAACGTTAAAGCAACTGATACCGTGTTTAAGGTATCAGCTGGAGCAGCCTCATACGTTCCTGTTGCAGAAGTAGCAAACATACGTGATGCACTGCTCCGCTTAAAAGAGGCCGGATTCTGGATTTACGGTGCAGATATGGAAGGTGCCCCACTTATAAAAACACAATTTGCACAACGAACTGCGCTTATCATGGGTAGTGAGGGGACTGGTCTCGCTCCACTTATAAAAAAATCCTGTGATGAACTTATCAGCATTCCACAATTTGGACACATTGATTCCCTCAATGTTTCAGTTGCCACTGGAATAATGTTATATGAAATAGCATGTAGACATATACACAAAGAATAAAGGAGCTCATATGAATCACGAAACAATACAGGCTGTAGCAAATACCGTACGCTGTCTCACTATGGATGCAATTCAAAAAGCAAATTCGGGTCATCCCGGCATGCCAATGGGCTGTGCTGAGCTTGGCGCATTACTCTATGGCAGTATACTCAAATATAACCCAGATGAACCGCTCTGGATAAATCGGGATAGATTTGTATTATCAGCAGGTCATGGTTCCATGTTTTTATATTCACTGCTTCATCTCGCAGGTTTTTCAATCACTCTCGACGATATAAAAAACTTCCGGCAGCTTGGTTCACCCTGTGCCGGACACCCTGAATACGGTCTTGCTCCAGGCATCGAAATGACTACCGGTCCGCTTGGCCAGGGTTTTGCCACTGCAGTAGGCATGGCAATTGCCGAAACAATGCTCGCTGCCCGCTACAATACGAGAGAACACACAATTTTCGATTACTATACATATGTACTTGCTGGCGATGGTTGTTTACAGGAAGGCGTCGCATCTGAAGCGGCCAGTCTTGCAGGACACCTTAAGCTAAAAAAGTTAATAGCTTTTTACGACAGCAATAAAATTACGATAGACGGCTCTACCACTCTTGCATTTACCGAAGATGTTGCACTTCGTTTTTCTGCCTATGGCTGGAATGTGTTCCATGCTAATATGTATGATACCGATGATATAGAACGCCACATTGAAATAGCAAAAAAAGAATCCGATAAACCTACACTCATTATACTTAAAAGCATTATCGGTAAAGGTGCCCCAACCTTGCAAGGTTCACACAAGACTCATGGTGCTCCCTTAGGAGAAGATGAAATTAAAAAAGCAAAAGAAAACATGGGTATTGCTCCAGATACATATTTTTACAGAGATCCTGAGGCACTCTCATACTTTGAAGCATATAAACTAAAACTCCAAGAGCAATACACAACATGGAAAGAAAAATTTACTGCATGGCAAAAACAAAACTCCGAACTGGCAGAGGAGTTAGCTCTCGCACAGGCAGGGAAACCAGTTAAAGTACCCCAGTGGCCACTCTTTAAGCTTGATGAGTCGATTGCAACACGAACTGCTTCCGGGAAGGCTTTGCTGGCAGCTATTGATTCATGGCCTAATCTTGTCGGTGGATCTGCAGATCTTACCGGGCCCAATGCAACAGAAATTCCTGGAGAGCCATACAGTGCAGAAAATCATGCTGGGCGAAAAATCCATTTTGGCGTTAGAGAATTTGGCATGGCAGCCATAGCAAACGGACTAGCGCTTTCAAAAATCTTGCGCCCTTTCTGTGCAACATTCCTGGTTTTTTCCGATTATCTCAGGCCAGCGCTTCGATTATCAGCGCTCATGAAAATTCCAGTTATATATGTACTGACACACGATTCTGTATATCTCGGTGAAGATGGGCCAACACATCAGCCAATTGAGCACCTTTCAAGCCTCAGAGCAATACCCAATCTGACAGTACTACGTCCTGCAGATGCTGAAGAAACAGTTCTAGCATGGGAGCTGGCTCTTGCAAAAACCGATGGTCCGACAGCACTTATTCTTTCCCGGCAAAATTTACCAGTATTGCCAAAAGATGATCCAAACTGGAAAGACACCATCAAGACCGGGGCATATGTCATAAAAAATACACCGGTTGAACCAGAGATCACGATTCTCGCAAGCGGCAGCGAAGTATCCCTAGCACTTGAAGCTACAAAAAAGACTAAAAAACAGGTACGAGTTGTTTCCGTACTTTCGCTTGAAACGTTCCTCGAACAACCTGAACCGATACAAACAATTATTTTGGGGAAATCAGCAAAACTCATTGCATGTGAAGCTGGACATCCCATGAGCTGGTATGTTCTCACAAACACAGTACTTGGAATAAAACGTTTTGGTGAGTCTGGACCAGGAACAAAAGTAGCTGAACATCTCGGAATATCAGTTGCAAACCTGCTTGCGCTCATTGAAAGTGTATGAGCATGGACATAATATATAACTAATAAAATAATGACAGTTATTTAATTTTAATACTGTTACTTACGATCAGGGCTGTCAGAGACAGCCCTGTTCTGTTTTAATATAACCGTAACGTTGCAATGATATAATCAAATTTAGTAATTAAATCCTGTACCTCTCGCGGCAACTTTTCATTCATTTTCCCTTCGCGAAACTCTTTCTCCATAAAATAGAATGCATCCTTATAAGGACCAGGTATATCGCTATATTTAATATTATACTTTTTATTAATTTCATGTTCCAAATTGTTTAGTATTACTTTTATATTATCTTTTGATTCTT
>Ga0116184_10001941_pt1 | contig 18804 bp, 15 predicted proteins | sample AD_JPNNA5_MetaG_FD_89886 | JGI IMG/M metagenome (GOLD analysis project Ga0116184, IMG submission 89886) | Active sludge microbial communities of municipal wastewater-treating anaerobic digesters from Japan - AD_JPNNA5_MetaG | ecosystem: Engineered > Bioreactor > Anaerobic > Digestate | place... | reverse complement strand
GGCACTATGCACATATCGACTGCCCGGGCCACGCAGACTACATCAAAAACATGATCACCGGTGCTGCACAGATGGATGGTGCTATCCTTGTAGTTTCAGCTCCTGACTCAGTTATGCCCCAGACCCGTGAGCACGTTCTTCTTGCTCGTCAGGTAGGCGTTCCCTCAATGGTAGTGTTCCTCAATAAAATTGACCTTCTTGAAGATGCTGAGCTTGTTGAGCTGGTAGAACAAGAAGTTCGTGACTTACTTAATTTCTATGGTTTCCCCGGTGATGAAGTTCCCATTGTTAAAGGTTCAGCTTTCAAAGCAATGTCTGAACCCGATAATGCAGAGGCAACCAAATGTATCCAGGATCTTCTCGATGCAATGGATGCTTACTTCAAAGATCCTGAGCGTGTAACCGATAAACCCTTCCTGATGCCAATTGAGGACGTATTCTCAATTTCCGGTCGTGGTACTGTTGTTACTGGTAAAGTTGATCGCGGTGTAATAAAGGTGAACGACGAAGTCGAAATCGTTGGTATCCGCCCGACCAAAAAAACCGTTGCAACCGGTGTTGAAATGTTCCAGAAAATTCTCGATGAAGGTATTGCTGGTGATAACATTGGTGTTCTGCTCCGTGGTATCGATAAAAAAGAAGTTGAACGCGGACAGGTTCTTGCAAAACCAGGAACCATTACTCCTCATACTAAATTCAAAGGACAGATTTACGTTCTTTCAAAGGATGAGGGTGGACGCCACTCACCGTTCCATTCCGGTTATCGCCCGCAGTTCTATTTTAGAACAACGGATATTACCGGTACTGTAACACTTCCTGCTGGTACTGAAATTGTTATGCCCGGTGATAATACCGAAATTCAGGTTGAACTCATCTATCCTGTTGCAATGGAAAAAGGACTCAAATTCGCTATCCGCGAAGGCGGCCGCACCGTTGCTTCTGGTCAGGTTACCGAAATCATCGAATAATCTGAATTGCTTTCGAAATCCAAGGCTGCCTCCGGGCAGCCTTTTGTTTATCTACGCCCTGCGAACCGCTTCGCAGAGAGCGATGGGTGTATGTGGTTAAACCGGGGACAGACTATAGGGACAGACTATAGGCAAGCTGCAGGAGCTACAATGACAGACTACATGCTCACAATAGGGACAGACCATGTGTGCTTTGATACACAATTGATTTTTGTTAGAAAAAAATATACAGTAACATAACGGCACTGTGATGAATTAACAGTACATTTTGTATAGCGAGTAATGGAGGAACTATGAAGTCCGTTGAGCTTCCTAAGGCTTACGATCCGAAAACTTTCGAAGAAGCAATTTATAAACGATGGCTTGATAATCGCTGTTTTATGCCAATTCAAAAACAGGGTGTAAAGCCATTTGTCATTGTAATTCCTCCTCCTAATGTCACTGGTGTCCTGCATATGGGACATGGTCTCAATAATTCACTGCAAGACATACTCATACGGTACCACCGTATGAAAGGAGAACCAACACTCTGGGTTCCAGGTGCAGATCATGCAGGTATTGCAACACAGCATGTGGTTGAAAAGAAACTGAGAGCACAGGGAATTGATAAACGAGAAATAGGTCGAGAGGCTTTTCTTAAAGAAACCTGGAAGGTAAAAGAAGAGCATCATGAAATTATAAAAAAACAACTCCAAAAATTAGGTTCATCATGCGATTGGTCACGGGAGCGTTTTACCCTGGATGAAGGTCTCTCTAAAGCTGTTCGCGAAGTGTTTGTTTCCCTGTATGAGAAAGGTTATATCTATCGCGGTAAATATCTAGTTAATTGGTGTCCTTCCTGTGGTACCGCTCTCGCAGATGATGAAGTTGAACACGATGATGAACAGGGAGCGCTTCACTACATAAAGTATCCATTTGCAGATGGAAGCGGTTATATAGAAATAGCAACAACACGCCCTGAAACAATGCTTGGAGACACTGCTGTTGCATGCAACCCAGACGATGAAAGGTACAAGCATCTTGTTGGTAAGCAGTTAGTACTTCCCCTAACTGGGCGAACAATCCCGCTCATTGCTGATAGCTATGTTGATAAAGAGTTTGGAACGGGCCTCGTAAAAATTACTCCAGCACATGATCCCAATGACTTTGAAGTTGGAAACAGGCATAGTCTGGAAAAAATAAATATCTTGACTCCTGATGGCAGACTCAATGAAAATGTTCCTGAAAAATACCGTGGAATGACTGTAAAAGATGGCAGAAAAGCAGTTATAGAAGATTTACAGGCACAGGGTTTCTATATAGAAGCAAAACCAATTTCGCACTCAGTGGGACACTGTTACCGCTGTCATACCGTTGTTGAGCCTTTCCTTTCGGAGCAGTGGTTTGTAAAAATGAAACCGCTAGCAGAAAAAGCTCTGAGTGCATGGCGTGACGGTACAGTACGGTTTTTCCCGGAGCGTTGGGAACATACGTATGAAAACTGGCTGGTGAATATCAGGGACTGGTGCATAAGCAGACAGCTCTGGTGGGGACACAGGATACCTGTATGGTATTGTGATCATTGCGGAGAAATAATAGTTGCTCGTGAAGAACCATTAAGCTGTCCTCGCTGTAAATCGACGGAACTCAGACAGGACGAAGACGTGCTCGACACCTGGTTCAGCTCATGGCTCTGGCCGTTTAGCGTGTTTGGCTGGCCTCAAGAAACATCGGATTTAAGGCATTTTTACCCAACTACAACATTGGTGACAGGGTATGACATTATATTCTTCTGGGTTGCTAGAATGATAATGGCAGGAATGGAGTTTACTGGTAAGGCTCCGTTCCGTGATATTTGCATTACAACCCTTGTGAGAGATAAGCAAGGGCGAAAAATGTCCAAGAGCTTGGGCAATGGTATTGATCCTCTGGAAATAATTGATGAATATGGTGCAGATGCTTTACGATTTACCTTAAGTTTTATGTTTACACCAGGCCAGGATATACTCATCAATAAGGACGATTTTAAGCTTGGTTCAAAATTCAGCAACAAAGTATGGAATGCAACACGGTACATTTTAATGAATCTTGATGGTTGTGAATTGGTTGAAAAACCAGACTATCGGCCACTTGATAAATGGATACGGCACAGATTGAATGAGACTGCAAAATCAATAGCTGATGCGCTGGCTGTGTATCGATTTAATGATGCGTCACGAGCGCTCTATGAATTTTTCTGGAATGATTTTTGTGACTGGTATGTGGAAGCATCTAAAATATATACTCGCAGCACCGATCAACAGGAACGAAATCGTGCAGTTTCGGTGCTTCTTGAGATGCTTGAAACCTCGTTGCGATTACTGCATCCGTTCCTTCCATTTATAACAGAAGAGCTATACAGTCATCTGCCTAATTCTCGTGGCATAATCATGATTCAGGAATATCCGCAGTTCAGCGTTGAGTATAAAGCTGATAGCGATGCAGCGGCGATGGATGCTCTCATGGATGCAGTGACGAGAATACGTACTTTACGTAGTGAATTTGGTATTAGCCCGGAAAAAAAGATAAAAGTCAGTTTGAAAATTACAGATAGAATGGTTGAGAGTTTTATTAAGGAAATGGAACCAGTTATTGCATTACTGGTGAACGCAGAAGCTGTTCAGTGGGTGTCTGCAAAACCGGAACACTCAGTTGCACTCGCAGCAAATAAGGCTGAGATTTATATTGATACGACAGTTTCAATAGATATTAAGGTGTTGCAGCAAAAGCTGCAAAAACAGCTTGAGCAAGAGCTTACTTTTATTGAAAAAGGAAATAAAAAACTTGGTAATGCTGATTTTGTTGATCGCGCTCCACAAGAGGTGATTACAGCAGAAAAAGAAAAACTTGCACATGCTCAGGAATTGGTTCAAAGGCTCAGAAGTTATTTAGAGGATTTATCTCAGGAGTAATATGCCATATAAGAAATTGCTCGATGAAAAAAAAATGAATATGCTCAAATCGATGCATCTTGCACCCTATATATGGCTTTCAATACCCTTAATGAACATAGAGCGGCATTTTGGCGGTAATATGTTCAGGCATCAGATGGAAACATTTACAATCCTGCTCAATTATGGATATGTTGATGCGGTGTTACTAAAAGCATCGGTTATTCATGATTTATTGGAAGATATTCCGGATACACAGAGAGATGTAATCGTTTCAGTAGATGAGGATGGGCCTGAAGTATTAAAGCTGGTTTTAGAAGTAACAAGAAGAGAAATAGAAACAAAACCCGAGTTCTTAAAACGGATTCTTGAGTTTGGATCTGAAGAAGCGCAAGTATTGAAATGTGCTGACAGGATAAGTAATATAACAGCGCTTGGCTATGTAACGGATGTGCAAAAAGTTAAAAATTATATAAAAGAAACTGAGATGTATATTTATCCAATAGCTGAGCGCGTTAATAAATACATGCTAAAAGAATTGAAAGATCTTGTTGAGACACGGAAAAAATTATACGCTTAATCAAACATATAAATTATATATGATTTTTATACAGTTCAAGGAGGAATACTATGGAGTGGAGCAAGGCATCCCTTGCCAGAACGATTGATCACACAGTGCTTAAAGCAATTGCAACAGAACAGCAAATAAAAGAATTGTGTGCAGAAGCAAAAACATATAACTTTGCAAGTGTTTGTGTGAACCCATGCTGGGTTCCGCTGTGTGCAAAAGAATTAGCTTCAACGAAAGTTATGGTATGCACCGTTATAGGTTTTCCATTAGGCGCAAATGCGACTGAAATAAAAGCTGCAGAAGCCAAATTGGCTGTTGAACAGGGCGCACATGAAGTAGATATGGTTATTAATATTGGAGCAGCAAAAAGTGGCGACTGGAAAACGGTAGAGTATGATATCCGTGAAGTTATTAGAGCAGCAGGCAAAGCAACAGTTAAAGTTATTATTGAAACCTGCTACTTAACAGATGATGAAAAAGTAAAAGCTTGTGAGGCTGCGAAACGAGCTGGAGCACATTTTGTAAAAACCAGTACTGGTTTTGGAACGGGAGGTGCAACAGTAGAAGATGTCCGATTAATGAAAAAGACCGTTGGTGATGCTTTGAAAGTAAAAGCATCAGGAGGAATACGAACGTATCATGATGCGATAAAAATGCTTGAAGCAGGAGCTGATAGAATTGGAGCATCAAGCAGTGTCAGCATTATCAGTGAGCTTCCAGAATAATAGAAATGAAGCAAATGTAAAGTAAATTTGTAAAAACAAGTGGTGAAGCTTAAAAACTACTTGTCAAAAAGTATTTTTTGGTTTATTATAGTTCATACCTTAAAATGAACTCGAAAGAGAGGAGAAACACATGAAAGGTAAGATTTTACTTGTTGCACTTTTGGTAGCAGCAGTTCTTTTTGTTGGCTGCACCAAAAAAGCAGAACAGCCTACTGCATCATTAAAAGTAGGTATGGTAACTGACGCAGGAACCATTGATGACAAATCCTTTAACCAGGGAACCTGGGAAGGTATCGTCAGAGCAGCAAACGAGCTGAAGATTGAAAATAAATATCTTAAGCCCACCGGAACTACTGTTTCTGACTACGTAAAAGAAATCAGCAATCTCTATGATGCTGGATATCGCTTTATCGTAACTCCTGGTTTCAAATTTGAAACCGCTATCTTTGAGGCACAGACAAAGTATACCGATGCTAAGTTTGTTCTTATTGATGGAACTCCTCATGCTGGTGATTACAAATCAGTTGTAGGACCAAACACCGTTTCTATTTTCTTTGCAGAACATGAATCCGGTTTTATAGCTGGTGTTGCTGCGGCGCTTCAGATTAAAGAAGGTGAAATGGGCTTTATTGGCGGAATGGAAATTCCTCCCGTTCAGAAATTCAACTGGGGCTTCCAGCAGGGTGTTGCATATGCAAACCAGAATTATGGCACAAATATTGTTATGAAACCTGAGAATGTTGTTTATCAGGGCTCATTCGATAACGTAGCTGCCGGACAACAGCTTGCTGCAAAGATGTTTGATAAGGGCGTACAAGCTATTTTCTGTGCAGCTGGTGGTGTTGGTGTTGGTGCTATCAATGAAGCAAAAGCACGTGCAACTGCAGGCAAAAAAGTATGGATTATTGGTGTAGACGTTGATCAGTATGCAGAAGGTATCTATGATGGGACTAATTCTATCATTCTTACCAGTGCAATGAAACGCATCGATGTTGCAGCTTTCGATATGATTAAAGCTGAACTTGAAGGCAAGTTCCCTGGCGGACAGACACTTATTTTCGATGCAAAAAATGATGGTGTTGGTATCCCCGCAAATAACCCCAACCTTTCACCTGAAGTTGTTGCAAAAGTAAATGAAGTGTTTGCAAAACTCAAAGCTGGAGAAATCACTGTTTCTGATCAGCAGGGAAACCTTATTAAATAAATAAGGTTGTGAAAGAATATAAAAAGCTGCCTCAATGAGGCAGCTTTTTTAATACAGTGCAATGGAATTTGTTTTAGCATAATAATTAAATAGTAACAGGCTAAAAAATATTAACTAATTATTAAATAAGTATACATGGATATATAATTAACGTGAGATATTGGTAAGTGCATTTAGCACGGCATTGTAATCTGGTTCTTGACCAATTTCCGGAACCTGCTCTGTATACTGTATAATTCCATGAGCATCGATAATGACAACAGCTCGGGCAAGAAGTCCTGCAAGCGGACCTGTAATAATTTCCTGGCCATATGCCTTTCCAAAATCATGATTCCGCAGTTCTGAGAGTGTGATTACGTTAGCGATACCCTCTGCTTCGCAAAAACGTTTTTGAGCAAATGGCAGATCTCTGCTTATGGTTAAAATAACTGTATTATGCATTGAGCTTGCCAACGTGTTAAATTTTCTAGCACTTGCTGCGCACACACCCGTATCCAGGCTTGGAACTATGTTGAGAACCATCGTTTTCCCCATAAAATCTTTCAAACTGACATCGGAAAGATCACTCTTAGTTAGTAAAAAATCAGGTGCTTTAGAGCCTGTCGCCGGCAATGAACCATTAGTTTGAATAGGTGCACCTTTGAGAGTTATAGTTGCCATTATCGAGCCTCCTTTACAATTAGTTGATTTACAATATCAATAGGTAAAAGATACTCATGCAACGTGCGTAAAGCAACAGTTAAGTACTATTACACGAAAGTTATATTAAAACTGTGTTTTCAAGGTTTGAGCAATGAACCAATAGAAACTAACAACTGCACAAGAATACCAAATAAAATACCTGATGAAATTGACGCCGTGAGCTCAGTGCGTAAACCTCTTTCATCAGTATCAGATATGAGAATAATAATTGTTTCTATGAGTATAAAGGTAATAAAAATAAAAATTATATTAGTAATAAAAACAGCGAGATGACCTTTTTTTAGTGCAATTTCATAGAGTTTTGAGGCTACAAGGTAGGTGAATGCAGAGAGAATACCGCGCCAGATAGAAGTAAAAAATGCCTGGCGGTTAATTTTTCTGGAAAAAGCCGGAATCAGCAAAAAGGAAAGAGCGATGAGCATGGAACCGATACTTATTCCAGCTATTAGTTTTGTTTGCACACCAGCTTCAATGGTTTGAAATAAATAGATTAGCCCGCCGATTTCCTGATCAAATAAATTGAACCTGGTATATAAAAACCAGAGTAGTGCTGACACTGCTGCAATGAGCAAAAGGATAACGATAACTGAACTATAAAACCTGAAAAGCCTGGATCGGCGTTGTTTTGAAGTTATAGCTGCCATAGGTTTCCTCATTCATACCATAGTTTAGAATTAGAACATCGAGAATACCGCGATCGCTCTGATTCGATCGCTCTGTATCGCAAACGGGTGTAAGTTAGAAAAATATCTCAATGAATAGGGATCTTTACTGTAGAGTAATTTTTCAACTGATTCAAATGACCAATGCCTGCAGTCAAGCGAATTATATCTATTGTCACCCATAAAGAAATATTGACCTTTGCCAAGTGTTGCATTTTCAGGGAACGGCGGCATATTACGTGCATCAAAGAATTGTCTGATATATAGCAATGTGTAATCGTGAAGACTGTTTTGTGCTTTTGTAAAAGCTTCGGTTTGTTCCTGCCCGCTCTCTTTCTGGATTATATATTGTTTGAGGGTTTCCAGAAATAGTAATTTTGAAAGGAGATTGGCTTTGAGACAGTTTTCTTCGTATATATTTTCTGGTGGAAGAGCATTTTCCCATGCAAAGAGATAGTCTTTAAGATCGGAAATAAATCTATTAGGAGAGCTTTTTAATACAGAAGTATAAGCCTCGAAGTACCGTTCATCGATATTATTGACTGCAAGGAATAAGAAACCATATGTATCTTCATATTCTCTGCTATAGGTTTTTGTTAACTTTACAGTTCTAAAATAATCAATATACTGTTTTGCGAGGTTATCAAAATATTCGCGATTAACGGAATTCTTAAGTTCATCCCAATTGAGAATTGTTGCTCGCAAGGATTCTGTTATTATATTATAACGAATTCTTGCAACATTAGCACTACGCCTGCTCTTAAACGTGTATGCATATTGATTGTCTTCTAAAAGCGGCTTAAAGGGTTCATTTACATTGCTTCTAATATAAACTTGATCATCGATTATTGTAAGCTGTTCTCCAGGCATGCCAATAAGGCGCTTAATGAGCGGATCAGCTATTTCTATACCATTTTCATCAACTTTGGGCCGGCGAACAAGGGTAAAGGTTATTTTAAATAAAAAATCATTTATGAAGTCGTTTATAGCTTGATCCTTACGGAGTACATAGCGTGGATTAGACAGTACATATTGACCAAATCGTTTTACACCAAGTGTTATGGGAATACGTGTGTTAGATAGCGGAATTTCTGGATTAGTTAAAAAGCGTACAGCTGCAACACGGCTTCCTACATACAGTTCAGGAACCATTGACTCTGAAGGGATTTCAAACAGCTGGAATAGCAATGAGTTAACAAAAATGACAACAGAAACAGCCCAGATGATTGCATCGACCCAGCTCAAAATAAAAAAACTTACTTTTATCAAGAAAAGCGTAACGGGATTCTTCAGTTTGGGTTCTGAACTATCGGTGCTTTTCCCTGATTGTTCAGCTTTAATTTTTGATGGTCTGTTTGATTCATCATCCTGTTTGGTGGAAAAATTAAAAAGTTTCACAGGTACATAGACGAGTTTGTTATTTTTCTTTTCTGTCGTATACAATCCTTTGTCAAATAGATTTTTCTTACTATTGAGATTAAAGAATATAATGAGATAGAGCGCATTGATAATGAGCATTATCCAATACACGATTGTATAGGTGCTTGATGTAATTATTTGCTTGCTCCATGCTAGGAGTAAGATAATTGAATGTGCACAGAACTGCAGAAAGGCAAAGTAATTGATTAGCTTTTTATAGGTGGCAAATGCAAAAACTCGCAGTTTGTCTTCGGTTTTAGTCCATGTGTTATAGATAAAATATAAGACACCATGAGTGATTAAGATAACAACTGCAGCGATATAGCAAAAAATGGAAGGAAAAACAATCAAAGCAATACATGAAAAAGCAGTAGTTAAAAAGCTCCAGATAGCATAGAGGGTTGCTGGGATACCAGTTTTTCTATGTAATGTTTTATAGATTAATGCAATGTTTGAATAGATTTTTTGCATGACATGCTCCTTGTTGTACCGTTTAATTATGCTTAAAACAGGTATAAACCATTTGAGTTACAGGTGACATAATATATCAAAATGTACTTTTTGATAATAGCTTACTAATTATTGGAAAATTTCTAAAAATCTGTTACAATTAAAGCAATGATTACTGCAGATTCTTTACAGCGCTATTCACTTTTTGGCGGTCTCATGAATGAACAGATAGAGGCCGCGGTGCTCCCAAAATTAGTATATAAAGATTTTCAATTTAATGATGTAATCATACAGGAAGGGCAGCCTAACGATTCTATCTATTTTTTGCTCGAAGGTTCGGTTGATGTTTCAAAAAATGGTAAAACCATAGCTGTATTGGGAGAAGGCCAGACTGTTGGAGAAATGGAACTGCTTGATGTTATGCCGGCAGCGGCAACCGTGAGAGCCCGTCAAACTGTGAGGACAGCAGTAATTTCTAACCAGGCAATCTATAGCATATACTGCGAAAATACCACAGTTTTTGCCATGTTAATCATGAACCTCGCTCGCGACCTCTCACGAAGGCTCAGGCAGATGGACGAAGCATATACTGCACTTGAGGACGCCTGTTTTACCCGTCATTAAATACTTACCACTGTAAAAAACTTACTGTAAACCAAAGGAGTTTCAATGGACAGAAATCAGCTACCAGTATTGCCGTATCAAGAAGGCCAAATTTTTTCTAATTTTATAATTACTAAAATTGATTGTATACAGGAATTAAAGGCATACTGCATACAATGTGAACACAAAGTAACAAAAGCTAGACTTATTCATATTTACTGTAATGATGAAGAGAACCTCTATGCAATAGCCTTTAGGACACCTGGTACCGATAATACTGGTGCCCCGCATATTCTTGAACATTCGGTGTTGTCTGGTTCAAAAAAATATCCGTTAAAGGATGTTTTTAATGAACTGGGAAGCACCTCTGCAGCGACCTATCTCAATGCGTTTACCTACCCTGATAGAACAATTTACCCGGTGTGTTCAACAATACCAAAAGATTTCTTTAATCTTGCTGATGTCTATACCGATGTCGTCCTTCATCCGCTTTTACGGAAAGAGACTTTTCTGCAAGAAGGTTGGCATTATGAATATGATGAGACAAAACCAAAAGGCAAGCGATTATCTTATAACGGTGTAGTATACAATGAAATGGCTGGTGCGTATTCATCACCTGAGGAATTTTCATGGAAAATACTCTGCGAGCAGCTTTTCCCGGATACCATATATAAAAATGACTCTGGTGGTGATCCTGATTGCATACCAGAGCTTACCTGGGAGGCATTTAAGGAGTTCCATGCGTCATTTTATCATCCGTCTAATGCTCAGTGGCTCTTATATGGATCAATACCGCTTGAAACACATTGTGCATTTATTGATGAACGATTGCAGGGCTTTTCGTATCTGGAGCCAAAAAGTGCTATACCGCTTCAGCCGCGTTTTAGCGCACCCAAAACAATCGAGTATCGATATCCGGCTGCATCTAAAAAGGATGAGCATAAATGCATCTATACGATTGCCTGGATGTTTGACAGCATAGCAAATCAGGAATTAGTGGTGGCACTCTCGCTGCTTGCTGATATTCTAATTGGAAATTCTGGCTGCCCGGTCCGTAAGGCACTCATCGATTCTGGTTTGGGAGAAGACTTAACCGATACTTCTGGTTTTTCAGTATATTACCAGCAGCCTCTCTTTGCAGTAGGATTGCGAGGAGCAAAACCTGGAAAACTCAAACAATTTTTAGAGGTGGTAAATAAAACCATTCAGGCTTTGATTCACGATGGCATCGATGAAAAGCTTCTCGAGGCCTCATTGCATCAGTTTGAATATAGCTCGCGAGAGATTTCAAACAATTTCCCAATAAAAATACTGGATAAACTTGCATGTTTTACAACATATGAACTCGATCCTGTGCTTGCATTGTCAATGAGCGAAACAATAACAAAATTGCGAATCACCATTAAAAATGATCCTGCATATCTTTCAAGACTATTACAAACCTGGTTTATTGAAAATACACATGCTGTTGTTGCGTCAGGTAAGGGTGATGTTAATTTCTTTTCATCGCTGTTAAAAAAACGACAGCAAACCCTTAGAAATATTGAAAAACGGTTATCCGAAAAAGATATAGCAACTATAAAACAAGAATCGGAAAACCTCAAACAGTATCAACAAACACCTGATAGTGAAGAGGACAAAAAGAAACTCCCGGCACTTTCTTATCATGATATGCCAAAAACAGTAAAGGATTATTCGCTCGTATATGCGAATAAATATGAAATTCCAATAAGCAAAAAGGAACTCTTTACGAATGGCATAACGTACCTGTCATTTGTGTTTGATCTTGGTGATTGTAATCCGGAAGAACTGACCATGCTGGAACTTGCCGTATCAGCACTCACCGAAATGGGCGCAGGAAATATGAACTATGCAGATATGAGTTCCAGAATTGACAGGTACACAGGTGGTTTTTCAACAAAAGTTGTAATCGAAAAACATATTAAAGAAGATAGAATCGTTGCCTTTGCTGATGTTCAGATAAGTGCCTTACCGCATAATTTTAAAGAAATGGTTGCTATCTGTAAGGATATATTTACAAGACCAGACAATTTAGATTTTAAGCATTTTTGTGATCTTGTTAAAGAAAAAGCAAACAATGCATATTCTGAAGTCGTTTCAGGTGGGACGCAGTTTGCAATGCTTCTGGCATCAGCAGCAGTACAGCCATCAAGCTATGCTAACGAATTATATGATGGTATTACCCGCGTTCAGTTTTTGCGAAAGGCACTAAAATATAAAAAAGAAGAATTAGAAGTTTTGTTTGGTAAAGTACTTGCTTTGCGGAACAAGGTTTTTATGCGTAAACCGGTTCGTCTGCATATAATTGGTGAAAAGGAACATATAGAACAATTAGAGCCGATGCTTGCTGAGTTTAGCGGTGCTTTTCGCGATGAGATGATAGTTCCCTTTACGTATTCCATTTTGACGCCTAAACGTCGTGCTATCGTGATTAATACACAGGTAAACTATTGTGCACAAACGTGTAGCGGACTATCACCGATGCATGCAAACGCAGGTGCATTGCTCTTTTCATCGTTTTTGCTCACGTACAAGTGGCTCTATAAAAAATTACGCGTAGAAGGCGGAGCATATGGCGCTTATTGCAACGCTGGTTTCATACAAAATTTAGTTGCAATGGGCAGTTATCGCGATCCGCGGACAATAGAAACACTTGATGATTTTACTCGGTGTTCAGAGTTCCTCCTAAAAACTGCATGGCTGCAGTCTGAACTCGATGCTATGAAACCAGCGGTGCTCAAGAACTTTGATCGACCGCAGTCACCATCATCGCAGGGACGGACTGCACTCATGTATGACCTTCTGGGTTATACCGATGACATTCGTCGAAGCATAAAGGCATCGATATACACAATTACCGAAGATGCAGTGCATGCAATTGGTACATGGTTAGGTGATATGTGGAGCTCTGCAGTACCTGCAATTGTCTGTTCAAAAGAGCAAATCAAAACGCTTCAGAAAACTGGCTGGCTTGAAGAAGTGGTGGAAGTGGATTAAAATTAAACGTACCTGTACGCAATTGCTATAGAGGGGGAAAAATTATGACAAATATAACACCGTGGGCATTTCTCGAAAATTATCGTGGAACGCATTTTAAGGGAACATGGCCAACGCTGCCAGAGATGTTTAGAATCACCGTTGCGCGTTTTCCTGACCGCCCATGTTTTACTATTTTTAACCCAGATCGTACAACATTGACCTATAGGGACACACTAGCGCTGATAGAGCAGGTTGCCAATTTCCTTGCAAGTCAGCACTTTGAAAGGGGAAGCAAAATTGCTGTTACCGGCAAAAATTCGCCTGAGTGGGCCATTGCATATTTAGCAATTTTATTTGCAGGTTTTACTGTGGTGCCAATAGACTATCAGCTTTCGGTTGACGAAATAAAAAATATTCTCAAAGCATCTGATGCACAGGCACTCTTTGTAGATGAAGAAAAGTATGATGCACTCAAAGATGGAATACAGCATTGCTGGTCACTCTCAAAAGCAAAGCCAGCCTATATTTATGAGCTTACATTTTCCGGAACAGCGCATATAGAACCAGCACAGGAAGAAGACTTGGCAGCAATTTTGTTTACGAGTGGAACGACTGGTATCCCTAAAGGTGCCATGCTCACACATCGAAATTTTGTCAGTGACTGCTATCTTGCGCAGGCTAATCTTAATATTTTTGAAACTGATGTATTCTATGCGCTCCTCCCAATTCATCATGCATATACAATGCTAGCTGTTTTTATTGAGGCTATTTCCGTAGGTGCAGAACTCGTATTTGGGCAGCGTATGGTAACAACAGCAATTCTCAAAGAACTCAAAGAAGCTAAAGTAACCATGTTCCTAGGTGTGCCCCTGCTTTTTAATAAAGTGCTTGCGGGTATCATAAAGGGTATAAAAGCAAAAGGCTTTTTGGTGTATGGACTCATTTCGGTATTGATGGCAATTTCCGGGTTTATAAAAAAAGTATTCAAAGTAAACCCAGGTAAAAAGATGTTTGGCTCGATACTCGATAAAGCAAGCCTCAAAAGCATCCGTATCTGCATTTGTGGCGGGGGGCCGCTTGCTCCTTCTGTGTTTAGAAAATATAACCAACTAGGTATTGATTTTGTTCAGGGTTATGGACTTACAGAAACAAGCCCTATACTGACGCTTAATCCAGTAGAAGCATATAAGGAAACCAGTGTTGGTAAAATCCTCCCACAGGTTGAAATGAAAATTCTTGAACCTGATCATGACGGACGAGGTGAGATTGCGGTTAAGGGACCAATGGTCATGAAAGGATACTATAAAAATGAAGCTGCTACGAGAGAAGTATTTACCAGTGACGGTTGGTTTAAAACGGGAGATGTTGGGTATCTCGATAAAGAAAATTATCTTTACTTAACCGGTCGGGCTAAAAATGTTATTGTTACCGAAGGCGGTAAAAATGTATATCCAGAAGAAATTGAAAATGCATTTCAATTATACAGTGAAATTGAACAAATTCTCGTACGGGGCTACTTGTTAGATAAGCGTGAAAAATCAGAAGGCATAGAAGCATGTATTTACCCCAGCAAAGAGTGGTTTGACCAGGAAGCAGTGCGAAACGGTATGACAATTCAGGATGGAGATATTGAAGCCCGTATCAAACATATCGTTGATGAGGTTAATGCAAAACTGCTTCCTTATCAACGTATCAGCAAAATAACTATACTGACAGAACCACTTGAAATGACCACCACTAAAAAAATCAAGCGGCACACTGTAAAGTAGTTGATTGCATTGAGCAAATTACCATTGCAACGATAATCGGTACTATTGCAGCAATAAGCGGTGCCATTATAGCGATAATCCACACCATTGATGATCGGTGCTACTCTATCGCATACATGAAAATTATTTTTTACTCATCAACATAGCAAGCCTGAGTAGTGAAAAGAATGTCCCTCCAATGGAAAAGAGCAATAGCGGTTTTCTTCCATCTTTATCAGATAACCTTCCAACGAGAGGCGCAGCAATAAACTGCCCGCCAGCATAAACAGCCATCAGAAATCCTAACAGAGCGGGATCGGCATGGAACTGTTTGATATAATCGGGAATGAGCGGAATAATAAAACCAAACCCAACCATATCCAAGAGCACAACAGAAAATAACAGAGGCAGCGATGTCTTAGTTTTTATATTGCATTACCCCTATTGATTTTTATTAAACAAATCAAGCAGATGACCATAACCCTCTTGATTCATACGATCGAGAGGAATAAAGCGCAGAGCAGCAGAGTTGATACAGTATCGTTTCCCTGTTGGTGCCGGGCCATCATCAAAAACATGACCAAGGTGACCACCAGAAGATTTTGAACGAACTTCTATCCGGTGCATTCCAAAAGAGTTGTCTTCGACGAACACAAGATTTTCAAGCGCGATAGGTTCAAAAAAACTGGGCCAGCCAGTTCCAGAGTCAAACTTCGCAATCGAGGTAAAAAGCGGCGTGCCATCAATCTTATCAACATAGATACCCGGTTCATGATTGTTCCAGTAAGCATTGCGGAATGGAGGTTCAGTAGAAGCTTCCACGAGAACACGAAATTCTTCTGGAGAAAGCCTGGCTCGCAATTCTTCAGTCGGTTCGATATAGCAAATATCATCATTCATAGTCTGTCCCTCCTCTGCCTGTTTTGGGGCGTTTGCTTGTTTTGGGGCGTCTCCTATTTTAGGGGTGTCTGCTATTTTAGGTGCGTTTCCTATTTTAGGGGCGCAAGAAACAAGGCTAATCGTTATGACCAGCAGAAATATCTTCATAAAGTAAATATACTAAACCGTTCGCAAAAGTCATAACGACATCTGGAAAGAGGCATGGTGGGTTTGAATGAGGGATGTTGTAAGGAGGGGTGTTGTCATGGTAGTGGGGCGGTATGGCGTGAACTTGTAAAGGTGAGGGAACAGTATAGAGGACTGGAAAAGTGAGTTGGTATAAGGGCAGGGATCTGACTATGGGCAGGGAGAAGTAAATGCGCAGGGTAAAAGGGGGGTAGATATCTATAGCGCTGGTAGGGAGGCTATGGATGGAAAGGGCTGGTGACCTATGGTCAGGGGAAGGGGTATGGTCAAGAGGGCTCACCATCATCAGGGGGGAGGACTCCCCCTCGCTCCAGCCTCCTCGCCAGCAGCGCTATACGTTATTACTACGCGTGCTGGCTGCGGGGGCTTCCGCTACCCCCTCTGCGGGGGATACCCCCGCAACGCCCCCTTTAGTATTGAAGATGTATTGAAGAGTGTCCCTCAGGTAATTATTGAAGAGAAACTACTGAAGTACTGAAGAGTGTCCCTCGTGTTGGCTCATGTACTTTATTTGACCAATGAGGAGAAAAGGGCGAGCAAAATGCTAAGAACTCCAAAGATGAGGTAGATATTCCAGTTGAGGAGCGTGAGTGCTCGCTTAATATCCATGTAATGAGTGTCCCTGCCTTCCGGATTGATTACAGGTTTCTGGATAACTTCGGTAGGGTATATTGTTGTGCCACCGAGCCAAAGCCCGAGTGCACCAGCATAGGCTGATTCGGGATGGCCAGCGTTGGGGCTTTCGTGGGCGAGCCGGTATCGCTTAAAAGATACGAGCGCTGTACTAGTGTGTCCCTGTACGAAAGGAGCACAGAAGCATGCCAGTAACGCGGAAAATCGGGCTGGTATAAAGTTTGCAATATCGTCAGCGCGGGCGGCAGGCTTGCCAAACGAGAGATAACGCGCTGTCTTGTGTCCAAACATCGAGTCGAGTGTATTGATTATGCGATAGAAGATTGCAGCCCAGGGTCCAAAAATCAAGCCATATATGAGCGGAGCGGTAATGCCATCGACAGAGCTTTCTGCAATGCTTTCGACACAAGCGCGAGCCACACCGTTAGCATCGAGTTTTGAGACATCCCGACCTACCATCATGGCAACAGCCTGCCGCCCGCGCACTGGCGGATAAGGGGCATCGGAACGGAGCGCATGAAAGACCCGCATAGCGTGCCTGACGAGATCTTTCCGCGCGATTGAAGCCCAGATTACAAAGCTGTCAAAAACTAATGCGAGTTCGAAAATCTTTGCAATTAAGAATGAATGCATCAGTAAAACAACGATCGTCACAGGCAGGACTGTCCCTATCCATGCGCAAAAACCCGCAAGCAGCTCTCGAGTTTTCAATGTGCGCTCAGTTGTGTTATTCGCGTTTGTGGGCGGATAGGGACAGGAGAAGAGTTTTCGCGTTATAGTTTCCAAAATATCTGCAAGTTTACCGATAAGCCTGACCGGGTGGAGTGAAAAGACGGGATCACCAATGATGCTATCGAGAATAATTCCACCAGCTACTATGGCGATATTGTAATACCAGTAGTTTGTTTTGAGTGTCTGCAGAAATTGCTGAACTAGCTCCATCCCGGATAAGCCTTTCTGTTTGTTTGCTTCATAAGGTTATGCACAATTGTGTCTGTATCGATATATGATGCTATATAATTGCTGAGTTTTTCAAGCTCTGCATCGGTTGTAGGTACAGGAAAGAGTTGTTGTTCTTGTAAGTTTTTTCGGGCGCGTATACAGTTTAGGAATGCTGTTCGCAATTCATCGTTTTCAAATATGCCATGGAGATAGGTTCCAATGATATTTTTATAACACCATGCAACAGGGTTATTGTGTGCATTAAAAATAAATGGGGTCGGTTTTTTGCTGATTGCATTTGCAGAGGAATTTAGAGAAATCGCCTGAAGCGAGTAGTCTGGTTCTGAATACATCGTTATGCCATGGTGAATCTCGTAGCCTGATAGTTCCTTCTCTGAGATTCTCTGAAGCAATTCCTGAATGAGCTTCGCGTTTTGCCAGCTTTCACCCATCTCATTATTGAAGAGAGTATCAGGCTGGGTAATGGCATAGGTACCTCGTGCAAGTTGTTTGTTTTTTGAAAATGTTGTAACTAATGGTAAGAGTGCAAGGCTCTTTGTAACAGTATGGTCTGATTCGACATGGTCAGGATCATGGATTTCTGTACCTAACATCTGGAGTCCGCCGCAGATTCCCATGATAATTGTACCCTGGTCGGCCTGTTCGCATATTACACGGGCAAGTCCAGTTTCTTCGAGCCACAGGTAGTCTCGCACTGTTGTTTTTGAACCAGGTAAAATAAGAGCGTCTATTTCTGCGCAATCAGAGGGGTTTACTATCTTTTTTATTTTGACATAGGGTTCATATGCAAATGGTTCAAAATCTGTAAAGTTCGAAACATGTGGGAACATGATAATGCCGAGGGTAATAGTAGGTAGTTCATCAGCTCGTTTTTGAGCTTTGTTCGGTACAGGGAAAGTAGCCTCATCTTCTTCGGGTATCACAATATCTTTAAAATACGGGACACACCCGATTACGGGAACGCTTGTGTAGCGGGCAAGCAGCTCATAGGCAGGAGCGAGCAGCGTGGCATCGCCACGGAACTTATTGATGATAAAACCTTTCAGCAAATTCCGTTCAGTGTGGCTGAATGTGGCAATGTGTCCTAAAAATGATGCAAACACACCTCCGCGATCAATGTCACCTACGAGGTAAACATCAGCATCTGCATAGATTGCAGCT
>Ga0116184_10001927_pt1 | contig 18890 bp, 13 predicted proteins | sample AD_JPNNA5_MetaG_FD_89886 | JGI IMG/M metagenome (GOLD analysis project Ga0116184, IMG submission 89886) | Active sludge microbial communities of municipal wastewater-treating anaerobic digesters from Japan - AD_JPNNA5_MetaG | ecosystem: Engineered > Bioreactor > Anaerobic > Digestate | place... | reverse complement strand
CCAGGCAATGGGCCAGTTCGGTATCCTGCGGACCTCCGCGACCTTCGGAGCGGACGCGACGAGCAACTACAACATCCTCGCGACGATGCTCGGCGGGGCGACGCCGGCACCGGTGACCACCACGCCGGTGATTACCACGCCGGTGCCCGTCACCGGGACGACGATCACGGCGCTGATGGACCAGGGCGCGATCTCGGTCACCGGGCGGGGTTCAACGCTGGAACTCGCGGGGCTGAAGATCCGGAACCTTCGCGCGGTGCCGCTCTCGTTCACGGTCCCGATCGGGACGTACCTGGACTCTGAGGACGACGAGGTGCAGGACATGGTGACGACCGAGACGCTCCAGGTGAACCTCGCGGCATCGGAAGAGAGGGAGGTGCTCGTCTGGGCGGCGTGCGCCCAGATGACCCGCGAGATCCCGACGCACGATGACTCCTTCACGATCGAGGCAGCGCCGCCGGACGCGGAACTGGTCCCGATCCTGAAGGCGCTGGAGAAGGCGGGCGGGAACCGTGCGATGTTCCAGGCGGCGGTCTCGATCATCACGGACGACGCCACCTTCAAGGACCTGACGGAGTTCATCCTGGACGGGAACCAGATGATCGACGAGAACATCGCGGGGACGGCGATGATGGTGATCGACTACAACGGGGTCGACATCACGACGAAGGCGATCTGGGACGACCGCGAGGAGATCCTCGAGGGCATCACCGTGGCGAGCCTCCGGTCGTGGCTCGAGAACCACGAGTAGACCCATACGACCACTCCCTCCGGGGGGTACCGGGGTCCCGTCCCGGTGACGGCACCCCGCCCGGTCTTCCGGTGACGACGGCAACCGGACCGGTGACGGCGGGCCCGACCCCCGATCGGCGGTGCCTGCATCACCTGCGCACCGTCGGGGCCCCGCGCATGGATGAAGGGATCGGCGGTTCGGCGGGGTTTTACTGGACGTTCCGATCTCTTCCCTCCCCCGGTACCTCGCCAGAGGGGGGGGGATGCGGTACCGGGGTACGGGGCGCGCGGGCATGGATAGAGGTGCCGGACAGGTGCAGGACATCTCGTGGGTGCGCGCTCGAGCGGGCCTGACTGGGACCGGAGGGGCCGGTCTTCGGCCCCCACGGCGAACCGGGTGCCGGCAGGGATCGAATGGCGGCGCCGTACGGGGGACGGGGCGTCCCGGCCCGGCGGTGGTGCCGGCGGGCGCGGGCGAGTATCGCAGAAGGAGAGACGATATTTTCGGAGCATGATGGAGATACGTCCGAATCGCAATAAGTAATTTTTATATAGTAAAACGACAGAATAGCAGTAAAGTCACATGTGCGGCGCGAACGCCGCGGGGTGATCAGACATGACGAAGTCGAAAGAAGATGCAGTCTCACCGGTGATCGGCGTCATTCTCATGGTCGCCGTCACGGTGATCCTCGCCGCCGTCATCGCGGCGTTCGTGTTCGGGATGGGCAGCAACATCGGAAAAACAAAGGTCGTGGCGATGACCGCGAGTCGCAGCGCAGACGGGACGGCAATCTTCGTTACGTACCAGGGAGGGCAGGACCACCCCTCAGTTGCTTCGGTAGGTTCCACCTGCAGTGGCGGAACCCAATCCGCAAACTGGAATTCCCCACCGAATGTCGGTGATTCGGTCTCGTATACCGGGTTAACGGCAGGGACAAAGTACCATGTAACCGCCAATGCGACGTTTAACGATGGCACAGCGCAGGTGATATTGGATACTTATGTCTAACCCCTTCTTTTTTACGTCGTCCAAATTTCGTTTCATTCACACAACCATCTCTGGGCGTAACCGACGATCCGTTCCAGGGGCGATCGTGAAACGATGTTCATCATGAGCACCCACTATCTAGACCGGATTTAAGCGTTAATCCCGTTCTGAAATCCAACGAATATATTCATCCACATCCGTCCGCGATCATCTGGTCGATTTCCCCGATATTGCGTTCGATCTTACCATTCGTCTGCGGATGGTTTCTTCTGGCGACGATATGCCGGATGGAGTGGTGTTCCCGGAACCGCCCGAATGCACGATGATGGGTATTTGATTTCAGTAGTTCGCTAATTTTTCACAGACCCAGATGGCTCTCGGATCGTTGATTCGAGGGAAAATACGACAGATCCATATACTATGCAGGTTGCCCCATGTGGTCTCACATACCCGAGGCAGTACCTGCACCCAGGGTCCGTCTATTCGGCCGAATCAATGCTTCGATCCCGCGATCGCTGCCCAGGACCAGCACATGGGCATCCCGATCCGGGGATCCCTGACCCAGACCACAGTCTCTTACACGCTGGTGGGGATGGATGCACCAGCCCATTCATTCGATCAGCCCGCTGCTGGAGCGGATCCCCTGTGAAACCCCACTGTGGATCCATCTCGGCACACTCGGCATGACCGACCTCGAAACCGTGAATACGTCAATCCTGGGTCACGCGCTCTCCCCGGTCCTGACCCCGGGGAAGGCGTACACCTTTGCCATCGACGTCACGAACGACCCGTGTTACGGGACGGTCTACCGGAGAACGAGAGAGATATCATCCGGAGCCGGCTGAAGAGATTGACCAACGACTTCTACTCGTACATCACGGTGTATGCGATCACCCGCTATCGCCAGGTAACGCTGGCGGTTTGTCCCGTGACGAAAGGTACCTCCAGGGTCGCCAACGTCGCCCGGTGCCAGGATGCGATTACAGTGGGCGGACCGAGGATCCAGGCCCTCTGCCTGGACCAGGATTCTATGCCCGGAAGGTGATCGCGTCTCTGACAACCGTCAGGGTGCCGTTCATCCTGCCGGTACAAAAACACAACCGGGCGATGAAACCGCTCCTGAATGGCAGGCGAGCGCGATTCGACGAGTACACCATGCGCGGAAAACCGGCACTCCACCTGACGATAGCAGTGGTGGTACTGTTCGCACAGGGGAAACGGGGAAAGCATGGAGCTGAGATTCCCGGGTAGATCGTCGACGGTGCGCCCTGGATGCCCAGAAAGATCCACGAGATGTATCGCTCACGGTTCTCGATCGAGTCGTCGTACCGGATGCGGAACAGGGTGAAACCCAGGACCTCCACCCGCAATCCGGTGATCCGCTCTCTCTTTGCTGTCATTTCATTCCTCCTCAGAAACCTCTGGATGGCAGTTCTTTGGACGCGGTTTTCATCGGTGAAACCAGGTCCTCGGACGATTGAGATGTGCGCGTTCCGATTCGATCAGTTTCGCCTCTTTATCCGGGAAGCGGTGCGATCGACCATGAAGATCGTGCGACACATTCCTGCACTCAGAAATCCGGGATCGTTGAAGAGAACCAGGAGCGCGAACGAATGAAAATGGGACGGAGGGAAATTAGCGAAGTACCGGGTCTGCCGCGGCGTCATTCAGGACACCACGTTCAGTACTGGCGATCCCGGTCATGCACCGGCTGACTCCACGCGGCGATCCGGCACGGACCCGGCGATATTGGGGCGGTTCCCAGGCTATGACAGGAATACTGTGTCAGTGTGGAAACGAATCCACATGCTCGTCGACAGAGAGTTCTGTTGATCCGCCGTAGTGAAACCACGAGCGCGCCGGTGCAACGAAGGTCGTATTGACCATTCACGACCAGGAATACGGTGTAACGGGACAAGGGCCGTTTCGAGTGAAACCAGCGGCATACATGGAGAAGATGTTACATCTGGTGTTTCGGAACCATTCTCTTTCCAATAGGTAGAAACAGGGTGACCATGCGATCCGTCTAACACGGACCCACGTCGAGCGACCCTGTGCAGAGATATGACGAATTTTCCTGCTGACCATGCACTGGTAACAACCGGGCACGGATCCATCCGGCAGACATCTTTGCATGTTCGAGGTTCAACCTTCTGCAACTCCGCACGGCACCGCATCCGGCATCGTACCACCGATGGCAATGGCGATCTGGTAAGAGCAAGAAGCATTTTTAGTGATGTTGAAAAGTAGAATAAATTGGATAGGATCGCCAATTCAAGGAAAATCGGGAGTCCTTGACTATTCCCTACATCTTATTTTTTTCTAGCACACAAAATATTGTAAGATACTCCTCACCCAACAAAAAAATACTGGAATAGATCAACAGGTTTGTGATATGGAAGAATGATAGCACAAATGAATAATAAGTCAATTCGAATGCTCATTTTTAAATTACTTCGATATTCCGGACTTCCATTTCTTTTCAGAGAGGTGATCCAGAAACAACATGTTACAATATTACTATTCCATGCCATACCGTTGGAATCTGCCGATACGGCATTCAAATATTTAATGAAACACTATACCATCATCGGTTTGAATGATTTTTTTAATTCCTGCAGAGAGAAGAAACCGCTTCCAGAAAAATCTTTGATTATTACATTTGATGATGGTCACAGGAGTAATTATGATCTATTGCCGCTTTTCAAGAGATATGCCATTCCGGTGACGATTTTTTTATGTTCCGGGATCATCGACACCAACAGGCATTTCTGGTTTTCTATCACGCATCCTGACTACTCAACAGAACAATTGAAAAAGGTACCCAATCGAGAAAAGCTCAATATTCTTAAAGAGATCGGATTCGAGCCTGAAATTAATTATTCTCATCCTCAAGCTCTGTCAAAGGATCAAATTCGAGAGATGTCCCCCTTTGTAAACTTTCAGTCTCATACCGTATTCCACCCCTGTTTGCCTTACTGTGACGATGACGAGGCACGACAAGAGATATCAATGTCAAAAAAAATGCTGGAACAAGAATATTCATTCATGATTAATGCTATTGCATATCCTAATGGCGACTACACCGAAAGGGATATTCAATTCTGTATCGACGCAGGTTATGAATTCGGATTAACTGTTGATTATGGTTTTAATACCCCCAGCACGGATCCTTTCAAGTTGAGACGGATCAGTGTTAACGATACCGGAAATATGGATGAGTTAATAGTAAAATCAAGTGGAGTATGGGGATTTTTAAAAACGAATGTCCTGAAAATTGCGAATATATTCGGAGTAGTGTAAATCAGGCCTGGCCAGCATTTCAAATTTTTTCATTCGGACAATAGAGTACGAGTATCCTGTCATTTCCTCCCCGGTTTTTACAGGAGCCGTACAGTGATAACAATGGGTGAGATAGAACCTGCGGATTACGAACAGGATCACCTAATCAAATGCCGAATATATCTTCAAGATCTCATTGGAGATATTTCTCCATTCAAACTGTTCTGAATACTCCAGGATCCGTTTCTGATCCCATTCCTTTTCGAGTCCCTCAAGGAGCTTGTCAGCGAGATCTTCGGCGCTTGCTGGTTCAACAAGCAGTCCATAATCCGGAGACGTGAGCACCTCTGGTACTCCCCCCACGTGTGTCCCGATAACTGGCCTGCCACAACCAAGCGCCTCAAACAAGACCGTCGGATTTCCCTCGTTCAAACTGGGAAGAATAAACAGATCGCAGGCGTTGATCCACAGAGGTATCTCGATATGGCTCTTTTCACCGGCGAGCAACACAGTATTCTCCAGTCCTGCAGTATGTACCTGGTGATTCAGGGCGTGGATTTCCTTTCCCATGCCAATAATGACACAGATTACATCACTACGATATCTCGAGATCGCTCTGACAGCGTCAATGAGATATCTATGGCCCTTCACTGTTTCAAGATTTCCCACAGCAAGAAGGATGACTCTGTCCAGGGGAAGACCCAGCGCTCTACGGCATTCTGACTTGTTCCTCGGAAAAAAGAGATCCCCCTTGAACCCATTGGGTATGACATGAACAGGAGTATCTACTTGCAGTTTGGAGATACACTCCCTGTTTTTATTACTAACAGTAATTATCGAATCGGCCGTATTCAGAACGTATTCTATCTTTTTCCTCCAGGCTGTATCTCTGAAGGGAAGATCGTAAATATCGTATCCATGGGCTGTAACAACGAAAGGGACACCAATTTGCTCCTTCAGCCTGGCTCCAACATACCCGGAAGACCATGTAAAATGAGCATGAACAAGATCAAAGGTGATCTTCTTATTTCGAATCAGTCGTTGTACGCTGTCCAGGTGTCTCTCACCGATGTTTTCGTATCCTTTTATTGTCGGAAAATATTTCACTGGAGTTTGAAAGATCTGCACGTTTCGTGGAAGATCTGTTCTATCTATTTTATAAATAGAAGAGAATCGCTTTAATTGATACGGAAGAAAGAAGCGACCCATCTCGATAAAGAAATTTGTTCTCACAAGCGCAGTCACCGATGAAAAATGACGAGCCACCAGTTCGGTTGGATCCTTTTGAAAATTTCTATAAGAATGACATAATACCAATAGATCCTTAATCATTCTATGACCAGCATTGAATTGAGTGACCACGTGGTACTGTCACTCTACAATATATGTATCTGGCGGTTGAATCGGTGAATACTCGAAGCTCGAATTCATTTCACTCGCACGATTACTTCTGTGCGTCCCTGAAGTCCGTTCCGGTGGCAATTGTTCAACGAAGGTCATTTCGGACACCTATTCGTCTACAATTGTTGAAGACTGATTCCCCTTCTGGCAGTTGACATCATCGTCCATGGAATCGGTATCAGCGATAAACCGACCGATCCCCCTGAAAATGCATTCGATCTCCCATCCGTCCGCGGACGGTTTCGTCCGGCGACGATCTACCGGAAGGAGATAGTGTTCCCGAAACCCTCTGAATGCACGATGCAGGGTACTGATCCAAGTTTTGAGACGATTGGAAACCCTGATCCGTCAGGATCTCAGTCGGTATCCTTATCGCACGAACCTGATCCCAGAACCAGGATTGTGGTGTTGGTCGTCGGTAATGGAAAGAGCACCCGGCAGGTGAAGAACCGGGCCCAAACCGATCGAGAATATTTCCTTTGTGAGGTGTATCACATCCTTTTCCTGCAGAATACGAGAGTCATCGGGCTCTGGATCACACGATCGGTCCAGGTGAGGATACGCTGAAAGAGGGCACAGGGTCCCGGAGGGAGGATCCGGTAACAGACCAGAACCAGGAAGACCACCTTCCACGGGAGGGGGCATGACCGATGGATGGGACGCCGGGCAACCGGCGGGGGCCCGTGGACCAGTATCTTGCGAACGGTCTGGTACATTCGTTTCCGGTTGCTGCAATATCATATGTAGAGGACAGCAACAGCCTCGCCGGGATGATACTCGGAGAAAATGGTCCTGGGAAGATCGAACGCCGGCATCCGCATTCATCCAGTCCCAATGGATTTCAGGTACTGATAGGATTCTGCAAGCCCTCAGTATTAAAGACCTGCACCATTAAACAGAACGAATGGCTGCCAATTCAATTGGTCCGCCCGGGGACGATGAGCTATTGGTGAAGTGCGGAGACAACAGGGGAGGTGGTTGGCTCCCGTCACCGAATTTCAGGAGGGCCTATTGTGGCGATCTCCGAACAGCTGGTAATCAGGGCGTCTTTCTCCTTGCAGTAATCGAGAATCTTCCGATACATCCCAAGGTCTTCTCCCCGCATGAGCGTGTTATGCCAGACGACGGTGAAGACTCCATGAACCCTGGCGACTGAATCGATCAGCATCCGGATCAGGCGCCAGCTCGTCGCGCGATCGAGCCGCATGTGGGTGGAGTCAAGCACGCCGTCCATCAGGATGAGCGGGATCTCGATCACCCCGATCGACCTTCCGGAATTCAGGTTGAACGGTATGAATGGATGACACATCCCGTTACGGAATCCGGCACAGTCCCCGTAGCTGAGGGTGGAGTCGTACATGAAACCGGCCCGTGCAAGCATCTCCCAGGTGTCGGGGACCTTAAAACAGAGATAATGGTTACGATAACCCTGAACGGAACACGAGGTTATCCGCTCCAGTCGCTCCTTTTTTACTCGCAACTCCTGTTCGTCCAGGTGTGTCGTGAAACCTCCATGGAGCCCTACCTCCCAGCCCCTCTCGACGATCTCACCGATCTCCTCTGCGACATCCTCGATATCGTAGGAATAGGCCCTATCCCCGGGACTCTCGACCATGAAAAAGAACGTGCTCTTTCCCCCGTACTTCTCCTCGAGATCCATGATATCGTTGAAATTGCAGAGCGGCCTTTTCCTTGAACGCACCTGGGATACCGACCCTACCGCCTCGCGTATCTCACCACGCTTGAGAGATCGCCAAGCCGACAGGCCTTTCTTGAGTATCGGCGTGAAGACATGGTCGATGTCGTGGGTGAGACATAGGGCAAACGGATGCCCACCGGGGAATTCCATCGAACAACCGTTCTCGATGAGGAACTCTGACACCCGCGGTTGGAACACGTTCCGATCTCTGCTCATGTAGTACGGGAACCGGCCGAACTCATCCAGCAACTCGGGAGAATACTCCTCTTCCCTGGTAAAGAGTGACCAGAGGCCTGGATCTCTTCGAATGATATCATGCATGGGGATCGCCGTCTCCGATGAATAGTGCATGTCGTCGTTCGGATACACGATATTACCACCTCTGTTCCTCTGGAGAGTTCATAATATCACTACCTCTCATCTCCAGTTCTATGAATGACTGGTCGTAAGGTTCCCCAGGGTTCGGTGCGATGCATCGGGATTCTATTCCTGTCAGACGACGAAAAAGCACACTACCAGACCAGTGTTCCCTGTCCCGTTGCAGCTGACGACCTCTCCAATGGATCGGTGCTCAGATGCTTCCAGGTAGGCCCCCTGTCCGGGAAAAAAAAGAAGGTGTCTTGTGCACTGTCAGATCTTATAGTTGCTCGAGAGCGATATCGCACTGCTCGGGACCAGTACATACACACCGTGCCGGCAATCGTCAACGATATTCCTCTCGATCCTGAAAGATGTCGGGGTGTACCTGCTGTTGTCAACGTAGATACCGATCTGGCCGACGGATTTATCCTGACCGTCGATGATGTTCTCCGCGACGTAGGAGTTAACATATTTCAGCACCATGCCATCTCCAAGGCCATCGAAGATCCTGTTTCGGACGATCGAGTTGACCCTTGACTCGATGGTGGAAGGTGCACTGCTCAGATCGTAAACGTACACCCCGTACGTGCATTCGATCATCGTGTTATCGGCGATCTCCGAGACTCCCCCGCGCAGGCCGACACCAACTTCGCATCTGTAATAGACATTGTTCTTTACCACGATCGGACCCCAGGTAACATCGTGGGTATCTGTCGCACTACGGGTCGTAAATTCGAAGTAGTTATTCTCGACGGTGACTCCCCGGATATAGTCGGCAGACGAGAGGTAGGGATTACTCGTCCCCGTGGTGATCCCATGCCGCCCCTTCGTAATGAAGAAGCTATCACGGACCACGATTCCGTCACTTCGATCCGTGATGCAGACACCGTACCCGGTCCCCGTCTTAAAGATATTGTCAAAGACACAGTTATCGATGACCGAATTCGAACAGGTGTTCACCCGTATCCCCGCGTAACCCAGGTTGTGGAACTTGATGTAGGAGACACGAAGGTTGGTGAGATAGTACGCATCGATCATGGCCGGATCGCTTTCATTCCCTGGCCCTTCGAAGACGATCCCGGTAAAGACGACGCCGTTCATCTTCGATCCCGCAGACCCGTAACGGTTGACGATAAAAACGTTTTTCACGGCGTTCCTGCAGTTGAAGACGGTGCCGGACTCGCCAAAGATCGTGACAGGTTTATCAACACTGACCGGGCCATCGATCCGGTATGTCCCTGCAGGGAAGTACAGGGTTGCTCCCGACGGCAGGGAGTTCAGCAGGGCCTGGAGTGCCACGGTATTGTCGGTGACACCATCACTCTTCAGACCCCGCAAACGGACGTTGGTCCCGATGGCAACAAGGTCCGGTCGAGAGGGGATGGTCCACGAACGAGCGGCAGACTGCTTCGAGGCGAGTCGATTGTAACTCTCTGTCCTCAAGGAAGAGACAATCGCACCTGCCTGTGTGGCGCTCATGCCGGAACTGATCGTCGGAAAAGTCGCAGGAGCGATGGTGGTTGGATTGGTGATCGGATTGGCGGTCGGGATGGTGGTCAGGAAGGTGGTCGGGAAGGCAGTCGGGAAGGTGGTCGGGATGGTGGTCGGGAAGGTTGCAGGGGCAAACGACGTGACTGTTGGTTTCACAGATGTGGGGGAACCACCGAGAAATTCGATCCAGTCGATCACCAGCCCGTATCCTTCAACACGATAGGTGAGACGGATGACATGGGTTCCAGGTGTGAGGTTGAGAAGGCCGGAGACGGTGGTGAACGTCGAGTAGCTCCCCGTCATCGGAACGGTCACAGAACAGCCAGGAGTACCATCCACAGTCACGTTGATCTTCTGGCCAGGACCTGGAGAACCGACACGCAGGTTCAAGGCATAGTACCCACTTGAAGCGACCTCGACGGTGTACTCGGTCCACTCCCCGTCGTAGACCCAGCTGATTGCCGTGGTACTCCCATCGAACACGACGTCCACACCCTCGCTCATCCGACCAGAGTTACCGGTGTTTGCTGGAGTCGTGTCGTTGTAGGCGATCTGGGAACCCCCACAATCGTAGTCCTCAGCCTCGACTCTTCCAGGAACCAGGTGCGGCCCATTATACGCAGTCTGAACCGGGGAATTATCCGTGCTGGCTTCACGGACACGGAACCAATCGAGGTTCTGACCGTCACCAACGAAAGTCAGACGGATCACATGAGAACCGGAGGAGAGGGGGATCGATGCGGAGACCGTCTCGAATGCCTCGTACCCCCCAACATTCGGGACGTTGACCGTCGCCACGTTCACGCTGTCAACAGAGACCACTATCTGCCTGCCGTTATTCCAGGATCCCACCCTGAAGTCCATGGTGTATGTCCCCGGGACACCGACCACCACCGTATACTCCGTCCACTCGTTGTTCACGATGTAGGCGAGGTTTGTTATAGCCCCCTGAGATTCAATATCGACACCTTCGTTCGTCCTGTATGCCCCGCCCCTATTGCTGACTGTGGTATCAAAATAAGCGACACCCGGTCCTCCATTATCGAAGTCCTCCGCCTCGACCAATCCAGGAAGGGGGTGAGCCCCGTTGAAGGCAGTCTGAACCGACCCCGTGGTGGGAACGTCCACCGCCATCGTTGTCCAGATCAGAACCATTGTCAGAATCAAAAAAAATGCTGTGACAGAAATCGATCTCGAAACTGCCCAATGACGTGGCACAGTGTTCCGAAGACCAGTCCCGGTCAAGTTGTCCGGCATTACAGGCATTCCAATCCTCCCCTCCCCCGGCAGGTCTATATTTTGATAGGAGCTCACACAGGCTCATCCCTTCAACGATCAGCACCAGATCTGCTCGATGAAAGTTCGATCGTTAGGAGACCTAAGGGGACATGTAATACTGTGCAGTGGGTGATGTGAAAAAGTTTCCGTTTTTTCCTTGTCAATATATTTAAATCACCCGGTCAATATCTGTTGGATATTGTCTTCATTTTTGATGGATTTTTTTTCCTGCAGGTATTGTCAATGTGTCCCGGGAGTAATCGTCGGTGAGCAGGAGACGATGACCAGAAAAATGGTGGAAAGAATTACGCACCTGGTGAAGATTCCGCTGATATCTGTTTCGAGTATTCATTCCGAAACCCTGATCTTCCCAGTTGATAGGCCGGTCCAGGGTTCCTGTCCGAACAGGCGGACGCAGTCCCTGGAAGAGGTATTCAACTCCTGCTCCAGAGCACGCGTCTGGTACTCCTATGTGATAATTCATATCTCTCGGTATGCTCCAACCGGGCATCTTTTCCATGTTCCCAGAGATCAGTGAACGCGCCAGGTAGGATAACAGATGGGCGATCAGGACGGTTGTCCCTTAATGGTTCGTCGTATCTGAAGAAAGAACCAGATTGATACCTATGGAAGGCTCTGAATCAATATTCGCAGGGCAGGCATGTTTTCCAGGAACGCGATGAGACCCTGCCCCCTGGCAACACAACACCAATGGTTCCGCACCACCGATGACTCCGACGGTGGATTGGATCACGAAAACAGCGTGAAACGATGAGGGATGGCCCCGGTCTTTACCACCGGGGCCCGAAAGGGATAGACCTAGAGATACCAGTTGTTCAACTGGGAGACGTTGCTGCCCGCAAGGTAGAAATCAATGTACTTGCTGAATCCCCGGACGATATTCCGCTCAAAGAGGACCTGCTCGGGAGTATAATACCGCCCATCGACGTAGAGACCGTATCTGGAGCCCGAGCACGAAAGGACATTATCTCTCACCAGGTCGTTGCTGTTCGCGCAGAGGATACCGACACCGATCGTGCCGAGTACGGTATTCCGCTCGATCCTGTTCGGTTTCGTATCGAACGCATTCGGCTCGATCGCCTGGTCGTAGACATATATGCCGACCTGATCGGTCGCCGTCCCGACCGCCACGTTGTCGTAGATCTCACCATACCCGCCGCGCAGCCTGACACCGTGCTGGCAATTGTAGAACACATTGTTCCGGACGATGATCGGGCCGATCGTCTGTTCGTGTGTGTCGGCGGCGGAGCCCCACCCCTGCGTATTTTCGCAGTAGTTGTTCTCGAATGTCACCTGCCGGACGTAATCCTCGACCGGGAGGGACGGGTTGTCAGTCCCCGTCGTGAAGCTGTGGCGGCCCTTGGTCACGAAGAAGTTGTTCCGGATCAGGATCCGGTCGCTGTGATCCGTGACACAGACCCCGTATCCCAGACCAGTCTTGAAGACGTTGTCGAAGACGCAGTTCTCGACGGTCGCATCGGTGCATGTATTGATACGGACGGCGGCGTAGCCGACGTTGTGGAACTTTACATACGAGATACGGAAGCCCTGAAGGTAGTATGCGTCGATCATGGCGGGGTCCGTCTCGATGCCCGGGCCTTCGATGACGAAACCGGTGATGGAGACTCCACTCATCTTCGACGTGGCAGATCCGCCCCTGTTGATCGTGATGACGTACCGGGTCGCCTTGCGGCAATCGAGAACCGTGCCCGCCTCCCCAAGCAGAGTCACGGGCCGGGTGATCGTGACGGGACCGTCAAGACGGTAGGTCCCCGAGGGGAAATACAGGATCGAGCCGGATGGAAGCGAGTTGAGGAGCGACTGGAGGGACGCGGTGTTGTCAGTCACGCCGTCGTTCTTCAGGCCGGACGAGAGGACATTCGTCGCACTCGCAGCCAGAGAGGGGTTCGACGGAACGGTCCAGGCATGCCAGGCCGCCTGCATCGCGTTGAGCCGGGCGTACCCCGAAGAAGAGGCGGACGATGCCACTGCTGCCGCCTGAGTGGCACTCATCGCCGGGTCGAGGGTCGAGCCGGACGTCGTCGGAACCGTTGTGGCGATAGTCGTCGGAACCGTCGTAATAATCGTCGTCGGAACCGTTGTCGGGACCGTCGTGGGTGAATTGCTGGACAGCTCGAACCAGTCAACGACCTGGCCGTACTCGCCGGCACGGTAGGTCAGACGGAGCACGTGCGTGCCGGCAGTAAGCACGAGGGGCGCGGAAACGGTCGTGTATGCCGAGTAGCTGCCCGTGTTCGGGACATCCACCGTGCATCCTGCCGCGCCGTCGACAGTCACCACGATCTTCTGGCCGGAGCTGGGAGAACCAGCGTGGAAGGTCGCTGTGTAGGTGCCACTTGAAGCGACCTCGACGGTGTACTCGGTCCACTCCCCGTCGTAGATCCAGCTGACCGCCGTGATACCGTCAGCCGCCACGACATCGACGCCCTCGGTGAGACGTCCTGCCCCACCAAAGTTCTCTGCATCGGTGTCGCTGTAGGCCACACCAGGACCGCCGACATCGTAGTCCTCAACCTCGATTCGCCCGGGGACGATGTGCGGTCCATTGTACGCAGTCTGACTGATATATGTGGGAGGCACTGTCGTCGGAACAGTCGTCGGGGATGTCGTAACGACCGTCGTCGGAACCGTCGTCGGGGATGTCGTAGCGATCGTCGTCGGAACCTTCGTGACGATTGATTTCGGCGCCAAGGTGGGTACGATAGTCGTAGTAACAGTCGTTGGCTTTGTAACAGGGCGTTTCCTGACCGGAGTCTTCGCGGAAGTCGCTGCGTTAAGTATGGCACTACCCGTGTTCTGAGCATTCAGAACCTTGTCCTGAGTGGTGCCATCGATGCTCCTGACTTTCGAACTAATGACACCGTTTAATGCGGCATCGTCGTCCGCGACTGCACTCCCAACCATGTTGCAGAGCAGAATGATACCGACAAACGAAACGATGACGATTTTTTTCACCATCATTTAAGTCCCTCCCGATCCCTGTAGCGCCTTGCACTCGTGCAAGGCATTACGTATTCTTGGTATGCAATACAACTATTTAAATTATTTGTATATGGCATCGCTTCAAAATGAATCCTTTTTAGAAATAATCACCAAATTGCCCGTATATCAGACCTTATGATGAATGGAACAGATTCCATGCCGGGTTCTTCACGCGCCCTCCCCGGAACAGATCCTCAGCACCATGCCCCGGGATGCGGCGATCTGCCCGGTCACCCATCTACAGAGCTGCCATCTACCTCCCCACTGGGGTAATCTGAGGAGGACGGAGATCGAACACTGGAATACCCTTCCCACCCGCGAAGATGCTGATTCAGCTCCCCTGGGACATCTTCGAGAGGGCGATCCGACATGCCGGACTCCCCGCATCGGCCCGCCCTGCGAGAGGCAGAGCAACCCCGTCATTGAATCTGCCCGCGGACTATCCCACCATATCCCCAGCGGAGATCAATGGACCAGCCATAACTGCCGGCATTGAACTCCGCGGCATCCGACTGAGTGTGCCCGACAAGAGAACCGGGGGTTTCAATCGGCGTAAAATATTGGAGGAATGACCCCCCTTCCTTTGCCGCGGGCCCCCAAGGAAGAAAACGTACTGGTGAGAATCGTGATAACAAACCCTGATTCTTATTTATCCCCTCTTCGATCGGTCAATCCGGATGAGCACGATCAGATACATTGATTCTTTAAGAGGAGCGTGCGGTCATCGAAACACGGGGTGACCCACTCAACGACAACGCTGGTCTGATGGAACGGGGGGTAATCTGTCCCCGTCATGCTATCGGATTACGCTGCACGCGGCGATCCGGAACGAACCCTGGAACAGATCAGTGAACGGGCAAGGAGGGGAAACAGGCCACATTTCAGGGATCGAATCGTTCATCGATCGATAAACCCGGTTCGCCGGTCGACAACGATGACCGCATCGGTGCATGACGGTCATATCGGCCTCTCATGACCCAGGGAAACGACGCATTGGGATAAAGGCTCTTTTCAGGGTGAAACCAGCGGCATCCACGGGCAAGACGTTGCATGGGGCAGTTCGGACCATCCGATTTCCATCATCGAGATACGACGGAACCAAGCGTCCCGTCCTACATGGTCCCTCGTCGAGCGACTCTGTGCGGTGATCAGACGTTACTTTCCTGCCGGCCATGTACAGGTCATAACCGGGGCATGGATCGATCCGGTCGACGTCAATTCATGCTCGAGGTACGCCTACTTCTACTCTGCACGATACCGCATACGGCATCGAATATGAGCGGAAGCGCTCGCGATCAGGTGAGAACAAGAGACAGCATCTGGCAGTGGGAGGAGAAAACGACCCAGAGTGAACAGGATTCCTCATCTCGAACGGAAAGATTGGGAGTATGCAGAGATTTCGACCGTAAAATAATCCAGACCGACAGGACATGGTAAACGAATTTATCGGGTTAAAGGAATCCAGTAGTATGCACGTCACCCTGATCTTCGTTTATTCGAAGGAACGATTCACAGGTGGACCAGAGGGGGTTGCTTTTGATACCGTTGAGGGGTTGAAAAAGAACCACGCGCGCCTGGTGGACAATGACATCCATATCCATATCATGTCAGCCGCAGGGAACGCAGCACGCTCAAGGGTGGAGGTGGAGAGAGACTATGAGAACCTCACCTTCGAATATTTTAAAAATATGCTCCCCTCGGCGCTTCTTGCCGATCTGAATTACTGTTTGAGGATGAGGAAAAGGAGAGGAGCGATTGACCTGGTTCATTCTCATCCAATCTCCGGGGCAGTGGCGGGATGTATGATGGGGTTACCCACCATGCTCACTCTCCACGGCATGTACTGGAAGGAGGGAACCTTCTCATCCAACCCGTACACCCGCCTCTCCTACGCGCTGAATACCAGGAGATTCGGGTATGTATCGCAAAGGCTGGTCAAATTGATTGCGATATCCCCATACGTGATCGACGAGGTTGACCAATATTACAAGAACAAAGATATCAAGGGCGAGGTGATCGAGAACCCGATCGCCGATGTGTTCTTCTCGGTCAGAAAGGAAGAGTCAGATGGCCTGATTCTGTATCCCGGCGTGATCAGTCGTCGAAAGAACCAGATGGGATTGGTGAAGGCGTTGAACATTCTGAAGAACGATGGGGTCCCGTTTCATTGTGTCATGCCGGGCCCCTGTATTGATCCTGATTACCTGGCCGAGATCAAAAAGGAGATCGAAAGGCGCGGACTGGAAAAGGAGATTACAATTCCGGGTGCAATCCCCTTCACCGACCTCCTCCACCTCTACGAACAGGCGGGGGCCATGGTGATGACCACCCTTCAGGAGACGGCACCGATGGTGATCTCCGAAGCAATGGCAACGGGAACACCGGTCATCGCTCCCCGGATTTCAGGGATCCCGTATATGGTCTCCGATGGTGAGACCGGTTTTCTCACTGATCCGGGAAGACACGAAGAGACCGCGAAATACCTTGCCATACTCCTCGACGAACCGGGACTGCGTCGCGACATGGGGATTGCATCGAAGCGCGTCGCGGAGGCCCGATGGAGGAATGATCTCATCGTGGGCAAACAACTGGACCTGTACCTGGACGTCGATGCCCAATCCAGATCGAAGTGAAAGGAGAGGGGGTACAGTCCTCAACCTCGCATGGCAGCTCCCCCCTCCGGCTCGAAGCCACCGCGGTGGTAGACCAGCACCTCGAGCGGTTCTCCGCGGGCATGGGCCCTGAGGAGTTCGTCCCGCCGCTTCTGGACGTGACGGAGGCCCTCCGCTGCGAAGAGGGTCTCTGCCGCCCTGTAGAACCCCAGGGTCTGCTCGAGGAATGCGATCTCGTACCCGATCGTCTCCTCCGCGAGCCGGTCCGCCACATCGCACGGGATCGTGGTGTGGTACCCGCCGTGCTCACCGAGCCCCGCGACCTGCCGCCAGTCGAACCGCCCGTCCGCGCCGGTCTCCCGGTGGAGCATGTACGGGTAGATCCGGCAGATCACCGGACGATCCGCGTACCGGCGACAGCGACGGTTCCCGTCGAGCAGGACACAGTCCCCCGCCGGCGTCGTCGCGAGGGCGTATCCCGAGACATAGCATCTCCCGTGCTGGTCACAGAGTTCGGGATTGGGGGCGGGCCGGAGGAGATCCGGACCGATCCCACGGAGCCGGTCGACGTCTTCCTCCAGTACAAAGACGTGGTCGTTGTACTCGCGGGTACAGCAACGCCCGCAGCAGTCGCACGAGAAACCGACCTCCAGGATGATCCCGGCGAGCTGTTCACGCGGATAGGCCCGCAGGGCCCGGAGTTCGCTCTCGAGCGCCGCGATCCGCCGGTCGAACGGCTGCATCACGCACCCCCGTAGTTCCGGATAATAAGTTCGTTGATCGTCCCCCGTCCTGCGCCGTCCCGGTTGATCGCCCGGCGGGCCGGCACCCGCTCGATCACGAACCCCTCGTAGAGCGCATCGAAGAAGTCGTCACCGGGGTCCGCATTCCGGGGGTCCGAGTTCGAGAGCATGAACCGCGCTCCCCGCTCGTCGAGCGCACGGACGAAGGCGGCGAGGCGGCGCTGCTCGTCGTCGCCGAACGGTTGACGCGAGTAGGCGGTGAACGATGCCGTCCTGGAGAGCGGGCGGTACGGCGGGTCCAGGTAGACGAACGTCCGGTCGTTCACCAGACGGCCCGCGTCGGAGAAGTCCCCCACCCCGATCCTGGCGCCTTCGAGCGCCCGCGATGCCGCACGAAGCAGTTCCGGCCGGCAGATCCTGGGGTTCCGGTACCGTCCATGCGGCACGTTGAACTCACCCGAGGCGTTCGTCCGGTAGAGCCCGTTGTACCCGATCCGGTTCAGGAAGAGGAGATCCGCCGCCCGCTCCACCGGGTCCGCCGCAACGGCGTTGAAACGGTCCCGCACCGCGTAGTAGAGGGCGGCGCGCCCTGTTCCGTCCTGCGCGCGGTAGGCCTCGCCGATCGTCTCGAGCCGGACGATCAGTTCCTCGACCCGGTCCCGGACCACCCGGTAGACCAGGGTCAGGTCGGGGTTCGCGTCGATAAGGCAGCAGTCGAGGGCCGGGTACCGGTGATGAAGACCGAAGAAGAACGCCCCGCTGCCGACGAACGGCTCCACGTACCGCCGGATCAACCCCTGTTCGAGGTCCGGTGGGAGCCGGGCAAGGAGGGCGGGGAGGAGCTGGGTCTTACCGCCGGCCCACTTCAGGAACGGTCGCGGGGGCTTTGCGGAGGTCACTCCGGATCCGTTGTCGGTCGACCCGGATAAGGCTTCAGGCCGGAGGAGGCCGGATCGCCTCCAGATACCGCCTGCAGACCTTCCGTCCTGTACCGCACCTGACGTCAACCCGGCCGGGATGAAAACACCAGACTTTTATACATTATATATTATAATCAATACCGGGTCCCGAATATCCCGGTGAGTTCACCATAGTAACAGTGAACTTGTTAAAATCTTTGTATGCCTTCTTGAGACCCACCGTCTCGGGGAGGGCATAGGGCGAAGAATCCCGCCGAGAGGGATACCGGCGGGGTCCACCCCCGGAGGACATCAGGTGAATCGATCACGAACGGGAAGCAGGACCAACCGGGAGACAGGGTTCCAGGAGACGGTAAAATG
>Ga0116184_10001926_pt1 | contig 18894 bp, 21 predicted proteins | sample AD_JPNNA5_MetaG_FD_89886 | JGI IMG/M metagenome (GOLD analysis project Ga0116184, IMG submission 89886) | Active sludge microbial communities of municipal wastewater-treating anaerobic digesters from Japan - AD_JPNNA5_MetaG | ecosystem: Engineered > Bioreactor > Anaerobic > Digestate | place... | reverse complement strand
CTCTCTGCTGCTCAAGCAGCTATTGAAGAGGAAAAATAATTATTCCTGGTCATCTAAGGAATCAATTGATTTCTCTAAGTCTTCCAAGGTAACCCAAGTATTACATGTACCGTTATTGATTCTAACTACAGTTGGGTTATTTGGTACGGGGTAACATTCCTTGCGACCAGTAACTTCATCCTCAAAACACTCTGTCCTTTCAGCGGGCAACTTAAGATAACTTATTTCTTCAATCTTTGCTTCACTTCCTTCCTCTAGAGTACAGTACGTTTTGTTTATTTGATTATAGTCATCAATACCAGTAACAGTATTACTAATAATGACTTTTTCGCCAATCTGAGGCACCTTATCCTGTTTATTGCAAGCAGCTAAAGTACCACCTATTGCTCCCAAGAGTATAGCAGCTTTTAATTTCAAAGGAACTTCTTTTGTCATAAACATATTATCCTATAACATTTACTATTTGTCAAGTAGTAAATTATTTACTCTGGTATTCCATTTAAAATCATTTAATCCTACAGTAATTTGCTAAAATAAGTTCAATGTCGCGGTAGTCAAGCGGTTAGACAGCGGTCTGCAAAACCGTTCAGGCGGGTTCAACCCCCGCCCGCGACTCACACATTAATCTTTTATGTCTACTCTCATACTTTCTATTTTTTGAGGAATCACCATACCTTTCTCTTTCCAGTATTTTTCAATATTTTCCTGTGTTATGGGATAAATAAAAGTATTGTTATTGCAACGGGGACAAATATCTCTCGGTGGAAAAATCTTTTCTTGGCAGTGAGGGCAATTTTCTCCCACCAATCGGTAATATGGTTTTTTTAATCGCCAATAACGAGGTACTTCCATTATTTTTCTTTTAAAACTATTAAGCTCCAATAACTCAAATAGGCAAAAATCAACACTTCCAAGCTGACTATCAACCTAAAAACTGGTCCAGTAATCAAAAGTAAACTACCATGTTTAATCAAGTCATAAATAATTCTCAAAAACAAATATACAAGTAGAGGAGACAAAGCAGTCAAGCTAATCAAAAATATTTGTGATTTATCTTTTTTCTCTCGTAATTCTTTTAATGTTAAATAAGGTTCTCTCAAAAGTTCATACAAATTACGCCCTAAAAAATACCCCTGTCTAACGCTTAGAAGGGTCCCCAACTTGAACAACTTCTTTACTCTTTTTTCTGTCATATTCCCAGAGACTTTGGAATTGTCGTCTTGCCCTAATTAACTTTGATTCGACCGCTTTAACACTAGTTTTTAGAAGCCAAGCGATTTGACTACTCTTCCATTCGTCTATATATTTAAGTCGTAAAATTTTTCCATAATCTGCTCTTAATTCGTTTATTGTACTTTTTATTTCAGCTTTCAATTCTTCCTTTAGAGCATCTCTCTCTGGGGTAAAAGCCTCTTCAGCAATTTCTTCAAATTTTGGATTTACTGAAAACAAAATTGTTTTCAACTTTTTTTTTCGGTAATAGTCAGTAATTTTGTGATTCGCAATTCCGCAAATAAAAGAAAATTCGCTTGATTTACCAGAAAAACTTGGCCATGCTTTATACGCAGCATACAATATGTCCTGAGTTAATTCTTCAACAACTCCCTCATCATCCACTTTTTTACGGACAAAACCCGCTACGCTTTTTTGATATTTTTCCACTAAATTATCCACAGTATCGTACTTTAACACATTTTGGCCTATACTTAGATATGGCTCTTTTTACCGCCCCAAAAAGACATCCACTTTATCCTGTTTCTAGGCAAATGCGTCTTGACATCCTCGAAGTTGTCAATGAAGTCGGCTTTGGTCATATCGGTGGGGCCCTTTCTTCGGTAGATATTATACTTTCTATCTATAATTCAGATAATTTTAACTTGAAAAAAGACCATTTTATTCTATCCGCTGGCCACCTTTGTCTTGCCCTTTATGTTGTTTTAGCTCAACAAAATTATTTTTCTAAAGATAACCTTTTCACTTATGCAAAATTTGGTTCTCTACTTCAAGGACATTTGAATCTAGATACCCCTGGGGTTGAATATGCTTCTGGTTCATTAGGGCAAGGTCTCTCTTTTGCGGCTGGTTTAGCTTTAGGTGATCCTAAACATCACACTATTTGTTTAACTACAGACGGAGAGCACAACGAAGGCCAAATCTGGGAAGCAATCACCTTTGCCAATAAATACCACCAGGGCAATTTGATAAATATAGTTGATTACAACGGTGTTCAACTAGGAGGCAAAACCGAGGATATTATGCCACTTGAAGAATTAGCCGGAAAATACGTCCGCTTCGGATGGACCGTTAGAACCATAAATGGTCATAATTTTTATGAATTGGATAACGCTCTAAAATTAGCCAAAGAATCCACTATATATCCTTCATGCATTATTGCCAAAACTGTCTCCGGAAAAGGTATCTCTGCTATGGAAAACAACTTTGAATACCATGATATTAAAAAAATCCCTCATGATTTATATTTATCTGCCAAACATGATCTCCAAAAATATTAAAACTGCTTCCATGAGAATCGCTTTTGGCGAGACTCTTTTCAACCTAGCCTTAAAAAATCCCAATCTCTATGTGGTCGATATTGATCTATATCCTTCCTTATATCTTCAAAAATTTAAAGAACGTTTCAATAGCCGTTTTATTCAGGCGGGAATAGCTGAATCCAATGCAGCTGCTGTTGCTGCTGGTTTAGCAGCTTCTGGTAAAACTGTTTTTTTAACTTCTTTCTCTTGTTTTTCTCCGGCACTAAATTGGGGAGTAATCCGTCAGTCAATTTGTTATAACCGGCACAAGGTAAAAATTATTGGTTCCCACAGTGGTCTAATGAGTTCTGATTTGGGTGCTACTCATCAAATGCTTGAAGACATTGCCCTAATGCGTGTTTTACCCAATATGCAGGTTTTTTCACCTCTTGATGCTTATGAAGTCCAAAAAATGCTACCGGTTATTGCCAACAGTCCTGGACCTTCATATCTGCGTTTAGTACGTCCTGAAACCCCATTAATTTCTTCTCCTCGCCAGCCCTTTAGCATCGGTCGCTCACATCATCTTAGAAGCGGAAACCAAGTCAGTATTTTAGGCCACGGCCCCATCTTGACACAACTTTTTTTAAAAGATTTTGATAAATACTCCTTGGATATCATCAATTGCTCGTCTCTAAAACCTCTCGATGAAAAAACCATTGTCGCTTCTCTTCAAAAAACCGGCCGCTGTTTAGTTATTGAAGACCACCAAAAAATCGGTGCTTTAGGTGAAGCTGTTGCAGGGCTTATTGCTAGAAATAATCTAAAGGTACGCTTTATTCAACTGGGAGTTAACGACTCTTTTGGACAATCAGCTCATAACTATTTCGACCTTTATCACGCTTATGCTCTTTCTCCTTTATCCATTATCGAGGCTTTAAAAATTTTACTCAAAAAAAATGCTCAGTCTAAAAGAAATCCTTAAAAATTATCAAGAAAAACATTGGGGCCTTCCTGCTTTCAATATTGATTCTTTTGAAATATATCAGGCGGTCGAAAAGGCGGTAAAGGAAACTAATTTACCCTGTATAGTTCAACTTTCTCCCGGAGAAGACAGTTTTATTGAAGCCGAGAGATTGTTAATGCTTGTCAAAAAAGCCAATTATGATGGCTTACCAATTTATTTAAACATGGACCATGGTTATGATGTTAATCGTTTGGAAAAATGTCTTCGCTTAGGTTTTGACATGGTTCATTTTGATGCATCCAAAATGGACTATAACACCAATCTAACCGCTTCAACTTATTTCGTAAAAAAAATAAAAAAACAATATCCTGATTGCCTGATTGAATTAGAATTTAACAAGATAAATCTTGTCAATCAAGAAGTCGATTCCACTTCCTATACTGACCCCACAACTGCCAAAAACTATGTCGCCCAAACTGGTGCCGATCTGCTGGCTGTTTCCATTGGTAATATGCATGGTGTCAATACCCTTTCTCCCGAGAAACTCAATATCAGTCTTTTGTCTGAAATCAAAAATAATCTGGAAAATACCTTTTTAACTCTCCATGGTGCCTCTGGAGTTCCTGCTGACCAAATAAATTCTGCCCTTAAATTAGGGGTTGTTAAGGTTAATATAAACACTGATCTTCGTCGTGAGTTTATTGAAACTTTACGTCACCAGTTGACGGTTCAAGATACTGAAAAAATTTACGAATATTTTACTCCTACTATCAATAATGTTTCCGAAATAATTAAACAAAAGTTAATATCTTTTACTCAAAATGTTTGACGTTGTTACCATAGGTTCTGCTACTGCTGATATTTTTTTATCATCTACTGACTTATCTGAAAATCGTCGTTTTTTATCAATTAAAAAATCCAGCAAAAATGAAATTTCCCGTAGTCTAATCTCTTCCGGTGGAGGAGCTACCAACAGCGCCGTTACCTTTTCTCGCCTGGGTTTTAAAAGTGCTGTTGTGGCTCAAATGGGTACCGATCCACTTTCTGCCTATGTTATAGCTGATTTAAAAAAAGAAAAAGTATCTACCTCCCTTATAAAAAGCACTCCCAAGCATCCCACTGATTTTTCTATTATTTTAGTGGGACAAGATGGTAGCCGTTCTATTCTGACACAACGCGGCTCAATTCGCCTTGAAAGTCGTGATATTCCGTGGTCTAAAATTAAAAAGTGTCGCTGGCTTTATCTGACTTCCTTGGAAGGTAATTTATCTTTACTTGAACAACTTATCGGTTTTGCCAAAGAAAATAATATCAGTATTTCTTTTAACCCCGGCAATCGGGAATTGTCGCAACGGCGTCAATTGTTACCCCTTCTCAAACATCTTGATTTCCTTCTTTTAAACCGTTATGAAGCAGAAATTCTTTCAGATCGTTCACATAAAGAAGCCACTTTTTATCCCACTCTTCAACAATGTGCTCCACTAGTTGCCGTTACCAACGGTCGCCATGGTGCCAAAATTCTTACTCCTGACAACTCATATTTTATGTCTATTATTAATCATCACCCTCTTGACGAAACTGGTGCTGGTGATGCTTTTGGTTCTGCTTTTGTCGCTGCTCTTTTGTCTGATCAGTCGATCACTCAAGCCCTTAATTGGGCTAGTCAAAATTCAGCCTCAGTTGTTGGCCATTTTGGAGCCAAAGAGGGGATACTTACCCTCAAGGAGATGAAACATGCTTCCAAAACCTGAAAAAAAGTCAAAAAAAAATAAAGATCCTGAACAATTAGATTTAGTTGACACGCTCTCTGATGCTGACAGGATTCGCAAGAAACGTTTTTTTACAGTTATTTATCTCCTTCTCACTGTTGGTCTTAGTTTAACTTTTTTACTATATCGGGAATATAAAAACCTTAATTTTTCTCAATTTAAATTACCCGAAATTTCCATTAAAAAACCATCTTCTTCTGTTTCTAAACCAAAATCTTTTTTTCCTAAAGATTGGCAAGTGCAGATAATTTCTCCAGACATACAATCAAATAATTTCTCTATTCCCTCTGATTTAAAACCAAATCCCTCTCCTTATGCCAAAAAATATCTTCCCGGTGGCGTAAGTGTTACCGAAATGACTAAAACTAACCCCGATTTTCTGGAAATCTTATCTGAAATTAATAATCCCAAATATAATTTAAAAATTTATGTTCTTATCCCCGGGAAAACCCAATTTACAAATGAAGATATAGATAATTATTCCCAATCCGTCCGCGATCTATATTGGTATTTAGCTAATGAACAGACGTTGGAGTAATCGAATTAAAACAAGCAACACTTTCCCCCTCTGATAGCCATTCAGTCCGCCCACACACATTTTCTAGTCTTAGTCCACTTGGGATATCCCACTCCTCGTTGTCTTTATTTTCTAAAATTAATCTCATTGCTTGATTCCAAATTGGAGTTGCCCCGCTTATTCCAGACGCTACCCAACCCATAGGGCTATTGTCATTATTACCTACCCAAGTAGCGACTAAATAACTTGGAGTCCAACCAATACACCAGTTATCTCGCAAACTATTAGTTGTTCCGGTTTTTACCGCCACTTTTTTATCTTTAATATTCAATAATGAACCAGTTCCAAATACCGGTGCTCTAGCTCGATCATCACTTAAAGCTTCATTAATCAGGAATGTTTCTTTTTCTCCGGCCACCCTTTCAGACTCCACAGTTTTTTTGTAAATCTCTTCACCTAAGTAATTTTTCACTTCCAATACCGGGTTTACTTTTACTTTTTCTCCTAAATTACCAAAAATACTATAAGCCTGAGCCATATCAATCATTTTTACTTCTCCAGCCCCTAATGCCAAAGACAATCCAAAACGAGATTTGTCTTCCCACGTAGTAATACCCATTTTTTGGGCCAAATTAATCATATTTTCCACTCCATTTTCGTCCAATATTTTTACTGATGGAACATTTAATGAGGATGCTAAAGCAGTTTTTAAAGTAACTCTACCCATAAATTTACCTGTATAGTTTTTGGGTGTATAAGGTTTTTGCCCGGCGATGTAATAAGTCACCGGGGTATCATCTACACTCTCCCACAAATGCCTGCCCCTTTGCAAAGCCAATAAATAATTTATTGGCTTAATTGAAGACCCGGGTTGTCTTAACCCTTGGGTTACTACATCAAATTTACCATCAATATCAGTAGAAAAATAATCTTTTGAACCTACCATTGCTAATACATCTCCACTTTTATTGTCCAAGATAATAGACGCGCCGTTGCTTATTCTCAACTTACCGACTTTTCTAACCTCTTCTTTTACAATTTTTTCTAATTCCTTTTGAATTTCTAAATCTAGAGTGGTGGTTACTATCAAACCCTTTCTATCCACATTATTAAAACCCATTTTTTCTAAATAGCTTTTTACATAAAAAACAAAGTGTGGTGCTTCGATATTCTTTTTTTCTTCGAATATCTTTATTTCTACCTTTTTTGCCTCATTTGCTTTTTCTTGACTAATTGATTGATTGTAAGCCACCATTTGGTCCAATACATGTTCTTGTCGAAGTTTGGCCAATCGATATCCATCCTCGGTAAAAGGCGAATATGATCCTGGTGCTGCTGGTAATCCTGCCAAAAATGCCATTTCTGCTAAATTTAATTCGTTTACTTTTTTTCTAAAATACCGATCTGCTGCCTCAGCCACTCCGTAAACATTTCCTCCATAAGGTACTTGGTTAAAATATCTTTCCAATATTTCTTCTTTTGATAATTTACTTTCTAGTAATACCGCCAACACTCCTTCCTTCAATTTTCTATCCATGCTTTTTTCATTACTTAAAAACACATTTTTTACCAGTTGCTGAGTAATAGTTGAACCACCTCGCAGCTTACTCTCAGAGCCATTTTTAAAGTTGTAAATAATCGCTTTTAAAATTCCTTTTATGCTAAAACCATGATGACGGTAAAATTCTTTGTCTTCTGCTGCAATAGTGGCATTTATCAAATCTTGTGGTATTTCAGAAAATTTAACCCAAAGTCGGTTTTCATCATTATAAAATTTGTATAGTAGTTTTCCGTTCCGGTCATAGATTTGGGTTGACAATTTTGGCGGATTATATATTTCATTAATGTTAGGTAGGTCTCTAATTATTTTTTGATAAAACCATGTAACCCCGGTTATAAATGTTAGGATAATTACGAATAATGCCGGGTATTTCCAATAAAAAATTTTTCTGGTTTTCTCTTTATTTTTTACTTTCTTCTGTTTTTTATCTCTATTAAATTTTCTTCCTATCCATTTAGCTGCTTTTACTATCGGTCGTCCGCAAGCTATCAAAAAATCAGTTACTTTCTTCATTTTTAGGACAATCCAAGCACACCCATTGACCAGTAACATCTTGGATGCTTTGATGACTTTGCCACTCAGCGTTCGGGTTATTTTCACCTTCCTTAATCACCTGTCCGGTGTTTTTGTCTACCAAAATATTGTTTTGTATCGATCCACCTCTTTTCGGTGCAAATTTTTTAATGAAAAATTCATTATGTGATTCGCAACTTTCTCCTTCAGCCGGTAACATTCCAGTTAAATTACATACCGACATAGTAATTAGATTGTCTGGTCTAGGGTAATTTTTGACTTTTTTATTTTCTACTACCTTGCTCATAATTTTGTTCCAAATTGGTGCTGCACCAGTAGTTCCAGACACCAAATAACCCATTTTACTGTTATCGTTATTACCTACCCACACTGCTACCACATTGTCTGGCGTAAAACCTATCGTCCAGTTGTCCCTCATTTCATTTGTTGTCCCTGTTTTAACGGCTACTTCTGGATGGTCTTTAATCTTTAATTGAGAATTACTTCCAAATACTGCGCTTCTCGCTTCATTATCAGATAAAATATTGGCGATGATATAGGCTGTTTCAGCTTGCATTACCCTTTGACCAGGTTCATATTTGTATTCTTCAAGCACATTATTGTTTCTATCTGTTACTTTTAATATTGAGACTAAGTCTTGTCTTATTCCCATGTTGGCAAAAACGCCAAAAGAAGTTGCCATATCAGTCATATATACTTCGCCTCCTCCTAGGGTTAGTGACAAACCATAGTTATTTGCATCTTTAAAGGTTGTAATCCCCATAGCGGAGGCTGAAGCCACAAAGTTTTCCACTGTATTTAAAGACAACATTTTCACTGCAGGGATATTCAAAGAATTAGCCAAAGAGTTTCTCAGTGTTTGTATGCCTCGATATGAGCCACCGTAATTGGTTGGGCAATATGTCTTTCCTCCCGGGTTAGGGTAACAAATAGGTGCATCATTAAAAATTGATGATGCGGTTACTATTCCGGTATCAATTCCTACAGCATAGTTTAAAGGTTTTATTGATGAACCAGGCTGTCTTAAGGCAGTAGTTACGTTGTATTTACCGTCAATTTCTGTATCAAAATAATCTTTTGAACCCACCATCGCCAATATTTCTCCGGTTTTTGCTTCCGTAATTAAAGCTGCCCCATTAGTCACCTTCATTTTCTTTAACTTGTCAATTTCTGTCATCACTTGCTCTTGCGCATAATCCTGCAAATCACTATCCAAGGTCGTCCATACTTTCAAACCCCCTTGAGTTACTTTTTGAATTCCGTATTTTTCAATTAATTTTTCTTTGACATAAAACACAAAATGTGGTGCCTTCATTTTACCCTTATCCAAGAGATAATTTAACGGTTCCTTTACTGTTTTCTCATATTCTTCATTGCTGATATATTTCAATTCAACCATTCTTTTTAACACCATTTCTTGCCTACTTTTAGCTGCGTCAGGATGAGAAAAAGGAGAGTAACGACTTGGTGAGGCCGGTAATCCTGCGAGAAGGGCTGCTTCAGCCAAATTTACATCCTTAATACTTTTTCCAAAAATACCTTTTGCCGCTGATTCTATTCCCCATAATGTTCCTCCATAAGGTGTTTGATTAAAGTACATCTCCAGAATTTCATCCTTTGTGTACATTACTTCAGTGGCTATTGTTAGTACGGCCTCCTTAATTTTTCTCTCCCAGGTCCTCTCCGGAGTTAATAATCCATTTTTAACTAATTGTTGGGTGATTGTTGATCCTCCCTGAAGCCTTTTTTGAAAAATTGTCCGATATAAACCTCGAGTAATCCCTTTTAAATCAAAACCTACATGACGATAAAAATTAGCATCTTCTATTGCCAAAGTTGCCTTAATCATATTTTCCGGAACCTCTTCTAATTTCACACTGGTACGGTTTTTCTCTGCATAAATTTCATAAAGTAAATTTCCACTCCTATCCAAAATTTGTGTTGATTCCGGATAGTCGCCTGTACTTAACTTTTTAGGATTAGGAATATCTTTCAAAATAAAAAAAGTTCCCAAAATAATCATTAGTCCACCAACTATCAGAAACCATTTTAACCATCCTCTTTTTTTTCTATTTTTTTTCAATAATTTCTTCTTCGATTTCATAGATTTTTTCTTTCAATTGTCCATTCTTATCCCATTTATTGGACATTATTTTATAAGCCTCCAGGCTTAACCTAATTTTTGCTGAATATTTTTTTTCTAATTCACTTTCATTGCGAAAACTGAGCAGCAGTTGACTGCTATATTTTAGTTCATTAATGCCGTCCTGGCTAGATTCAAAAGCCAACTCTTTTTTATTCATTTTATCTAACTTAATAGACTCGGCTAATTTTTTATCAGCCAAAATTAACGACAGTTCGATTTTTTTCCCTTTCTCTTGAGTAATTTTTTTCCAAGACCAATTCCTTAGTCTTTTAAAAAGATAAAGAGGATTACTCCTCACATTCCCTGGGTAGGGGAGCTTATACACATAGCCATTCCCCATAAACACTTCAACTACTCTTAAGTCGCCATTCTCTTCGTCCTTTAAAGTCCTTTCTAAAGTAGCTTGTGAAAGAGATAAAAATAATATTGCTCCTGCCAATAACAATACAAAAGCCGACAACAAAATTTTGACTAAATTACTCATGCCCTTTTTTTCATCTTTCCCTTCATTGTGAAAAAAGGCCTGTTTTAAATTTATATTTTCAATTTTTTTATTGCTTCTTAACCACATATATACGTATTGAATCACAAATAAAACATGATTGGTTAATCCTCCTTTCTCCCGGTATCTAGTTTCTAGTCTCTTGTTTCTTGTAGCTAGTCTTCTTTGTCGATATCCTGTTGCTAAAAAATTTTTTATCCACCCATTTTTTTCAAAGAATTTTTCTTTTGTTTTGTCCTTATTTAGGATTACTTTCATCATAATGGCATCCATAGCATTTTTTAAATTCTGTTTATTCACAGGTATTTCTAAATTATCTTCTGCCATCCACAAATTAAAACAAAGCTCATTTTCTTTTTCGCTTCGATGAATTTTTCGATGAGGGATTTTATTAATTAGTACCAAGTATCTAGTTCTAAGCCTTTCTTTCCATAATTGATTTTTTTTGGTGATTATTAATAAGTCAATATCTTCGTCTTTACTTGCATCCTCGGCTGCCACACTTCCGGTTACAGCTACCATTTGTATATTATTATTTGTTTCAAAATAATTTTTACTAAAATTTTTGACTATTTTCATCTTTTCTTTCCATTCTCCAGATTGTTTTTTCTTTTCCCCAAGTCCTTTTATTTGCTCATATTCAAATACATTTTTACTAATTAATCTTTCCCACAATTGTTTATCTGTTAATTTTTGTCCATATCTAAGCGAGTATTTTTCTGTTTCCATAATCGCTTTTTGAAGTTCATTCATAAATTATTTTATCTCTCCTTGTTATAATACTCTAAATCCCATGAACAAAAATACAAAAAGGTATCGTTTTTATGAGATGATACCGGGACTTTTTGCTTGGTTCGTTATTCTTTTCCCTATTTGGGGGTCTTTTGTTGTCCCCAAATTAGTGGCATATTTCGTATTGGCTTTTCTAGTTTATTGGCTTTTTCAATCTTTTAAATCTGCTATTTTAGCTTTAGTTGGATATTTCAAAATAAAAAAGGCTGAGGCTACCAATTGGTTACAGAAATTTAATGATGATTTTTTGTCATCTTGGCTTAAATATCGGGATATCAATCACGTAATCATCATTTCATCTTATAAAGAACCTACCGATGTTATTGAAATGGCCTTCAGTTCTCTTGCCGCTCAAGTCGATATTGATTTAAACAAGCTTCATGTCATTCTCGCTCAAGAAGAACGAGCTGGTGCCGAAAACAATCAGGCCACTATGGAATATTTTCAAAATAAATATAAAAATACCTTTGGCTCTCTTACCTTTACCGAACATCCTGCCAATTTACCCGGAGAAATTGCCGGCAAACATACCAATGAGGCTTGGGCTGCTCGTTATTTTGAAAAACACAATTTTAGTCCTAAGATACCTGCTAATCGTCGATTAAAAATTGAAAATTGTACCCTAACCTCTTGTGATGTTGACACTATTTTTAATCCAAAATATTTTTCAGCCCTTACTTATTATTTTGCCTCCAGCCCTGATCGTTATCTTAAGTTTTGGCAATCACCTATTTTTTGGCACCACAATATCAATAGTGTTCCCGCTCCGATCCGTATTACCGGTATTATGGGCAATGCTATTCATATTGCCACCATCCAGGAGCCCGGTGGTCTCTTTTTTAATTATTCGTGTTATTCCTCTACATATAAGTTGATTAAATCTGCCGGTTACTGGGATCCGGATATGATTCCTGAAGACTGGCATATTTTTTTACAAAGCTTTTTTGCCAGTGGTGGGCGTACTTCCGTATCACCGATTTTTCTACCTACAGTAGTTGATGCTCCCGATGGTAAAAATTATTTTTCTGCTCTCAAAAATCGCTACACACAAAGTGTTCGTCATGCCTGGGGAGCTACAGACATCCCTTATGCTATCGAACAATCACGTCTCCATCCTGAAATCCCTCTTCTTACTCGTTCATTGAGAATATATAAACTTATTCAAACTCACTTCATTTGGTCTAGCAATTGGTTTGTGTTGACTTTAGGTACTTCCTTGCCAGTAATACTTAACCCTAAATTTTTTAATACCGCCCTGGGTTACAATCTCCCTCGTATTTCTAATTTAATTTTGACCATCTGTCTTATTCCCATGTTTGTTTTAATTATCCTTGATTGGAAATTGCGTCCAACTTATCAACAGAAAGGCTTTTGGAACATTGTTAAAAATATTCTTCAATGGCCTTTGATGCCCGTCGCCACCTTGGCTATGTCAGTCCTTCCCGGCCTTCATTCTCATACTAGATTGCTTCTTGGAAAGCGTTTGGAGTATAAAACTACCGCCAAGGGTTCTTCTTCTAAAAGTGTAAAATAAAATAATTATGCTTAAATCTTTGGCCATTTTTTTTGCCAACTTAGGTAAGTTTTGGCAGGAAAATTATAATTACCGCTTGTTGCGTTTTACCCTCACTTTAATGCTTTTTCAAATCATTACTTTAATTTGGTTTTATCCCAGACTTCCTCCACAAGTTCCACTTTTTTTCTCTCGTCCTTGGGGTTCTCAATGGCTCGCTTCTTCTTCATCATTATTTTTTCTTCCTGCCTATACTCTTCTAACTTTTCTTCTTAATTACTCTTTGGCTCTTTATTATCATCAAAAAAAACCATTCCTAGCAAAGCTTTTGGTTACATCAGTGCCTATTTTAGCCGTCTTTTCAACCATTGCAGTTCTTAAAATTATTAATTTGGTTTTATGAATCTTCAATTATTAATTATCATCTCTTTTAGTTTTCTTCTTTCATATTTTAGTACCCCTTTGATAATCCGAATTTTTAAAAAAAATAATTGGCTCGAAGATCCTCGCTTGAAGCAAAAGAAAACCGGTAATGCCACAGCCACTTCTTTGGTTCCTCGTGGTGGTGGTGCACCTATTTTTATTAGTTTTTTAATTTCATCTTTATTCTTTTTGCCCCACGACAAACATCTTTTAGGTATCATCGCCTCGGTTACTCTCGCCTTTTTAGTTGGTCTTTTGGATGATGTCAAAGATATCAGTCCCAAATTTCGCCTTTTTACTAATTTCCTCTCTGCCGCCATGGTTGTTTCTGCCGGAATTGGTATTGCCTATATTTCCAATCCTTTTGGAGGTATTATCAATTTATCCCAGCCTCAAATTCATTTCAATTTATTTGGCCCTCATAGTATTTGGGTAATCGCTGATCTCTTGGCAATTTTTTGGATTATGTGGTGTATGAATTTTGTCGGTTGGGCTGCTGGTGTTGAAGGTCAACTACCCGGTTTTGTAACCATAGCGGCTATATTTATTGGTATTTTGGGGCTCCGTTATTCTACCGATACTACCCAATGGCCTGTCATTATTTTAGCCTTTATTGTTGCTGGTGCCTATCTTGGGTTTTTACCTTGGAATTTTTATCCTCAAAAAATTATGCCCGGATATAGCGGCAAAAGCATGGCTGGCCTACTTTTAGCTATTCTATCGATTTTGTCTGGAGCCAAGCTGGCTACACTAATTTTCCTTTTAGGTATACCCATGCTTGATGCTATTTTTGTTTTGTTTAATCGTCTAATTCATGGTCGCCCCTTACTTTTATCAGATGGCAGTCACCTCCATCATTATCTTCTTCGTTCAGGTTGGGGCCGTCGCCGGATTGCTGTTTTTTATTGGTTACTCACTTTTCTTCTAGGTATTTTATCTCTATTTCTTAATAGTCAGCAAAAATTTTACGTCTTTTTGGGAATCGCTATTCTTTTTTTTGGAATTACTCTAAAACTTTTTCGGCGTACTTAGTTGATATAAAACCCTGTCTTCCCTTATAAACTATATGGTACCATTCTCCTTTGCTTCCCAACAATTCGTATATTTCACCAACATTAGCCCTGCCAATTTCGCTCCCGTTATTATCTGGAGTTTCTCTGACCCTAAGCCATCCGGTAGGAGTTTCCTTTATTTTTACTCTCTCTATTGTTGGGCTTATTTGAGATACCGTTGGTGTAACTTGATTTGGTGATATTTTTTCAGTTGCCAGTTTAGCATCTATAATTAATTGGTAATTATCAACTGTTTTCACAATCAGGTTCAAACCTTTATAACCCGGAAAATTGAGTGACACTTTATAATCATCAATTTCCAAATTTTCCAAATTTGCCGGAGTTTTGTTTTTTATATCACCTTGAAGAGAAATAATTGCATTTCCGGGATTTGAGTTAATCAACATTGAAGCCTTTTTACCACTTTTTTCCATCGACAAAATATAGCCACTATTTTCTTTCAAATTCCAACTGATTACTGTAGTAACATTTTTTTCTAAATTTATCTTTCTTTCCCAGCTTTCTCCTGTTTCTGCAACTAATTTTATTTCAGTTTCACCCGATTTTAACTTGGTATTTTTATATTTTGTGAGTCCGCTATCCATGCCATTAATGTATACTTTGGCTATGGGTTCAGAAGTAATTTCCAATCCCGATCTGTCATCTCCACCGCATGCTCCTAAAAACACTCCGCACAACAGTACTATTCCTAAATTAATTATCTTATTTATTCTCCTCATTCTATCTCTACTATTATATTTCATTTTGTATTCAAAAAAACCCGCAAAACCTGCTTCACTTCCCATAATTTTCATTTCGGCTACCCCCACTGCGACTCCCACCTCTACCCCCATTATCTCTATTGGTTTGGTGGGGGATTTGGGCTTAGGTCGCCACATTACTTCCACTGCCCGTTTAAAAAATGATTATTCTTGGCCTTTTCAAAAAATTTCTCCATGGTTATTATCAAATGATATAAATGTTGCAAATTTAGAAAGTCCTATTATAAAAAATTGTCCAGAAGGGAAAACCGGAACCTTCATTTTTTGTGGTGATTACAAATTTTTACCCTATCTCACAGCCAATAAATTTGTTTTTAACTTGGCCAATAATCATATTTTAAATTATGGCGTTGACGGTTTGACACAAACACATAGTTATTTATCAGATAATAAAATTACTTTTTTTCCTGAATTTACTACTAAAAAAATTAACGGTATTGATATTGGCTTTCTGGGTTATGATTTTATTTCAGATCCCAAATTAAATACCCAGAATTTGATTGAAGAAGTAAAAAAATATGATACTCAAGTTGATTGGCTTATTGTTTCTATTCATTGGGGTAATGAATATTTGTCTCAGGCTGAAGAGTGGCGAGTCAATTTAGCTCATCAATTGGTTGATGCAGGCGTCGATATTATTCATGGTCACCATCCTCATGTTTGGCAAAATTATGAAATTTACAAAGAGAAACCAATATTTTATTCTTTGGGTAACTTTATTTTTGATCAATCTTGGTCCTATGAAACTTCTCATTCCCAAATTGTCCGATTAACTCTGTCTAAAAATACGGTTGAAAAATTAGAAACCTTTCCCATCGAAATCAAATTCAACTCTCAACCCATCATAATGCCTTAAATACATTTCGGTTGATATTCACCTTTTTCTACCAGCTTGTATATTTCCTCAAAACTGAAATATTTTTCAGTAATCGGTATTATTCTCAGTTCTTTACACAAACGATGTTTTTTTAATTCTGACTGGCTGTCGATTACAAATACCGCCAAGAGTCCTATAATCCCTACTATCATTGCTGATATTTGCCAAAAATTTTTATTCATATTTTTTTGCTACTACAGCCATAAATAAGGGAAATTCTTGTCTGGCTTTATCTTCAATTCGAGCCATTTTCCCTTCAGACTTTTTGGGTGATACCCACTCTTCAATTTTACTAATTATAAAACCATTATCCAGTAGCATTTCACTAATAGCCGAAATTGACCAATGGTAGGAAAAAGATTTTTGATTATTTTTCCTATCAAACGGACTACTCTTAATTTCGATTTCCTCGTGACTCATATAAATACTCTCAACCCGCCATTGTTTTCCGTCTTTTACTATCCAATCACTATGTTGAGGAATTCTAAAGGCTGGGTGGTTTATTATCAAAATCAATTCACCCTTATCTTTAAGCCACATAGACATATTTTTAATGGCAATATATGGCTTTTTGAAATTTTGTAGTGACAGTATCATCGCCCCCTTTTCATAAGTTTTGTGTAATTTTACCGGTTGGCAAACATCTCCTACCCAATAATAATGTTTTTCGTTTTTGTCAAAATTTTTTGCTTCTGTAATCAATTCTGGTGACAAATCTAATCCCATGTATTCATTGACAATTTGTCTTCCCAAAATTCCTTGCCCGCAACCGAATTCTAATAATTTTTCTTCTTTTTTTAAATTCAATAATCTCAGGGCTCCGGGTATAACTATTTTTTGATGATAAAAACTGCCTTCTTTCCCAACTAACGTCTTATACCATTTTCCCACCTCTCCACTCCAAGCTGTTTTTTTAGAGTCTTTTTTGTACATCATCCCAATTAATTATTTTCCAAAAATTATCAACGTAAGTTTTTCTATCGTTGAGGTAGTCTAAATAGTACGCGTGTTCCCAAACATCCAAAACTAAAATCGGCTCCCAACCGTTTAGCGCCAATAAATTATGCTTTTCCAGCTGGCCAATACTTAGATTGCCTTCACCGTCTTTCCACAACACCGCCCAGCCTGAACCCTCCACGGTTACCGCTACCACTGCAAATTCATTTTTAAAATTTTCAAAACTACCAAAATTACTATTAATTTTTTTCAACAATTCACCTTGGGGCAGGTTATTTTCACCAGCTCTTCTCATATTGGCAAAAAATATCTCGTGCATTTTGGCGCCATTGTAATTAAAACTAAAATCCCGTATTACTTCTCGACTTTTAATTTCTTTTTCTAAAGTGGAATTAGCTCCGTTTACATAAGCTACGTAATGTTTGTCATGGTGCAACTCCATTATTTGTTTGGAAATAATCGGTTCCAATTCGTCGTAAGCGTAAGGCAAGGGCATTATATCCAATTTATTCATACTGACACTAGTCTAGTATGAGTATAGCTCCCAAGTCAAGAAATAAAACCATTGTCTATTTTATCTCTTATTTTTTAATCTTTAGGGTATAATTGGCTGTGATTTTAATCAAGTCTCCACAACAAATTAAAGGTATTCGCGCTTCTAGTAAATTAGCTGCCAAAGTTTTAGACTACACCGCTTCTTTTGTTAAAGTGGGAGTAAGTACAGAATTTCTCAATCAAAAGGCTCATGAATACATTATTAAACATGGTGCCACTCCTGCACCTTTAAATTATAATGGCTTTCCCAAAAGTATTTGCACCTCTGTCAATAATGTCGTCTGTCACGGCATTCCCAATTCCAAACAATTGCTAAACAATGGAGATATTATTAACCTTGATATAACTACCATTCTTAATGGTTATTATGGTGATACTTCAGCCACCTATGCTGTTGGACAAGTTGACAAAAAAACTCAACAACTTATTGATATTACTCGAAATTCAATGTATTTAGCCATAAAATCAGTTAAGCCAGGAAGATATATGAACGAATGTGTTGGCCAGGTAATTGAAAATTATGTTACTCCTTTTGGTTACACTCCTGTCCGTGATCTTTCAGGACACGGAGTTGGTCTTAAATTCCATGAAGATCCTTACGTTTTTCACTTTGATCATCCCTCAAATCATATATTGTTAAAACCAGGAATGATTTTTACTATTGAGCCTATGATTAATGACTCCCTCGATTGGCGAGTTATTTTTGATAGAAAAGATGGATGGACTGTTTACACCCGGGACAATTCTCTTTCAGCTCAATTTGAACATACAATTTTGGTTACTAATTCTAGTGCTGAAATTCTAACCAAAATATGATTCTTCTCGACGGCAAATCTCTTTCTGAAAAAATTCTTTCAGATCTTAAACAAAAGATTGAAAATAGTAGATTGAAAATTAATTTAGATATTGTTTTAGTAGGGGATAATCCTTCTTCCCTAAAATATATATCCTTAAAACAGGCAAAATCTAAAGAAATCGGTATTAGTGGTCACCTTTATCATCTAGAAAATTTCAATTCTTTTACCCTAAAAAATATCATCAATTACCTAAATAATCGCCCCCAAACTACTGCCTTTTTTATTCAACTCCCAATTACCAACTGTCCCAACCCAATAGAATTTTTAAAATTAATCAATCCCAAAAAAGATGTTGACGGTCTTAATCCCGAGTCGGGAACTACCCCCGCCGTTGTTCAAGGAATAATTACCCTCCTCAAACATTATCAAATCAATTTTAATAATAAAAATATTGTCGTTGTCAATGATTCCCAATTAATCGGTCAACCTTTAAAAAAATATTTTATAAACTTTACCTCTCAAATAATTCTGTTAAATAATCAAGTCAAAAATATCTCCCAATATACTAAAGAAGCCGATATTTTGATTTCTGCCACTGGTGTCAAAAACCTTATTACTGGAGACATGATTAAAAAGGGGAGTGTTATCGTCGATGTCGCTAATGGTGATGTTGATT
>Ga0116184_10001924_pt1 | contig 18902 bp, 20 predicted proteins | sample AD_JPNNA5_MetaG_FD_89886 | JGI IMG/M metagenome (GOLD analysis project Ga0116184, IMG submission 89886) | Active sludge microbial communities of municipal wastewater-treating anaerobic digesters from Japan - AD_JPNNA5_MetaG | ecosystem: Engineered > Bioreactor > Anaerobic > Digestate | place... | reverse complement strand
CAAAAGAAGAGCATCACCGTCGGGTTTGGGGGTTTTCCTAACCAAAATTAATTTGGAAAGTTCACTGCTGTCTAATTTTAAGCGAGACTGGTTAAAAAGGAGATATACCTCATCTCCATAATTTCGAGCATCGATTAACTTTTCAGGAATTTTGGTAATATTTAGCCCTACTCCAAAAATTGTCAACTGAGAAACTTGATTGCCATATATTTGAAGTCCATCAGGTAAAGTACCAAAATAACCTTCAGTACCAACGATTATATTGGCGTATTTGGCCCGATTACGAAGATAATCAGCACTAGAGCGAATTCCCCAACCTGAAGTCCAGCCTGTATTGTAGCCAGAATCAGTTTGGGGTAATTTTACAGTATAAGGGAAGAGAGATATGTGTAGGGTTCTAGTAAGAGGAAGAATTAAAAAAAGGGCAATTAACCAAAAATAACGGCGTTGAAATAAGGGTTTTAGAAAATAGGAAATAATAATCAGTAAGTAGGGCAAGGTATAGAGTATATAACGGCCGGTAAAAACCTTAGCCATGGCGGCGTTGGCTAAAAGTGGTAAAAGAAACCAGAAGCAAGAAACGAGAAACAAGAAGTCGAACTTAATATGTTTTTTGAAAAAGAAGTAAAGTGAGGGAATTAATAAAATAGGGAGGGTAAGGTAATAATGAAAAATAGTGAAAGTATCGTGAAGATGAGGGACAAGGGGGTCAAGAGGGTGCTTAAGTATCTCTAAAATTGGCCAGACGTAGTCTTTGTTCCTGAGGGCAATTTGAGAAAATGAAGGTCCAAGGCGAAGAATATTATAAATAATGATAGCTATTAAAGCGGAAATTAGGGGATAATATATTTTTTTATAATTGTCCTTTTTAAAAGCAACATAGGTAAATAAGCTGAGAACAATAAAATATATGGCCGGAGACTTTGTCAACCAGGCTAGGCCCAGAACTGCACCCAAAACCATAGCTTTATCCCAGGCTGGTTTTTGGGCTAATTTTAAAGAAAGAAAAAAACTAAAAAGACCAAAAAAAGAAAGGAGATTATCGGCTGTTGCCAGGCGGTCAAAAAAGAAAGAAAAGGGAACAAATAGATATAAAAGTGGAGCAATCAATGAGTTTGTAATCAAAAAAAGAAGAGTAAGAATACCCGCACCAGCAAAGACAGAAATAATACGTCCTGCTATTAAGGGATCGACTATAAATTTAAGAGTAGCAGCATTTAGCCACATAAAGAGCGGTTGTTTACCATCGGTGAGAGGGATAAAGCGGAGAGTATCAACACTTTTAATAATTTGAGCCCAACGAACATAGATAGCTTCGTCGCCAAAAACAGGTAAGGAATTTAGATTTACTAAACGGGAAATGAAATAAAAAACTAGTATTATGCCTAAGTATAGGTAATTCTTATTTTTTTTCATAAAGTCCTTGAAGATTGTTAGTAAATACTCGCCAAACTTCTGCGGCCATTCTTTTGGATTCTTTAAAATATTTGGCTGTAGCGTCGCCCTTAGTAGTACTGACATCTTCATCCTGCCATAAAACCGGTACTTCTTTGATTTTATAACCCATTTTATCGGCAATAAATAGCATTTCAACATCGTAAGCGGATACCCGCCAGCCTTGGCCACTTTGAATGTTTTTGATGACGTCAAGGCGCGGAAAAATCGTTTTGGCAACATCAGTTTTCATTGATTTGAATCCGCATTGAGTGTCATCAATCTTACTTTTTAAAAGCAATTTACGAAAGAAGGTGAATGTTTTTGAACCTAAAACACGGATAAAATTAAAACCGCTTCGTTCACCACCACGAGAGCCGATAACGATATCGTATTTTTTAGAATAATATGGCAGTAATTTTTCAATTTCAGTAATAGGTGTAGATTGATCCATGTCTGTAAAAAGTACAAGTGGGTATTTGGCCTGCTGTAAACCACCCCAAAGTGCACCGGGCTTGCCACCTTTGGGTAAATCCAGGACTTTAAATTTTGGATGAGTTTTGGCAAATCTTTGAGCTATTTTTAGACTATTATCGGTTGATTTGTCATTACAAATTAATACTTCGTAGGGGTATTTGGCTGTTTTAAAATACTGATCAACTTCTTCTAGAACTCCCCTCTTCAAATTTTCTTCTTCGTTATAACAGGGGATGATGACAGATAAAGCAGTCATAGAGTGATTATATATTTTTCCCTTCAATGTTGGGAATTAAACGGTATATTTTTATACCATCGATTTCAGATTCGGTATCAATTTTAGACCAACCAAAGGCAGCAATAGCCCATTCAGGATTGTTTATCGGCTGGCAGTTTATATCCGGGTGGGGAACACAGGTAACAAAAAGTTGTTCACCTTTTTCATCCTTTAAATCTCGATAATTAGGTTGATCAACTAGAAAATAAGTAAAGGCATAACCCATTTTACTTAAACCTGCATAATTAAAAGTTTTTCCCTGAGCTTGTTCGAGAATATAATTAGCGACATTTTGTGCGTTCGCAATTTGATGATTGGCAGGGTAATTAAAGTGTAAGTTGGTAATCGATATGTAAGATAAGACAATAAGTGTGGGTAGAGAAATCCAAAGAGAAATACGACTAAGTAAGTAGCCGGTGAGTAGAAATACTACTGGAAAGACAAATCCAAAGTAGTGATCGTAAATGTGTTGTTTGTAAAGACCAAGACCGATAAGTGCCAAAAAATACCATAGTAGACAATAAATAAAATATTTATTTTTATTTTTATCTTCAAATAAAAGAATAATTAGACCGGTGGCTAGAAGTATAGAGATATACAGTCCAAATGGAGATTGGTGTGCTGCCAAAAGGCTGGTATTGATTTGATTAAAAAGTTTTGGGATAACAGGTATGGATTTATATACTTTGAGATTAACAGTATTTTCCCTCTCTACAAAAAATGTTTTAAGGGCATTAATATTTTGACCTTTATGCTTTATATCAAAAAGAACTTGAGGAGTGAGACTTAGCAGAAAAATAAGTATAGCCAGTAGAGTGGGCCTGATAAGTTTTGGTGAATAGTTTTTTAGCCATATAATACCGGCAACAGGCAATAAAATTAAGGCTAAATAATGAGAATTGAGACACATGGCGAAGGCAATGGCAGCCAAGGGATATTTTTTTTCGGCTACATAATAAATAAATAGTAGGGAAAATAGAGGCATAATGTTTGGATTCCAGGAAAAGGTACCAAATTTTATAGCTACAGGAGAAAGTGCATAAAGAAAGGCGGCGATATAGCCAGTGGTAGGATTGAACCATTTTTTGCCAACATAATAGATTAAATAAACAGTTAATACCGAAACTAGGGCTATAAATACAGCAGGACCTAGTGGATGAAAATTGGTTAAAAGTAAAGCAGGAGCGATTAGGTAATAATAAAAAGGGCCCAAATACATATTGCCAATGCTGGTTTGAGGACCGATGAAAAATAGATTACCGTTTTTTAGAAAATCGCGAATAATAATTAAATCCCGTCCCTGATCGCCTAAAAATTCAGCATAATCGGCAATTTTGTAAAGTCTTAAAAAAGCGGCTAAGAAAAGAATTAACAGAATCAACCAATTTTTTTTAAGAAATTTTTTAATCACGTTTAAAATTTAGTTTAAACCAAAGTTTTATAAGGTCGGAAAAGCTTTTGATAATTACTTTTAACTGACGACCAGTAGCCTGACCTTCGGTGCGGGGAAAATGGCTAACACCGACTTGTGCGAATTTAAAACCAGATTTTTTAGCCTTGATTAACAACTCACTAGTTATAAAGGCTCCCCTCTCTGCTTCCAAGCGAGGGATGGTGTCAATAACCTTTTTATTGATTAATTTAAAAGCACAGTCAATATCACGGACTTTTAGACCAAAAAGAATATAGACAATAATTTCCCAAATTTTTGAAGTTAGAATAACACTTTTAGGAACCTGCCTTTTTAAATAATAACCTATAACTAAATCAGTATTTGTCTTTTTTTGAGTTTCAATAAATTTTGTAATCTCAGAAAAATCAAATTGACCATCGGAGTCGGTGAAGGCAATCCAGGAATATTTAGAATTATAAAAACCACTTTGGAGGGCGGCTCCATAACCACGATTGGGATTATGAGTAATTATTCTAATGTTTGGGCTGTATTTTTTTTTGAGTTTTTGAGCAACTTCGGCCGTATTATCTTTTGAACCATCATTGACAATAATAATTTCCCATTTTTGGGCAATTTTTTTGAGTATTTTGACTGCCTTATCTACAGTATGGTTAATATTTTTAGCTTCGTTGTAACAAGGAAAGAAAACGGATAACTCATTTATTAGGTATGAAGACATATAGAGAGTATAGCAAAATATGTTGACAGCACAATTATTTGAGGTATAATAACCTGTAATATAAATTATTAATCAAAAATAATATGAAAAAAGTTATTTTAGTTTTAGCCTTAATGGCAGTTTTTGTTTTTCCTAAGGGAGTTTTAGCTGATAGCTATTCCCAGGAAAAGGTGGAATATCAAGTATCTATTGATAAAAAGATCAGACCTATAAACGATACTAAATACTACGATAATATTGGCACTGAGCAAAAACTCTTTGTGACCGGAGATATAATGGATTTTAATATTTTAGTCCGTAATACCGGTAAAGATATTCTATATAACCTGGTGGTTACTGATAGTTATCCTATTGTCAACCAGATTATTTTGGCTCCCGGTAAAATTGATACTAAAAATAGAACTGTTACTTGGGAAATTTCCAGCCTTGGAGTAGGTGAAACCAGAAACTATATGCTAAGAGCTAAAGTGGCTACTGATAGTGCTGTTAGCTCCCAAACTAATGTAGCTACTGTTCGAAATAATAATGTTTCTGATCGTGATACTGCTACTTTCTATATAACTAAAAAAACTACACCTAAGACCGGTTCAAGTGACTTGTTGATCCAAAGTGTGGGTGTCGTAACTATGGCTCTTGGAGCTTTAGGTATACGTAAACGTGCTAGAGGATACTAAGAAAATAGTAAGTGGTGAATAGTAAATAGTTAATCCCCTCGATAATTCGGGGGGATTATTTTGTAATTAACCTAACACTAATAACTCTTGAGTAATATTGACTAAAGTTTTTATCGGGACCATATACGGGATCGTGCATAATGTAATTACCTGAAGACCCTGATATTAATACAACAAAATGATAGCCTGAAGGACTTCCTCTCATTGGCACTTGAACAATTACATATCTGTTATTACTAAGTTCTCTATCTATCGCTGAAGTGTCGTATGAGCTTATTTTTTGATATTTATATCCATCTGGAACAGAAGGATTAGCTAAATCGGCGCTAGAAGTAAAACGACTTATATCGGCTGCATATGCGCTAGGACTAATATCATACCCTATCTTTTTTAATAACATTGACATGCTAGTCAAGTAACAGCCTGCATTCCCTATGGTATATATTGTTTGCGGTCCAATATATTGACTACACCATCGATTATCTAGTTGACTATAATAATTTCCATCACTACCCGCTGGAGCATTTGATGACAAACATCCAACTGTAGTGTTACTAAAAGTAGATAGTTTAGCTTGTACTTGAGATAGTAATGCTTGATATTTTTTCTCATCATTTTTTGTAATTTGTAACAACTCATTTTTTGATAATTTTTGATTTGCTAAGGATTTTTGCTGTGATTTTAATGTCTTCTCCTGGTTTTCCAGTTCTTTTTGTTTTTCGGTTTTGGCTTGTTTTTGAATGTCCATATTGGTGCGGTTAGTTTCCATTTCCATAAGGGTATTGTGACTATTTTGTTGAAGAACGGAAATATATTTGTAATTTTGTAAAAAATTATTTAGAGAAGAGAAATTTAATAAACCTTTAAACGGCATTCTTTTTTCTAGTTTATAATTTTGGGCTACTTGCTGGATATATACAGCTGATAGATTATTTAACGATACGTCAAGATTGCCAATCTTTACACCTAAATCAGCGATTTCATTTTTAAGGATTTCGATAGATGAAATAGTTTGTTTGATTTTTAATTCGGTTTGAGCAATTTGAGTATCAAAAATTTTTATTTGATTACTTAGAGTATTTTTTTGTTTACTTAATTCAGCTAGTTTATTCCTGTATTCTTGTTCTTGTTGCTCATACTCTTGTTGTGTTTCTGCGTATACAGGAACGTATAAAGAAAAAAGAAAAAATAGTAACAAGAAAAGTATCTTTTTTACCATTTAATATATCTTTTGGCTCCCAACCAGCCAGCACTAAGACCGATGATGACCCCGACAAGTACTTCCATAATCATGATGACAACTTCCATAAAACTAACATTAGGAATAAAACTGATGGGGCGGAAAAAATTATTAATGGGCTGGCGTAAATTGTAGATAATCAAAAAACTAACCAGAAAACCGAGAAAGCTACCAACAAAACCATAGATTGCACCCTCAAGTATGAATGGCCTTTTTACATAAAACTTGGAAGCTCCAAGTAATCGGGAAATTTTTATTTCATCCTTCCGATTAGTAATTTTCATTCCCATCAGAGTAAAAATCACTAAAAAGGAAATAACAAAAAAGATAACAACCAAAGCAATACCGAATATTCTGGCAATTTGAGTCCAAGAGAGTAAAGATTTAACAACATCTTTTTGATAAATAACTTCATCTACTTCATTTTTGGAAGTAAATTTTTGGGCGATAACTTCTAAGACACGGGGGTCACTTGATGACACTTCAAAAGAAGCAGGAAGCATGGAGGAAGTAACCATTTCGGTTAATAATGGATTGTCTTTATTCATTTCCTTGTATAATTCAAGAGCTTTTTCTTTTGAAATTTTTCTAATTTCTCTGACTTGCGGAATAGCATTGATTTCTTCTTCCAATGATTTAATGGTACCTTCGTCTAAACCGTCTTTAAGAAAAATGGTAATTTCTGGTTTGGTTTCGAAATAATTTAAAACGTTTCCAAGACCACGGTTTAAAAAAATAAAAGAATTTAAGAGAAAAAAAGAAATAAAAACAGTCAAAAAAGCAATTGTGCTTTGAAAAGGAGAACGACGGATGTGGTGGAGAGTAAGTTTAAAGAGTCTCATCTTTACCTAAATGTATAACTTTTTTGTCGAGAGATTCAATAAAATCAAGATTATGTGTAGTCATAACAATAGTGGTGTTGAATTTTTCGTTAATTTCCTGAAGTATTTTTACTAAGTTCCAAGCGTTTGCAGGATCGAGATTACCGGTAGGTTCATCGGCTAAAATTACTTCCGGCTCAATTGCAAGAGCACGGGCCAAGGAAGCTCGTTGGAGTTCACCACCAGAAAGCTGGGAAGGAAAAAGAAAATAGCGATGCTGAAGTTTAACCATTTTAACAACTTCATCAATACGTGAAGGAATTTTGCTGGAAGGATAGCCAACAATATCTAAGGCTAAGGCAATATTTTCTTCAACTGTTAAGTCATTGATAAGCTGAAAATCCTGAAAGATAACTCCAATTTTTTTGCGAATTCTATCAATAACTTTTTTGTCTTTTATAGAATTTAGATGGTAATCATCGATAATGATTTCACCACTGGTAGGCTTAACCTGATTGAGGATTAGTTTAACCAAGGTAGACTTGCCTGATCCGCTCGGACCCGTAACAAAAACAAAATCTCCGGGCTTGATTTTGAGATCCAAGTTCTTGAAGACATTAATTAAGCCATAGTTCTTGGAAACTTTATCAAAAACTATTTTCATTTTACTCCAAGACTTTGACCGTTCCAACGTCGAGAAGCCAACCGGTTTTGTTGGAAGCGTTGGTTTGACCTTTAATTTCAACCTTGCGGCCAACGAATAAATCAAGATCAACGGCGGACGAGGTAAGTGAAGCTCGTTGAGATACTCCACCTTCTCTTTCAAGGATATGGGTGCCGACTCCATTTATACTACCCTTTTCGATAGTACCAGTAGCAGTATCTGCAAATTCAGCGGAAGAATCACCATAAATTTTGCCAACTTGAATCTCATCTTTACTTTGAATGTATTCAGTACTAATTGTGTCTGTTTTGGTAGCGGGTGAAGCAGACGTTTTTTGAAAACTTTTTGCCGGTGTCAGACGAGAAAGCAAAAAACCTACGGGGATTGATAATAACAAAACAATTAATATAACTTTTACTGATGGTCCTGATTTTGTTGAGGAAATTGGATTGATTTGAGATGGTGTTGGGTTTTTAGAAATATGTGGAATGTCCATATTTTAATAAATGCTAATAATCCAGTATAGCAGGTTATCTTTTCTTAAATACAACTATCAGGGTATCTCGCCGTCGAGGAAATATTAGCAATAGGAGGTAAAAAAACCATTTATATAAACGTGTCAAAAATGGTTCTTTAGATACTTTTTGGCGGAAAGGTGGGTAAGCAATTAAGTATTGAGTCTGTTCAACTGTTAAATTTTTTGGGGCGAAAGAAATTATTTCCGGGAGAGTGTATTCTCTTTGGTGTCGGAAATTGTGAGCTTGCTCTAATTGAAAAAGTGGAAAATAAATGTTTTTTCCTATAATTAGGGAAAATAAATTATGTAATCGAAGAACATTTGGTGTGGTAACTATGAAAAATGCACCAGGCTTTAGGCAGCGAGTAACTTCCGAATAGAGCTTTGTTAGACCAGTACCTAAGTGTTCAATTACTTCACTTAAAATAATTAGATCAAAAGAATTTGATTTATAGGGTAATTTATCCATTTCTAAATTCAAAATACTGACGTTTTTTTGCACCATGCTTTCTTGAACTGAAGCGACTCCATAGACTTCAAAACCAGATTTGTTGAGATTTTTCAGGAGATAATCGGGGTAACATCCGAGATCTAAAACCCGTCCTTTCGGGGGAATTTTTAGAGATTCAATAAGAGACAGTAATTTGTCGAGTCGATATTGGTGTATTTCAAGATAGTTAGGACTCATCAATTTTATCTTTTATAGCCTGATGTAAATCGGTAAAATCGCGATTTTTCGTTAGAAAAACCCATTGTTTGTTGATAAATTTTTGAGGGTGGTAAAAAAGATTATTTTGGGGGTTTTCACCGGCTGATAAAGAGTGACGTTGAATTTTCAGACTGCTGATAATTTTGTAATTTTTGATTATGTATGCCAAGATTTCTGAATCATAAAAATCATGTTCTAGGCTTTGCCAAAATTGATAGAGGCGAGGAAGTTGTTTTGGTTTTAAATCAGTCTTTAGAGCATCTAAAAGAACATTAATAAGTTGTTGCTGGCGTTCTAAGCGACCTAAATCGGTGCCACCAGCAGCGGCGGTATCAGCACTTTTGCGTGAACGAACAAACTCAGTAATATTAGTACTGTCTAAATGATTCCAGCCTGCTTTAAATTCAACTGTTTTGTAGACAGGAATACTTGGAGAAGGATTTTTTACGTAGTCTGGGTTGGGATATTTGTAATCAATAAAAGGATTTTCTAAATACAAGTCAACACCACCTAATAAATCTGCCAATTCTTTTAAATTGTCAGTGGTTAAAACTAAGACATTATCAATTTTTTGACCAGTAATACGGCTGAAATTATTTTTAATGTAGTTAAACTGTTCGTATTTGTCGGTTAATTTTAAGGAATTTGGATAAATTTCGTTTATTTTAGAATTTAGGGAATAATCCCATAAATCACGAGGTAGTGAAAAAATATGAATAGTCCCTTTTTGAAAATCTGCGTGAGCTAAAATAATAGTATCCGTTACCGAGCTATGTTCTAAACTATCGTCACGCTTATCGAGACCCAGAATCATTATGTTTAGAGTCGGCTGGGTGGAAGTCTTTAGAGCACTAAATAAGGTACTGCGCCAATATTTGGAATTTAGTCCCGTTTGTCTGGACCATTGAAAAAAAACAAATACAACAAGTAGCAAGAGACAAGAAACAAGAAGCAAGAATATTTTAGATAGTGTTTTCATAATTTAAGTTCGGCATTGATAAAATTATCCAAATCACCATCTAATACTGCTGTAGTATCCGAAGTTTCGTATTGAGTCCGCAAATCTTTAACCATTTTATAAGGGTGGAGAACATAGGAACGTATTTGATGACCCCAACCTGCAAGAACATTTTCTCCTTTTATATCTTTTTTTTCCGCATTCATTTCTGCCTCTTTAATTGCCCAAAGTTTTCCGGCTAACATTTGCATGGCTATAAGTCGATTTTGATCTTGAGAACGTTGACTTTGACAAGAGACGGTAATACCCGTGGGTTTATGAACGAGACGAACGGCAGTAGAGACTTTGTTAACGTTTTGTCCACCATGACCGCCTGCTCTAAAGGCACTGAATTCAATTTCATCTGGATGAATATCGACTTCATTGCTGTTTTCTATAACAGGAGAGACTTCTACCTTGGCAAAAGAAGTTTGTCGAAGTTGGTCAGCGTTAAACGGCGACAAGCGAACTAAACGATGTACCCCATTTTCCCCGCGGAGATATCCATAGGCAAAAGGATAAGTGATTTTAAATGAAACAGATTTTATTCCAGCCTCATCACCCGAAGTCATGTCTAATAGTTCATGTTTCCACGATTTTTTTTCAAAATAGCGAACATACATCCGTTGAAGCATAGATGCCCAATCCATAGCTTCGGTACCTCCTTGACCAGCGTGAATGGAAAGTATTGCATCATTTTTATCATATTTACCGGATAAATACGTTTTTAATTCCAATTCTTCAATGTCTTTAGAGGCAACATTGAGACGGTCGTCCAATTCTTTTTCCAAAGAAGAGTCAGGGTTTTCTTCTAAAAGTTTGGTAAATTCGAGTAGGTCAGTTAGTTCTTTTTCGAGAGTAGAAATGGTGGTAATGGTTTTTTGAAAATCAGAAAGTTCCTGCATTATTTTGCCGGCATCGGAAGGATTGGACCAAAGGGATTGATCCTGGCTTTTAAGTTTTAATTTACTTTCGGACTCTAAAATCTGAGAGTAATTCAACTTATTTTTTATAAATTCAAGTTTAGTTTGCAGATCCTGTGGCTTCATTTTTTTTGTCTATACTATTTATAATATCGTCGTAAATTTTAGTAACAAGACCTTTTTTTATTTCCGCCAATTGTTTTTCAATATAGATAATAGCTTGGTCCTGATAATAAATAAATTTTTGCTGGAGGTTTTGAGTATCAGCTTCGGATATTATAGCCGAGGTGGTAGCAGATGGTAAGTCTAGTTTTAATTTTGATTTTGAATTGAAATGATTAACGGAAAGATAACCTATAGCTAAATAAAACAAAAAGGCAAAAATAAGCCAACGTATAATTACCCCAATACTAAGATGAAATTTACGTTTTTTATGTTTTTTTGCCACTAAACTAGTGTATCACTTGCCTTCAAACCAATTAATGATTGGAGTATCACCATATAGACATTTATTTTCCGCAACACTATAGGCCAAGGGAACGCCAATACCTTGGGAACTATCAATTTCCGGACATTTGGCAACAGTTTCAAGCATTAGATTTTGATTTTGAGAATTGTTGTCGACTGGTTTTTTTGCAATTTTTAGGCGAGAATTAAGGTTGTTTTCAGCAATATAGGCTTCAACTTTTTGGCAATGTGGACAAGTTTGACTAGAGAATAAAATTATATCAGCATCTGAATCAGGAAAAGCTTGCCCTGATTGCTGTGTTTGGGGTTTAAAAATAATATAAGCTCCAATACTAACTAGTATAAATAAAATAATTATTATTTTTTTCATTTGGTATCTGTGGTCATGGAAATAATTTTGTCGCCCTGAACAATTTTATCCAAAACATCAAGCCCGGAGACAACTTCTCCAAAATTAACGTAGTCACCGGTTAAATGTTGACAACCTTCGGTAGTAAAACAAATAAAAAATTGAGAATCGTTACTGAATTCTTTTGTATCTGCAGTTCGAGCCAAACCGAGACTACCTCGCTTAAATGGAATTTGGTTTAACTCTGATTTTTGCCGATTTCCACCAATACCGGTACCGGTAGGATCACCGCCTTGAGCCATAAATCCCTCAATTACCCGGTGAAATGTGAGATTATTGTAAAAGCCGTCGTTAACCTTTTTGAGGAAATTGGCAGTGGTGTTGGGAGCCTCTTTTTCATAAAGTTTGATGACGATTTGTCCGTCTTTTGTATTTAGTCCGACCATATTTTCAATTTTATTTTGCCCTTTACTAGGGGAAATTGTAATAGTTTCTGATTCTGGAGGAGGGGTGGGGGTAATGGGTGTTTGAGTGTTGTTTTTGGTGCCACAGGCAGATAGAAAAAAAGCTGTTATTAGGACAATAAAAATTTTCATCATTTATTTTAACAAAAGAAGTACCCGAGAGCTACCCTGATCTATATCTTCTTTTTTATGTGAGGGAGGTAAATCATGGATAGATTCTAATAAGATTTGATAACTATAACGAAAATAAGCTCCTAATCGAGTGCCAACGTCATGAACAATAAATTGTTGTTGGTCATCATCGTAACCAAGGATGACAAGTGAGTGATACCAAGGGCCACCATTTTTAAAATTTTTATTTTCTTTAAAAAGGGTTTTACCATTGGCGGTAGCTATCACTGGAATATTCTGAGAAATGGTAGTTTTTATGTCATCAAGTGAAGGATTTTCAACAATTTTAGTTTGATAACCCCATAAATCGGCGGACATAGTGGCCATTTGAGTTAGGTTAATATCGTGAGTCCATTTTTTTTCTTGCTGATAATCAAAAAGCTTCTGATAGGCAGAAAGCATTTGGGGAATATCTGGTTTTTGTTCCTGATAATAAAAATAGACATTTAAAAGGGATGCTTCTTCGCAAGCATCCTGCCAGGGTTGATCCCAATTCTTTTCGGGTGATTGGGGAATAAATGCAGTCCTAATCAAGTGGCGGTCGGGTAATTGAGTCTCTTCTATAATTTCGGTTGGTTTTGGAGCAATTTCCTCAACTATATTTTGTATTTGATGTTTTTGGGGTAAACCGGGTCGAAAATGAAAAAGAAAATAGGAACAGGAGAAAAGAAGCAAGAGACAAGAAACAAGAATAGAAACTGTTTTCATTAAGGATATTTTAGTGGTAAAATCGTCGGATGCAAACTGCCAATGATATCAGAAATATAGCCGTAATTGCCCATGTAGATCATGGTAAAACAACACTGGTCGATGCAATGTTGAAACAAACTCACTCTTTTCGTGAAAATCAAAATGAAATGCAAATGACAAGGATTATGGACAGTGACGATTTGGAGAGAGAAAAAGGAATTACTATATTATCAAAAAATACTTCTGTTTTTTATAAAAATACAAAGATTAATATTATAGATACTCCCGGTCATGCTGATTTTGGCGGTGAAGTCGAGAGAGTTTTGAATATGGCAGATGGTGCACTGTTGATTGTAGATGCGGCTGAAGGTCCATTGTCACAAACTAAATTTGTTTTAAAAAAAGCTTTGGATTATGGCTTAAAAATTATATTAGTAATAAACAAAATCGATCGTAAAGACCAACAGATAAATAAAGTAATAAAAGATACAGAAAACTTATTTTTAAGTTTGGCTGCTGATGAAAATTTGTTAGATTTTCCAATAATTTATGCTATTGGTAAGGAAGGAAAAACTTTTAAAAAAATGCCGACTGAATTTACTGAAAATGGTGACATGACTCCCCTCTTTGAAACTATATTGGAATATATACCAAAAGCAAATAGTGATGACGACGTTCCTTTTCAAATGTTGGTTTCATCTTTTGAAAAAAATGAATATTTAGGAAAATTAGCAGTAGGTAGAGTACATAACGGAACCATAAAAAAAGGTATGTATGTATCGCTTTTAGATCCTGATCAGAAATCATTGGGTAATTTTAAAATTGAAAAAATGTATGTTAATGAAGGAATAAATAAGATTGAAACAGAATCAGCCAGTAGAGGAGAAATTGTATATTTAGCAGGTATAAACCAGATTAAAATTGGACAAACTTTGACTGATATCCACTATCAGGTAGCAATGCCAACTATAGATATTACCGAACCGACTTTAAAAGCATCATTTGGGCCAAATAGTTCAATTTTTGCCAAAGATGAGTCAAAGTTTTTGACAAGCCGCGAGTTAAAGGAAAGACTTCGGGAAGAAGCGGAAACTAATTTGGGATTAAAAGTAAGTGATGATTCTCAGGACAGTATTAGAATGGTAGTTTCTGGACGAGGAGAATTACATTTAGCAGTATTAATTGAGAAGTTACGCCGAGAAGGTTTTGCTATGGAAGTAGGAAAACCTGAAGTAATTTTAAAAACGATTGAAGGGAAGAATTATGAACCTTTTTCAGAATTAACTATTTTAACTTCAGAAGATTTTGTAGGTACAATTAGTGCGGAAATGGGTAAAAGAAAAGCAGAAATGTTGGATATGACAAAAGACGAAAAAGATGGCATAAAAATGATATATAAAATTTCGGAGAGGAATGCGCTTGGTTTGCGAAGTAATCTAATGACTGAAACTAGAGGTCAGGTGTCTTTGAGCTTCCTGTTTTTAGGATATGAACTAAAAAATGAAGATAATTTAAAAAATAGAAACGGAGTTATGATTGCCTCAGAAAGTGGAAAAGCATTGTCCTTTGGGTTAGATTTAGCACAAAAACGGGGAATCACTTTTGTGGAACCTACAGAACCAGTATATGAGGGGCAAATTGTGGGTTTAAGGCCAGTGATTGGTGATTTGGAGATTAATGTTTGTAAAGGAAAACAATTAACTAACATGCGCTCTGCTGGTAACGATGATGCGATTATTTTGGCTCCAGCGGTAAAATATAGTATTGAGGAAGCATTAGATTTTATCGAAGCTGACGAATTAATTGATATTACACCAAAAGCTGTAAGGCTAAGAAAAAGGCATTTAACCAAGGTCGACCGAGTGAGAACACAAAGAGCTAAACTTTAGGGAAGAAATTTTTAGGATCTTTAAAAAGTTCAATAAGGTTTTTAGTAAAAGGTAATCTGGAAAAAATGTATGCAAGAACGCCAATAACAATTACAGTTCCAAAGGTTGATCCAAGCGCAGTAAAAATTCCAGTTATAAAAGATTTTTTCGCCTGTTTCCAAGGTTGGTTTAATATCTCTAATTGTTGTGTTAATTTTTTTACTTCTATCAACAATTGATTATTCTTTTCAGTATTTGGGGATAAGGTGGATGTGGGCATGGGGGATTTCGTCTCCAAGAGTGAGGAAACTAATAAATTTAGCTTGATATTTATCTTTTAATTGAAAAGCAATCTCACGGGCTTTTTCCCAAAATTCAGAATAATTTTCAACATCATAGACCCAACGATAGTGGGTTTTGGGAATAAGTAAAGTATGGCCGGGAGATTGAGGTTTGATATCTAAAAATGCCAAAAATTTGTCATCTTCGTATACTTTTTGACAAGGAATTTCCCCAGCGACAATTTTGCAAAAAAGACAATCGGTCATAGTTAATTATAAACTTTTTACAAATTTGGGTATAACTTTTTAATAGTATCTAAAACTAATTTTTTAGCGCCATGAAGAGAAAGTGGAATGGTTGCTCCAGAGGCAGCACGATGACCACCGCCAAAACCGGTAGCTAAGGCAATTTTACTAACATCGTATTTATTGGCATTTCGGGTACGAAAACTAACATTGATTTTATTAGTATCAACTTCAACCATGGAGATAGCAATATCCCAACCGACAACTGATTTGAGCATGTTGGCAATACCACCAGTAGCGTTATCGGGAGAAAGAGAAGCCGAAAGCATATCTTCAAGAGAAATTGAAGCAATAGCGACATGATTATTAAAATATGTTTCAATTTGACTTAAAATTTTTCCTAAAAAACGGAGATTTTCTGGATTATCGTTATTTTCTATTTCAAAAATCATTTGGGTAAAACTAGGATAAATTTTGGAAAGATCGGCAGCGACCATAAAAGTTTCTGAAGAAGTGGGTGGGTATTTAAAACCACCAGTGTCGGTATAGATGCCAGCTAAAAGGCAGGCAGCCATTTTTTGGGTAATATTTATGTAATTATCTTTAAAAAAATGATAAACAATTTGACAGGTAGCGGGAGAATCAATATCAATTAAATTGAGATCACCAAAGGAGGCATTGCTTACGTGGTGATCAATGACAATCGTTTTCATAGTTTCAGGAAAAACAACCGGAGCGAGTTTAGATATTTGATCCGGGGCAGATGAATCGAGAATAATAAAAAGGTCAAATTTATTTAAATCTAAATCAAAAAAATTTTTGGTAATTATTTTTTTGGCTCCGGGAAGATGAGAAAGAGAGGGTGACAATCTGGAATCACCGGTAATTAAGGTAACTTTTTTCTTTATACTTTTTAGATAGTGGTAAAAGGCCAGTGCAGAACCGACAGAATCAGCGTCGGGAGAAGGGTGAAGATGAAGAAGAATATGCTGGGAATTGTCGATAGTAGAATTGATTTGAGAGTAAATATTGTTCATAGCTGAGGTTGGTGGGGAATGCTAATAATAGTAATGTTATCGACACCACCAAGATGATTACATTCGTCGATAAGTGATTTGACAAAATCTGATTCATTTTGACTGTGATTTCTAAGATTTAAAATGCGGGAAACAGTAATTTGTTTTTTATCAATATATCGGGTAAAACCATCGGTAGCTAAAACTAAAGTTTGATTAGGTTTAAGTAAAACCCTGCTTTCATGGGCCCGGTTAAATCGAACAGAAGGGGCTTCCGGACCCATAACTTGAGTTACTAAACCTTGAGCATTTTCATCTCTTCGGGTAATTTCCTCTAAAGTACCCCGTCGGGTATCTATAATCAAGGCTGAACTGTCTCCAACAGAAAAAATATGATAATCATTGGGATTTTCTCTTGATTGTTGAGCTAAAACTAAAGTACTTGCCCCCATATCAATACTAGAGTCAATTTGTTTGAGACTTTCCCGGGTAATGTATAGGCCTCTAGTCGCAAATTTAGAAATAGATGAAGTAATAAATTTAGCGGCGATTTCCCCATATTTGCAGCCACCGACACCATCGGTAACGGCATAAACATTATGTAAATTTTTGTTAGGAAAATCAGCAGCATTAAAGATTAAAAGAGAGTCTTCATTATTTCTCCGACGAAGTCCTATATCGGTTTCACCATAAGCTCTGGGAAGAGCTAAAACTTTTTTAGTTTCTTTCTGGTTATTTGAAAAAAATCTGTCACTAAACATAGCTTATTTTAACCTAATTCGGGATAGTGGTCCTCCATAGGCAGATTATTATCTATTGTAAATCTGGATAATGACATTTTTTCCATTTTTTGCCGGAACCACACCAGCATGGATCGTTGCGGCCAAGAGTTTTTGCAACTACCGGCTGACGCTTGGGCATTTCTAATGATTCATCGCCACTATTTTGGGTATTATCGATATTATCAGGAGTAATCATTTTTCCTCTACCCTCCGAAGCTAAGGCTGGGGAATTAAATTGTGAAGGCACTGGTTCGAGACGGAAAAGCATCCGAGCAAGATTAGACTCAAAACGTTCCATTAACGATTGGAACATTTCAAAACCCTCTTTTCTATATTCTATGAGAGGATCTTTTTGAGCATAACCGCGGAGACGGACACCATCACGTAAATCATCTAAAGCGGTTAAATGTTCTACCCACAAAGGATCAAGTGATTGAATGACGGCATAACATAAAATATTGTTTGCCATTTGAGAACCAAAAAATTTTTCTCGCTCAGCCCATTGAGCTGTTAGCATATTTTCTAAATGTTTAGTCACATCTTCCGCCTTTTTAAGATCTTTTATCAGTTGGGAGCGAACAGCCGAAGGCATAGGTAAAATTTCCATAAACTCTAAAGATAGCCTTTGATAGTCTATTTTGCCGGTATAATCGGTACTTTGTCCAACCAGTCGATTAATTTCTTTTTGCAGATATCTGAAAATATTTTTTTTATTATCTTCGGGATTATTTATGGCATTGGCTAGAGTTTCATCACGAAGCTGGTAAACAATTTGACGTTGCTTGTTAATAACATCGTCATATTCAACTAAGGATTTACGGACATCAAAATTGTAGCCTTCAACTTTTACCTGAATTTGTTCCAAAACCCGTGAAACTAAAGGATGGGTTAAAGGAGTATCTTCGGGCATATTGAAACGTCCCATAAGAGCAGAAATTTTGTCACCACCAAAAATACGCATTAGGTCATCGTCAAGGGCTACATAAAATTGAGAAAAACCAGGATCCCCTTGACGACCACTTCGCCCCCGCAATTGGTTGTCAATACGACGAGATTCATGTCGTTCAGTACCAATAACATAAAGGCCCCCTAAATTAACTATTTCATCATGTTGTTTTTGCCATTCTTCAGGAGAGACTTTATCTTTTGGACCTCCAAGAATAATATCGACTCCCCGGCCAGCCATATTGGTAGCTACAGTTACGGCTCCTTTCATGCCAGCTTTGGCAATTATTTCAGCTTCAGATTGGTGATTCTTGGCATTAAGCATTTGATGGGATATTTTTTTGTTTCGAAGCATGGAAGAAATAATTTCGTTTTTGGCAATACTAGTGGTACCAATAAGCACGGGTTGACCTTTTTGGTGAAGCTCTTCAATTTTGGAGGCAATAGCGGCATATTTAGCACGCTGGGTTTTGAAAATTAAATCGTTTTCGTCAGTTCTTTGGGTAATTTTGTTTGTAGGAATTACGATTACTTCGAGATTATAAATTTTTCTAAACTCTTCCGCCTCTGTAGCAGCAGTACCTGTCATACCGGAAAGTTTAGAATATAAGCGGAAATAATTTTGAAAAGTAATGGTAGCCCATGTCTGAGATTCCTGTTGAACCTTAACATTCTCTTTGGCTTCAACAGCCTGATGGAGGCCATCAGACCAGCGACGACCGTGCATAAGACGACCAGTAAATTCATCAACAATAAT
>Ga0116184_10001917_pt1 | contig 18948 bp, 14 predicted proteins | sample AD_JPNNA5_MetaG_FD_89886 | JGI IMG/M metagenome (GOLD analysis project Ga0116184, IMG submission 89886) | Active sludge microbial communities of municipal wastewater-treating anaerobic digesters from Japan - AD_JPNNA5_MetaG | ecosystem: Engineered > Bioreactor > Anaerobic > Digestate | place... | reverse complement strand
GGACGGGCCCGGCATCGCCTGTGCCTTTGCGGCCGGCTTTTTCCGCGGGAGGAAAGTCAGCAGCAGCAGCGCGGCTATGGCGGCCGCGGCGATGACATAGAAAACGGTGAAGAAGGTTTTATAATTTGACCAAAGGATTTTGCTTTCGGAACTCTTGGTCTGGCAGGCGGTAATCAGACGCTTGATCTCGGAATGGTCGGGGTAGATTCGCTGCATATCCTCGAATTTGTTGAGCGCATCGTTATAATAACCGCCCCAGTACAGGTCGAGGCCTTCGCGGTACAGGGTGTCGATGCTGCTGAACTTGTTGATTTCCGCTCCCGACTGGGCGATATATTCCTTGACGGTAGTCGTCGGGATAACGAAATTGAACCCCTGAACTTCCTGGTTGTTGACCGTATCGCCGCGGAAGGTCAGCAGGCCGATGACATCGCCTTCGTCGTTGACCACGGGGCCGCCGCTGTTGCCGTGGGTGGTCGACGCGCTGATCTGCAATACCGGCGCGCCCTGCGTGGACTTTTTATCCGTGGCGGAGATGGCGCCCTCGTTGACGGTGCAGGTGGTCCAGGAATCTTTGGAGAGCAGGTCGGTGTCCGCAGCGCCGGGGAAACCGATAACCCAGATGTTGTCCTGCAGCTGCATGGCGTCTGAATCGCCGATTTTCAGAATCGGGAAGTTTTTGCCTTCCACCTTGATGACCGCGGCATCTTTGCCTTCCCCGACGGGCGCGCCGTAACTCTTGATGTCGGCCGCCAGCCTGGTTTCGCTTTCTTCCAGCAGGTTGCCGGAATAATCGCTCCCGGGCAGGTAAACGTATAGATACTTTTCCACTTTGCCGTACCGCGCGTAGTCGAGCAGAACGTCCCTTGCGGCGTCATAGGTGACGGTATTGTAATAATCGGAATAATAGGTGTTGACATAGTCGGCAAAATACTGCGCCAGGTCATTGAGGGACATATCCGCGATCTTCTGGTCCTCAAGCTTGGACAGTTCCACCACATGCGCGTTGGTGACGATGTAGCCGGTGCTGTTGACAAAGAACCCCGACCCCAGCGTGCCGTTGATATCGCGCCAGTTGAGCTCGGTGAAAAAACTGTTGAGCACGCTGTCCAGGTCAGCGTCATTCGACGAGATGTAATCCCATTCGACGGTGTAGTAATTGAGGATTCTCACCACGGCGGGTTTGGAATACTCGGCTATTTTCTGCGCCTGGCTCACCTGCGAGGTGTCGGGCTTGATCCGGGTTAAAAAAATGCCGGTAATGATGGCGCCCAGGAGAATGACAACGACTGGAACGGTAATGAAAGCGCGTTTTTTCATCTTTTTCCCTCCGTTTTCCGGTTCGGTGCGACGGTTTCACCGACAGCGGCTATTCTTTGTTAATATATGTTTTTATACTATTGCAGCGCCGCCGGTTTGTCAATCATTTATGTGCAATGACTCTGTTTTCTGTCCGAAAATCCCTGCCGTTGCGCTGCGGCAACGAACCGTAAAACAATCATCCTCCTGTGAACGAACCCCTGCAGCGTTTGAAAGATGAACGCCTATAATAGAACCCGGCAACGGTCCTTTCACCGCCGCCGGGCTCTTACGTCTCTTGTCTGAAATCTAATGTCTAAACATTGCCTGCAGGCTTATCCATTCATCGTCTAGTATCTAACATCTAATATCTAGCGTCTAGATTACCATTTCCCTCTGCTCGCGTGCCCGGCGATTTCCGCCTTGCTCCTGAGTTTGATGACCCATGCTTCGTCTTTCGCCTGCTTGAACAGCGAAACGCACGGCGGGTCGAGGTTGATGTCGATGCCTTCCTGCGCGAGCTTGACGATTTTCGCCGCCAGGGTGGCGATTTCCATGTGGATGTCGTTGGTGCGGTCGGACGTGTAAATCTTCTGCGCTTCTTCCTCGGTCAGGGCGACGAATTTTTCCGCGGGAGCGCCGCATTTCGGGCATTTTTCGGGCGGGGCGTCGCCTTCATGCAGCATGCCGCATACCGTACATCTCCAAAGCATAGTCGTCTCTCCTTTATTATTTTTTATTTCCGGCGGCCTGCCCGGCGCGCCTGTATGCCTATTATACCTTTTTTACGCCGGCGAAACAAGCCGGCTGCGCCGCCGAAACGACTGCCGCAGCCCTGTCACTGCGGGAATACGACAATCAGAAACATTTTGAACGGTTCCTCCGCGTAAACAGCGTGCGGCTTTTTGGCCGGCATGACGATGGTTTCGCCGGCATGGAGGATATATTCTTCGCCGCCGACGGTGATCCGCCCGGCGCCGTCGAGCGCGATGACCATCGCGTCGCCGCCGGACTCGTGGCTGCTGATTTCCTCGCCCTTGTCAAACGCGAACAGGGTCAGGCTGACGGCTTTGTTCTGCGCGAGCGTTTTGCTGACGATTTGACCCTTTTGGCAGCCGACCTGGTCCGCCAAAAGCAGCACGGTTGAGGGATCGATATTCCTGATGTATTGTTCCGTCATCGTTGTTTCCTCCTATTCGATAATGCTTCCGTCGGTTGTTATTGTCACCGTCTGCCAGGGTATCATTTTGCCGCAATTTTGCAGGGCGTTGACTACGGCGCGCTCGATGCCCGAGCAGCAGGGTACTTCCATCTTGACGACCGTTACGCTTCTGACGGCGTTCGCGCGCAGGATGGCAGTCAGTTTTTCGGTGTAGTCGCCCTCGTCGAGTTTCGGGCAGCCGATGAGCGCGATGCGGTTCTTGATGAAACGGTTGTGAAAATCGCCGTACGCGTAGGCGGTGCAGTCCGCCGCGACGAGAAGGTTGGCGTTGTTGAAGTAGGGGGCGTTGACCGGCGCCAGTTTGATCTGTACGGGCCACTGGGAGAGCATGCTTTGAGCCGGTCCAGCGCAGGCCGCCGGCGCCGCTTCGGCGTGCGGCAGGGTGCGGCTCCGGGTGCCCGGGCAGACGCAGGGCAGGGGGGTGCTTTTCGCCGCCTCTTTCGCCTTCACGGCCGCCTCGTCGAAGGCCGCCGCCTCCCGCTCCTCGAAGGCAATCGCCCCCGCGGGGCACACGGGCAGGCAGTTGCCCAGGCCGTCGCAGTAGTCGTCGCGGATGAGTTTCGCCTTGCCGCCGACGATTTCGATGGCGCCCTCATGGCACGCTTCGGCGCAAAGCCCGCAGCCGTTGCATTTTTCCTCGTCGATGGTGATGATTTGCCTTTTCATGGTTTCGTCCTCCCTGCCGCTACGGTTGATGTATTGACTTGACAACCCGATTATACTATCATTGCAGCACGATATATGTTGCAGATGCAACAAATTTGGGAGAAATGTGAATATGACGGGTATTTTGAAAAATACCGAACTGTTCGCGGGCATCGAACCGGACGACATCGAGGGAATGCTCGGCTGCCTCAACGCGCGGCGCAAGGCATTTGGCAAGGGCGAATTCCTCCTGCTGGCGGGCGACCCGGTGACCGACGTCGGCATCCTCCTCTCCGGCGAAGCGCACATCATCAAGGAGAACATCAACGGCGAAGTGCTCATGCTGCGCCGGCTGCTGCCCGGCGCGATGTTCGGCGAAAGTTACGCCGGCACCCGCTGCGGCAGTTCGCCCGTCAGCGTCGTGGCGCAGACCGGCGCCCAGGCGGTTTTTCTCGACATGGGCGGCATCCTGGGCTCCTGCCGTTCGGCCTGTCCGCGGCACAGTCAGCTGATTTTCAATATGGTCAAAATCGTCTCGGCGCACAACATCGCCCTGAACAACCGGATGTTCTACCTGGCGTACAAAACCATCCGCGAGCGCCTGGGCGCCTATCTGCTTGATTTGGCGGAACAAAACGGCTCAAGGGTTTTCCGCCTGCCGATGAGCAAAACGCAGCTCGCCCGGCACCTGTGCGCCGACCGCAGCGCGATGATGCGGGAACTGTCGCGCATGAAGGCCGACGGCCTCATCGATTATGAGAAAGACCGTTTTCGCGTGGTTTCCTTGTAAGGGCGAACGATATTCCGCCCCTACATCGCAATCTGCGGCTGGATTGCGCGCAACATCCGCGAAAAGTTCGGCGGCGGCTTCAAAGACCCTGTAGGCAGCATGCAGTCGCAGGGCACCACGCCCAGGCAGCTGACCGGCCTGCTGGGCAGCCTTTGCGACCTGGTCAGCGGCAGCGGCGACCGCGGCACGCCCGTGGTGCGCATCCAGAGCTATTTCACCAACGATACTGTTGCGCCGCATGCCAAAAACCTTTTACGAAAAACATGACGAATGTCAAAATACAATTATTATATTTGCTGATAATACTCATTTTTTACGATATGTGATAAAATATTTTCAATTCACCGGAATTAGTGTTTGGGGTTGTTTTACAAAGCGTTTCAAAAAGAAATGCGGTTATACAAAGGCAGAGTAAGTTGGCCCTCATTACCAAAACAAACGGCCTTTGTGTGTGCATCATGACGGTAACAGACAAGCCGCCCGAGAAGGTTCCGTTCACATTGACGGGCAGAACGCTGAAACTGGCCTCGAATATCACTTAAAACCTTTACCGTGCCAATGAGTTTTGTTTGTTGACCGCAGGGGCGAACGATGTTCGCAAAAAATGACAAACCCGGCCGCCTGTTATTAAATATACTTTTTGCCAGCGCTTGAGGTTAAAGGAATTCTTTCCTGTCCCGGATATTATCACATGATAAATACGGCTTTTACATAGCGGACGGAAAACCTGCTTCTTTCCCGTCAAACTTGGAACTCACGACACTTTGATTCAACAGCGATCAAGTAATTATTCGCCTGCAGCGCAAGGCTTGTAAAATCTTGGTTTTTGCAACCATGATGTTACCGGCAAAAATTGTCGTTGAAGGGCAGGGTATATCAAATCTCTGGGTTGATAGTTCTGCTCTTGCAAAACAAAATGGCGTCCGCGGTCCGGCAATTTACCACAAAAGTCTGACATCTGGCATCTTAATTGGGAGGGCTTTATCAAATGAAACAGGCATTGAAAAGTTCTTTATCCGTTCTGTTGTTGATGGTGCTGCTTTGCGGTATCATGCCGTTGACGGAGCTGGCCACCGTTTCAGCCGCCGGCGCGGCCGTTCAATCCGCCTACGCCACCGGCGATATCATTACCCTTGGTACTTATCCGCAAACGAAAGTAACCGACTCGGGCTTGATTACGAATCTCAACGCGCAAACGCTCGGCGCCGACGGCACAGTTACCTGCGGCGGCGGCCGCTACAAACGGGTATATTTTACTCAATATATCTCTGTCAATGGGGGTGAAACCACAAATCCCGCTAACAGCATTCAGGATGACAACGGCTATTACATCAACACCGTCTATTGGTTCAAATTTGAACCGATCCAGTGGCGCGTGCTGTCCAACGCCGGCGGCGAGCTGTACGTCATGTCTGAGAAGATATTGGCGTCAAGGGCATATAACCAATTGCTGGCAGATGTTACATGGGAAACCTGCACCCTGCGTTCCTGGCTCAACAATGATTTCTATAACACCGCTTTTAATGCGGCAGAACAGGCGAAGATTAAAACAAGCGCAGTGGTTAACGAGGACAACCCCTGGTACGGCACGGACGGCGGCAACAACACCGCAGACAAAGTTTTTCTGTTGTCTTACAGCGAGGTGATGGACTCCGCCCATGGCTTCAATTCGAGTTATTCAGCGTATGATGTTGCCCGCCGTGCGCAAGGCACGGATTTCGCCAAAAGCAACGGACTGAATGTTTCAACAAATAGTTCTTATTTGGGAAACAGCAACTGGTGGCTGCGGACGCCCGGCAGCTATCAGTACCTTGCCGGCCTCGTTGACTACCATGGCTACGTCTACGGCACCGACTACCCTGTCCACTATACGCCCATTGGCGCACGTCCCGCTCTTAAATTGAATCTGACATCTGAAATCCTAACATCAAAATCCGGCTCCGCCTGCGTGGTAGACCGTCACAACGGTTTTATCTACGGGTTGGATCCAGGGATACAATCATTGGCAGATTACGCGCAGGTCGCGCCGGGTTACGAAATGGAGTATGAACCGACGGTTGGCGGTTTCGGCACAGGTACGCAGGTACACGCTACCCTTGGCGGCAATGCGATTGAGAGTTATTACCTTATCATTTTCGGCGATGTCAATGGGGATGGCAACATCGACACCACCGACGCAGTGCTGATTGTCGATTATGACAACTTCCTTATTGATTGGGACCCCGCCCGAGACGCCGCTATTCTGAAAGCCGCCGACCTCAACGGCGACGGCAACATCGATACCGCCGACGCAGGCCTGATTGTCGATGTCGAGAACTTCCTGTTGACCATCAACCAGACGACGGGGATGACTATGCCGGCGTAATAAAGCCTTTAGCGCAACCCCTTTATTACTCGGCGTATCCCAATCAGACCGTAACAGCCGAACCCCATCTCAAAGCGAGGTGGGGTTCGGTTGTTCGGCAAAGGCTGACAGGTGTTACGCCAGCGCCGCCAGCTTTTTCCTGTCGATGATTTTGATGCCGCCGCGGAACGGCTTGACGATGCCTTCGGCGGCGAAATATTTCAGCATCCTGCCGACCACTTCGCGCGCGGAGCCGAGGTGGTTGGCGATTTCCTCATGCGTGATGCGCAGCGTGTCGCTGCCTTCGATGCCCGCCTGATCGAGCAGAAAAATCGCCAGGCGCTTGTCGAAACTCATAAAAAGCACCTGCTCGACGATCCACATCACGTCCGAGAACCGCGACGCCATCAGTTTGCCCGCGAAATCCGACACCGGCAGGCTGGTCGCCGAAAGCCGCTCGAACACTTTCGGCGGGATCACCGCCGCCCGCGTCGGCGCCTCGGCGGCAACGAACAGTTCGAAGGTGATGTTCTTGAGGATGCACGACGCGGTGAAGATGCACACGTCCCCGTCGAACAGGCGGTAGAGCGTGATTTCACGCCCGGTTTCGGATATCAGGAAGATGCGGATGCGCCCCGTCTCGATGACGAAAAGGCCCTGGCAGTCGCCCGAGCCGTTGTGCATCACTTCGCCGGGCTCGAATTGTTTCATCTGCGCCGAGCCGGTCATCTGCTTTTTTTCCCTCGTTTCGAGCGCGTCCCAAAAAGGGAGCGCCGCGCCGAACAAACCCTCAAAATCCGCCTGCATGGCTCCTCCTTGCATACAGCCCAAAACTCTGCCGCGGGGCAGAGTTTCAGGGTTGTTGTAATAAACGGGCCGTGCAGGCTTGGCGGCGGGCCGAATTATTTCAGCATGTCCGCGATCGCCTGTTTCGGCCTCAAGCCGACGGCCGTCTGGGCCGGCTTGCCGTTCTTGAAAACGATGAGCGTCGGGATGGACATCACGCCGTAGCGCACCGCCAGATCCTGCTCTTCGTCGACGTTGACCTTGCCGACCTTGGCTTTGCCGGCGAATTCCTGCGCGATTTCTTCCACGACGGGGCCGACCATGCGGCAGGGGCCGCACCAGGGAGCCCAGAAGTCGACGAGCACGGGGATATCGGAGTCAAGAACCTCGGCTTTGAAATTGGAAGCGGTAAAATGTAAGGCTGCCATGTTGTTTTCCTCCTAAAAGTTTATGTCCTTAGTATATCCCCGTTCGCCTCGCTTTTCCGTGACAAGGTCACACAAAGCGTTCAGACGACGATTTGAGCCATTTCAAGCGTGTCCAGGTCGAGTAGATACAGGGTTCCGGGTGCCGGCAGAGGCCTTTTGAGCAGGACCTTCAGCGCCAGCGACACCTGCAGCGCGGCGGCGGCCGGCGTGAAAGAAGGCACCGCGGGCGGGGTTCCCCGGGCCTTGCGTCCTGTGTAAAGGCGTTCGAGCAGCCGTTCGCCCGGCAATATGAGCGCGGCCTGCGCATGGAGGCCTTCGACCGCGCCGTGTACGAGCGGTATTTGCTCGTTCTCGCACGCTTGTTCAAGGATTTTTCGCGTATGCCGGCTGTCGAGCGCATCGATGACAATGTCGTGGCCGTGAATCAGCCGCGCGGCGTTGGTTGCGGTAATGCGTTCTTCGACGCCGGTAAAACAGACCGAAGGGTTGATTGCCGCGGCCCGCAAGGCGGCCGCCTGCGCCTTTTTCATGCCCAGGGTGTTTTCGCCGCACAGCAGCTGCCGGTTGAGGTTCGACGGCTCGAAACGGCCGCAGTCCGCCCCCGTCATGCGCCCGGCGCCCAGGCGCGCGAGCATCTCGAGGCAGTAGCCGCCCAGCCCGCCGAGCCCCGCGATAAAGACATTCGAGGCCGCCAGCAGCGCCTGTTCGCTGCTCGTGACGACGCCTTTGTTGCGGGCGTACCTGTCCATCGCCGCCTCCGGTTTTGCTGCCCGAATCAATACGGAATCCGCGGAAAAAGACAGCTTTTTCTGCCTTTCGAACGAAAAACAGTATATCATCCCGCCCGCCGGTTGTAAAGGCTGCGCGCGCCCGCGCCGGCGGCTGAAAATGATTGCTTGAAGCCCGCCGATGTGTTATAGTATGACGGATAAAATCAATCAGCGGAGGTACTTTCCATGCTTACCGGCGAAATGATTTCGGGCTCCATCAAAGGCGATATCGTCCTCGAATCTTTCGAGGATTTTGTCGGGAAGCAGGGCGTGCCGCCCAAACGTATTATCGACAGCTACATGGTGCTCGGCCCCTTCGTGCTTGAAACCGGCGGAGCGCTCGAGACGGAGTACCTCTACGAGCGCCACAAGGTGCTCGATTGCGACTACCTCAAAAGTTCCGGCGGCGAGGCGGCCATCGTTCCCTATATCGGCCTCGAGTGCGCCAACGAGTATTTCGGTCCGCCGAGTTTCCGCTTTTTCCGCTCGGATACGCACGGCGGCCATTTGAAGTTCGACGCGCAGGATTACAACGCCGGCGTCAACGCTCTGTATGTCACCGAGCAGCGCAACTGCGTCTATTACGCCGCGGTCTATATCGAATGCGCCAAAAGCAGCGACGCGGTCATCTGCTATGAAGATTCCGGCTCGCTGCTGTACCTCAACGGCGAACTCATCGGCAATCACCCCTACGGCAGGGTCAAGGGCAAGTCGACCTACGGCAACACGGCGGCGGTGACCTTCCATAAAGGCAAAAACCTGCTGATGTTCAAAGTCCGCACGGGTTACATCTGCGACACCATCGACCTGACCGTTTCGGGCTGTGCCATTTACCCGGTCATCGCCAAGTCCGGCTCCCTGGGCCTCGCTTACCCGATGAGGACCGCGGCCTTTACCGGCAGCAAGGAAAGGCCGCTGCAGGTCTTCCCCGCGTTTGTCGGCGCCTTCGGCGCCGGTACGCCCGGCGGGCATATCCGCCTCGAGTGCGGGCCGCACGAGCAGGACTGTTATGTCGGCGAGATGGAAGCCGGCTCCTGCCGTTATGTGCGCCTGGAGGTGCCTTCCGCCGCAGAACCGCGCACGGTGAAGGCGAAGGTCGCCGTCACGCAGCACGGCGAAACCAGGGCGGCGGGTTCGTTCGACGCCTCGACGGTGGTCTTTGACGGTTTCACGGGTACCGAACACATTTATTCCGATTTTCATTTTGACACCACCTATCACCAGGAACAGCGCGTGTACGCGCTGGGCGCGATTCATATCGTCAAAAATATGCTCGAGGAGCTGCGCGTCAACCCCGGCTTCAAAGCCATCCTTTCGGAGGTCGACTACCTGCATCCCTACTATTCGGTCTACCCGGAGGACAGGCAGACCCTCCGCGAGATGTTCGCCGCCGGCCGCGCGGAGGCGGATTGCTTCTACAACCAGCCCAACGAGATGACATCCTCTCCGGAGGGTCTCGTCCGCAACCTGGTCTACGGCCAGCTCTACCACAGGGACGTCATGGGCGGAGGGCTGACGCCGGTCTACGGGCCGGGCGACGTGTTCGGCCATCCCAACCAGCTGTCGCAAATCTGCAAAAAGGGCGGCTGTATCGGCGTCTACTGGGGCAAGCATATTCTCGGGTTCGACTGCCTGTTCCGCCATGTCTCGCCCGACGGCACCGCGCTCATCCACTCGCGCGGCGGCACTTCCAAAAAGGACGCGATGCGCCTGGGCATCACGCACGCCCATCAGGATTCAGGGCTTGAGCCCAGGGTGCCGGCCTACCCGCGCGACGGCGACAGCGAATGGATGAAGCAGACGCTTTCCCACGCGAGTTTTTCGGTCATGTCCGATTTTCATCAAGGCATCGCCGAAGACGACGCGAAGAGCTTCGCGCAAACCGGCAGGGCGCTCATCGAGGCGACCTCGCGGGATATGTCCCTCTATCATGCCGGCGTCTCGCTGACAAGGACGGACCTCAAACAGGCCAACCGTCTTGGCGAGAACCTGCTCATCACCGCCGAGAAACTGGCGGGCATCGCCTGCCTCTACGGCGCGAAGTACCCCGAAAAAGCGCTCGACAAAGCGTGGAGGCAGCTGCTTTGCGGCCAGCACCACGATTCCATCACCGGCACCAACAACGAGATTTCCTTTGCCGACCTGATGGTCGAATACCGCGAGGCCGCCGAACTGGCCGCGGACGTCGTCCGCCGCGCCGCCGCCTACCTCGCCTCGGGCGTCAAGCTGACGCAGAAAGGCGCCCCAGTCTTCGTCTTCAACCCGCACACCTGGGAGCGCACCGACCCCTGCGAGGTCTGCCTGCCGATGAAGAAATCGAGCCGCGGCTACTGTCTGGTCGACGGCAAGGGCGCCGCCTACCCGCTACAGGAGACGGCGGGCCCCCATCCGGAAGGGATGAAACGCGTCGTCTTCCAGCCGAAAGTCCCCGCCATGGGCTACAGCGTCTTTTATCTGCGCGAGAACGCGCAGCCCGAACATTTCGAAGCGCCCGAAGGGCTCTTTATCGAGAACGCCTATTACAAAATCGAGGCGGACCCCGCGCAGGGCGGCGGCATCACGTCGATATACGACAAAAAAGCCAGGCGCGAAGTGCTGCTCAAAGGCGAAGACGGCCCGGGCAACCGCGTCGTTATCCTGGGCGAAGTCCCCGACAGGATGGAGACGCAGCACGAGTTTTACACCACCGGGATGAAAATGTTCTCCACCGAATGCCGCGCGCAGGTGTCGGTCGAAAAGGGCGTCAACTTCCAGAAACTGACCGTCCGTTACACCATGGGCACCGTCGCGCATATCCGCCAGGAGATTACGCTGTTCAGCCGCGTCCGGCGCATCGATTTCAAAACCGTCGTCGCTGATTACCGCGGCAGCGATGACCTGTTCACCGTCACCTTCCCGCTCGCCGTCCGGGGCGCTCGCCCCGTGTTCGACGACCGCTTCGCCCCGGCGGTGCGCGGCGAGAGCCGCCGCAAACTCGATTTCAGGACCCACCAGTACGCGATGTTTTCGCATTGCCAGGTCTACGCGGCCAACCAGTGGCTCGACTACGGCCCCTCGGTGACCATCGCGTTCAACGACGGCCTCCACGCCGTCAACGTCGGGATGTCCGCCCTGATTGTCAACCGCACGCCCGAGACGGCCGCTGCCGCCGACCTGCTGCTGGAGGCGCTTACGAAAAAGGCCGTGCCCGTCACGGAGTATCCCGACACGAAACGCGCCGCGCACGCGTCCCAGCTGGTCCATTTCAATGAAGACCTGATGATGACCGATACCCGCTTTGTCCTCGCCGTCGCCGGCCGCCGCAACGAGTACGCCGACCGCCTGCTGACGCGCTGCAAACCCGCCGAAAAGGAGCGTTTCGACAAGAGGGTCGCCGCCGGTTCCGCGGCGGTGCTTTTCACCAGAGACAGCGACAACGCGTGGAACAAGCCCGTCGACGTCATCCTGATCAAAGCAAAAACAGCCAAAATTCTCAGGGACTTTGTCGAGGATATGGAAATCGGCCTTTCCGTCGGCCGCAAAATCTATATCGATTCCGTCATTCTCGCATCGGCCCCCGGTTCGCCCGACGACTACGGCGTGGCGCTCGTCAACACGGGCAACCTTGCCTGCAGCGTCGAGAACGGCGGGCTGCTGAACCTGATGCTCTTCCACACCGCGCGTTTCTACGGCAACCAGGGCAAAGTGACCGGCGGGGAAGAGATGGTGCCCGAGCGCAAGACGCATGTGTTCACCTACGCGCTCATCCCGCACGAAGGCAGTTACCGCGAGGCGGAGATTTACCGCAGGGCGCTCGAGGTCAACGATCCTCTGCTCGGCCTTACGGGCTTCGAAAAGGCCGCCAAGGCGCCGCTGCCCGAAAGCAAGAGTTTCCTCAAAACCAACGGCAGTTTCATCGTCACCGCATTCAAGCCCGGCGGCTATCCGCTCGCCTCGATGAAAGGGCAGTACGGCGATATCTATCAGCGCGGTTTCGCGCTGCGCGGCTTTGAACCCGACGGGGAGAACGCGAAAGCCGAGTTCCTCTTCGGCTTCGATATAACCGGCGCCTCGAGCGCGGATCTGCTCGAAGAGAACGCGGCGCCGCTGCGTGTTTCCGGGAACAAACTGGCCGTCCAGGCAGGCGCCCATTCCATCGAAACGTACCTTATCCGGCCCAAGGACGGCAAGGCACGTGTCGGCGCGGCCGAACTCGGCGCCGAAAGGGAGCCGGTGGAGCCGACCTTTGTCCGCAGCTGGGAGCACGACGCGGGCACTATGCCCATGGGCTATCTCGCCGTCGCCGGTTTCATCGGCAAAAAGGTCACCCACATCGACGAGACGACCTTCAGCGTCGACGTGCATATCGTCAACAACCGGCCCGATATGCCGGCGGAAGGCACGCTGTCGCTGCGGGCGTCGAAAGGGTTCAAACTCTCCCGTACCGGCGCGAAGTATTCCGTCCCGGCAGGCGGGTACAAGGTGTTCCCGTTGAAGGTCACCAAACCCTCGGCCGGCGCGCAGGGGCTCATTACGCTGGAATACAGCGACGACGGCCAGCGTTTCCGCGACGTGTTCGAAATCGGCTGTTTCAAACCCGAAGTGTGCGCGCGCATCGTACCGGGCGGCGTCGAGGCGGAAGTTGCCAACCCGACCGGCCAGGACCTGGAAGGGGAACTGGCGCTCGCTTCCCCGATCGAAACATGGGACTTATACGGGTTCAACCCCTTCGCCTTTGCGGCCGCCGGCCCCGCATCGTTCAAGGTCCAGCTCAAAGCCGGCGCGAAGCAAACCTTTTTCTTCCCCGTCGAACAGCTGCCTTTCGAGGAAGAACCCTCGTTCTGGGCGGTCGCGAAACTGATGGTCAACGGCCGGATTTTCTTCGCTTTCGCCGAAAAACACGGCCCGAGGCACAACCTTTGGGCGCATGAGATGATCGGCCAAATCGGCGCCGACGGCAACTCGATTCAGCGGTTGCTGGAATTATAAAAATATCATCCGCAAAACCGCCGCGCTTCGCCGCGCGGCGGCCCTTTGCGGACGTTTGGCCGCCGTATTTGACAAAAGGCGGCAAGTGTAATATAATTCCGCCTTGCGACAAAAAATATTCGGAGGCTGACAAATGGTATTGGCTGCGGTAGGCAAAAACGGAACCGGCAAGGATTATTTCCTCGAGTACGTCTCGAAGAAATTCGGCCTGCCGATGATCTCGATCGGCGACGTCGTCAGGGAACTCGCGGCGAACGACGGCCTCGAACTGACCAGGGAGAACCTGCACAAAACCTCGAAGAAGTATATGGATACCTACGGGCAGACCTTCTTCCCCGAGCAAGTCGTTCAAAAAATCAAGACGGCGAACTCGCCCAATTTCCTCGTTTCGGGCATCCGCCCGCTTTCGGACGTGGAGTTTCTCAAGGCCGCGTTCGGCGACAAGTTCATCCTCGTCGACGTCGTAATATCCGACGACGACGTGCGTTACGAAAGAATGCTCTCGCGCGGTTCCGACCGCGACGGCAAGTCGGTTAAACGGCTTCGGGAATATGACGAAGGCGAAGAAAAGCTCTTCCATACCAGCCAAACCGAAAAAATGGCGGACTATGTTCTGCGCAACGACGGAACCGTCGAAGATTTCTACAAAGCCATCGACGACTTCTATTACAACTACCTGGCCGAACGGCTCGACTGACCGGCAACGAACCGAAGCGGAGTTTCGGCCGGGATAAAAAACCGGGGCGGTTTTACCGTCCCGGTTTTTTGCTGTTTTTGGTTTTCGGCTTGATCTGTTTGAGGCGGTTGCCTTTGACAAGAAAAACGTTGGTCGCCAGGTCCATCAGCGGTTTGTCGTTGAGCGAATCGGTATAGAAATTGTCGATGACGGCGTCGGGATACCGCTTGCGGAAGGCCTCGATTTTATTGGCGCGGAAACACAGGAAGACGATTTTGGCGGTCTGTTCGTCAATCTCGGTGCCGATGTAGTTCTTGATATCGAGGCGGGTGAATAACTCCCTCAAGAAGATTTCCGCGCTGGCGGTGATAATCAGGTCGTCGTCCTCGCGCTGCGCGTAATAGAAGGGCTTGATTTTGTGCATGTGCTGATCCCAGAACTCGACCATATCGTCCTGAAAACTCTCGAGGCCGAAGAAAAACTGTTCGGCAAAACGGGAATACGCCTCCAGCAGCTGCTCGATGGAAATCATGCGCAGTTTGTACTTGACCAGCCCCGTGAGCATCATCGGCAGATAACGCACCAGCGAGGGGTTCTTTTTCAGGTAGAAAAAGAACAGGTCGAGGATGCTTTCGCCGCGGTATATGGTGTTGTCGAAATCGTACGCGTTCATCCGCACTACCCGCAGGACGCTTAATAAGTCTCCGTCATAAAGATTTCTTTTTTCGGGAACAGGCTGTAAAGCAGCTCCCTTTTGCCGGTAACAGACGCCATGCCGTACCGGCACGCCTGTTCCAGCGAAACGAAGCCCGTCGCAAACGCCGCCAGGGACCGCGCCGTGCAGACCAGGTCGGGCTCCGCGTCCGTCCGCTTGACGGATGTCTGGCCGCCCTCAAAACTCAGGGCGAACACCCCGTTGTTGAAGTCGAGGAAATCGTCCGTTACGCCGATGTTGACGCAGGCGTTTGCCTCCCGGTGCCGCGTGTAAGCCAAAACTTTTTCCACGTCGACGACGCGGCACATCCCGCTTGTTTTTAACTTGCTTTCCACAACAATGGGTTCCTCTGCCAGCAAAGTCCAGTCGATAAATCCGGGCACGTCGCCCCTGAGCGTTTTGTAATAGGGATGGAAACGGCTTAAAAAGCCCAGCAGGCTTTTAAGCGCGGCGATATCATTGAACGCCGTTTCGCGCACCGTCATATCGTTGCCGGCGGAGGAATCGAAAGAGAGGTAGGCGGCCGGACGACCGTCCGCGCCGTACCAGATATAGGTGCTGATGAGTTCCGAGTATTTATCGTGCTCGAACATTTCCCGCCATTGTTTGTCGCTTCTGACGGCGGCGAGGTTGCGGTTCTGCACGCAGGCGGCGTAGATTTGCCTGATGTCGCCGATATCCCTGCCGTATTCCATCAATTCGGCACGGCCCGGCTGCCCGTCGAGATGGCCGAAAGCCGACAGCGGGATGATGATATTCTGCTTGATATTGGCCAGCTCATAGCCGAATTTGCGGTAGAGCGGGTTGGAAAAGGGGAAAAGGTACGAGAGAATCTGCCCTTCCTCCCGCATCTCCCGCAGGCAATGGCCGAACAGCTTGCGTACATGCCCCCGGCCGCGCTCCTGAGGCAGCGAGGCGACGGCGCCGACGCCTGCAAGCTGCGCCTGCGAACCGTTGAACGTCACGGTATAAGGTTCGGTGCAAAGCGTCGCCGCCGGCCTGCCGCAGTCGTCGAACACCGCCCTCACCGTTTCGTAGCCGAGCGCCGCCTTTTGCGGGTCGCTGAAATCCTTGCGCGAATTGTACGCCACGGAACGCAGCTTCGAGATTTCGATATTCTCTTCCGGCGCGATTTTTCTGATGACCATAACGTTTTCTCCTTACCGCAGCCGTCAGTCGCCCAGCAGCCCGTAGTAGCGCGCCATCCAGTACGGATGCAGGTAAACGGTCCCGTCCTCGGCGCGCTTGCCCGCGGGGCCGCCCCGTTCGGGCGCGGGCGTCTTGCCGTCGGGCAGCGTCGCGGCGAACTCTTCATAGATTTCTTCGCAGCCGCTGTCGGCATGCATCGGGTTGGAGTCGTATTTGCTGATGGGCTTTTCGTCGAAAGGCAGGGCCTGCTTCAGCTGCGGGCCGCTGCAGAAAAACGCCGGCGACTGTTCCCACTCGAGGTCCTTGCGGTGGCTGTTGTAGGTCTGCCAGTGAATCAAGTCGAGCGGCAGCTGCTCGAGCGCCTGCGCCGCAAGTTCGATGTCGCAGTGTTTTCCGGTCAGCGCGCCGTAGACGATGCTCCAAAGCGGCGTGCGTTCCGGCCTTTCGTACTGCCAGTGCCGCTCGAGCCCCATGAGGATATAAGAGCGGATGACGGGGTCTTTTTCGTATTTCAGCAGCGGCGTGATAATCATCATCGCCAGTTCGTCGTCGATATGGCAGAGATGGAAATCCTCGATTTTATAGTGCATGACGTTCATCAGGTAATGGTGTTCTTTAATCAGCCGCAGGTATTCGTTCTGGTATTTTTCGTCGCCCGTCATGTGGTAGGTGGTTTTGAGGATGGAAAGGATTTCCAGCGCGTTTTGCCCCTTTTCGAAAACCCAGCGGTTGTCATGGTTGAGGCTTTCGGGCGCCCAGCAGGCCCAGGTCGTCGGCAGCCCGTCGAAGTCGACGAGGCGGTAGTTGTTATGGATGATATGGTCGGTCGTCGCGCGCGCCATCGCGGCGATTTCAAGTTTTTCTTTTTCATCGGCTGCGATGTCGTAATACACGCTGTAACCGTAATAATTGCCGACCATCTCGTCGCTGGAAGTTTCACCCTTCCACTCGCAGTCGCCCTCGGCGCTGAGATGCCATTCCTCGTCCCCGTCGCCGAAACCGGGTTCGTCGGCATAGCGGACGGCCCGCGCGGTGAATCCGACTATGCCCGTGACGTACGCGAGTTTTTTGAGGGCCCCCAACCCTTTTTTGGCAATCTTCAGCGCGTTTTTATCGCCCGTTGCGCCGTAACGGTATGCCTGCGACGCCATATAGAAGGCTGTCCAGGTACCGTCGTTGTCCGAAATCTCCACCATTCCGCTGGTAAGGTCGCCTTCCTTGTCAAGAAAACGGATGGTGACAAAACCGTCTTTGCGGGTATGGTACTTTTCCGTCAGCTCGGTGTAATGCGCCGCTTTCTTTTCCAGCGTCATGGTTTGGCTTTTGATAACGCTGAGGCCTTTCGCTGTGGCGGCGGCCGTTTCCCCGCCCCGCACCGCGACCGCCTTGACGCCCGGGTGCGGCACCCAGCGTTTATAGCCGAGGTATTTCAGCGCGCCGTCTTTGAGAAGCACCAGCCCCGTCGTGGTGGCGAACCAGCGTTCGCCGTTTTCGGCGAACGCCATCGCCGTCACGACGCCTTGCGGCAGTCCGGGCACTTTATCCGCGCCCAGCCAGTTCGACTTGCCGTCGTAGACGCACAGCCCCGCGCCGGTGCCGACCCAAAGGTAGCCGACCGAGTCAAAGGCGACGCTCAGGACGCGGTTATCGGGGATGGGGCAAAACTGCGCGAGCAGTTCCGACCAGTGCTGCCGTTTGCCCGAAATGGCGAGCAGGCCGCTCCTTTCGGTGCCGGCGTAAACGTTTCTGCTCCCGTTGACCGCCAGCGAAGTCGCGGTGCCGGGAATATCGAGATAAAAGGTGAAATCACTCCGGCTGTTCTCGCGCAGGTACAGGTTGTCTTCGGTCGCCAGCCACAGTCTGCCGTCCTCGCCCTGCGCCATGGCCGCTATCGGTTCGCCGAAACCCTGCACGGCGGCGGCTTTTTTGCCCGTGAGCGTAAACAGCGTGCTGCCGGCGCCGGCCCAAAGCGTGCCTTGCGCGTCGGTGAAAAGCATTTGTGTCGCCGCGGCTGCTTCGCCGGGCAGCTTGACCGGGGCGAAAACGCCGTTTTCCAGCCGGGCGGGGCCTTTGGCCGTACCGGCGTAAAGGACCCCGTTTTTATCGTAGGCCAGTGCGAGGATGTCGTCCGAAGGCAGGCCTTCGGTTACGGTGTACAGGTCCCTCGAACGCTGAATGAATTCGCCGTTGTAATAGGTTCTTTTCGTCATGCCGGTATCTCCTTATCGCTTGAATTAATTGACACCGTACCATTATATATGATAAACTCGCCGCTGTACAGCAACACCGCCCGGAGGCAAAAATGCCTGTGACGCGCCCGAAAAATACGGCCCGAGAACCCCTTTCGAGGGCCTTTTTCTCTTTTTTCGCGATGCACACGAGTTTTATCACTTTCTGGGCGCTGCCGAATATTTTTATCAACACTTTTCTGGTGTCCCTCGACGGCGATGTCAGGATATCTTATGTGTTCAACATCATCATCTGCGCCGTGCAGGGTTTTGCCGAACTGCTCGCGTCGCGGCTTTATGCCAAAACGGGCGCGAAAGCGGTCACGCGCATCGGTCTGGGGCTGTATGCGTTCGCCTATCTGCAGTTGCTGGTTTTCAGGGAAAACTCCGTAACCGTCATGCCGCTCATCGCCGTCGCCAGCGGTACCGCGGGCGGTTTCTACTGGCTCGGTTACGCGCTTGCCGTCAAAAACACCACATCGGACGCCAACCGCGACGCGGGCCTCGGGCTCATCGGTTCCACCACGGCGGGGGTGATGATGGCAGCTCCCCTCGCTTCCGGCGCAATCATAAAGGCGTTGGCAGGCGGGCGCGGTTATTTCGCCGTATTTTTTTTATCGTTTTTATTTGCCTTAACGACCTTCTTCTTCGCGGGCACGGTCCGGTTCGGCCCTTTTTCACCCCGCGCTTCCGGTACCGCGGCGGGTGCTGTGCGCGCGGCGGCGCAAAGCCCCGCGATGCGTTTCGGGCTTGCAGCCGAGTTCTGCAGAGGGTTGTATGACGGCGCTTTCGGCATCATCCTCAGCCTGCTGATCTTCCTGCTCACGCGCGACGAGTTCACCGTCGGGTTAGCCGGTTTCATCGCCGGCGCCGCGGGCATGGCGTTCAATCTGACCGCGGCGGGGCTGCTGAAACCCTCCCGCAGGGC
>Ga0116184_10001910_pt1 | contig 18971 bp, 14 predicted proteins | sample AD_JPNNA5_MetaG_FD_89886 | JGI IMG/M metagenome (GOLD analysis project Ga0116184, IMG submission 89886) | Active sludge microbial communities of municipal wastewater-treating anaerobic digesters from Japan - AD_JPNNA5_MetaG | ecosystem: Engineered > Bioreactor > Anaerobic > Digestate | place... | reverse complement strand
GCCGACCTCGAAGATGTCTTTGGTGCTGGAGGTCATATCCCCGGTCTGGCAGATCTGCATGGCAATGGTTTCCGGCCAGGCTGCGTAGATGATTGCAGCTGCGACCTCATGCGGAAGGTTTGTGCTGATCACGCCGGAGGTGGTCCCTTCGTTGGCCTCAGTCAGCAAAGGGGCAATCGCCTTGTTGATCTCCTCGGATAGAAGCATGTTGTGGAGCATCCCGCCGGCTGCGAACAGGTCGTTCTGGACCTTGCCGACGAAATCCATATAATAGAGCTGCTTCTGGATCAGGGGATTGAGTCTGTCCTGCCAGGATTCGAGCAGGAAGCGGCCGCCTTCATACACCGGGCGGCCGAACACCTTGGCCAGGATCAGGTCCCGGATGCGGGTGGACCCGCCGGTGATCTCCCTGGTCAGGCCGACCTGACGCGCTTCGGTGGTCAGGGTGCTGATGACGGCCGGATCAGTGATGATTTTCTGCTGGGTCTGCATGGTCGATTTGAGGGCTTCGGCGATTTCGGCCTTGCGCCGGTTGAAGGCATTGGTGACGGCCTCCTCCAGCTTCAGTTTGGCCACATCGTCGTTCTCCTGCTCGGCCATGATCCGGTCTGCGACAGCGGCGACCTCCTCCAGCACATTGGCCTTGACGGTTTCGCCAAAGTCCTTGACCTTGGCAACCACGCCACGGATGTGCTCCAGGAGGGATGTCTTGCGCCGTTTGGCGGCTTCCTCAGCCAGTTGCTTTTTCAGCCGCTCGTTTTCCTCGGTCAGCGGCTTGGCCTTCGCCGCTTCGGCCTGGGCGGCCTCCGCCATGATTTTGGCGTAAGCGGCCGGGTCCTTTTCTTTGAGTTCTTCGAGAGTCATGATCTCTTTCTCCTCTAAATGGAAACCTTTTTGAGCTTCGTCGATAGGCATAGCGCCAACATCGGTGAAGTCGGAACCCATAAACATCAGCTGGCGCACGTCCACCCCACCCTCCTGGTTATGCTGGAAAAAGCCAGGGCGAGGGTATGCTCGCAGGGAAACGCCGTCAACCATGCCTTCCTGGATCTGGACGGCCATGGTGCGGCCGGCCTCGGTCCGAAGGGTTTCGAAATGGATGAAACCGACGTCCCCGTTCTTGGAGGCGCCGGTAATTTTTGCAGCCCGCAGCATGAAGTAATCCGGATCTTTGGGGTCCAGCGCGGGCTTGTGCGTCGGGTACATATCCAGGACCCGGCGCTTTGCATTGGATTCGTTTAAGGTGGTGATCTCCTGGGCGAGCGCGTCCCAACACTCCTCCAGGTAGCGGTTTTTGTTGTCAGTGAGAGCGCCGAATTTGATCATGGGCACACGGGCTTTGATGGAGTCGGTTTTGGATGGGTCTTTCTCCTCAAGCAGGATAGGCCCGGCGAGGTTGAACTCGAAGCCGGCCTCGGACTCAGCGGTCTGGGTGACAGTCTCCTCAATCAGGAAGTCAGGTGGTGGATTGGGCGTTTGCTGGGGCTTCACCTCGTCTGCCGGCTGAACCGGCTTGACGACTTCGTTGATCTCGACTTCCTGGGGTTCGCTGGGGATTAAAGCGTCAGAACCCGGTTCAGGTTCGGAGCTTTCATCTTCCACTTCTTCCCCTTTAGTCTCGACCCATTTCCCGTCCACCACTTTGTGCGATTTCTTGAATTTGCTGACCGCTGTGCCGGCCGCGACTCCCTTCTCCAGACCCTTCGCGGCCAGTGCATCGTATATTTTTGCAATCCAGTTGACCTGGAATAGGGTCAGCACCACTCCGTCCAGCTTCTTCCAGCTGGCAGGGGCGTCCGATAAACTCGTATAGAGCATGATTTTTATCTCCTGAGTATCGAGACAGGGCGGGCTGGGCAAGTCCCGCCCCGTCTCATTGTTGGCGTGTGGAGGTAGCACGCCATCGGCATAAAAAGAAAAAGCCCGTGCCTCACCTTCCCTCTCATTTGAGAGAGCAAGCGAAACACGGGCTTCCGTTTCCCGGCCGACCCGGTTAAAGATCTTGGTTAAATAAAACTAAATCTCACGCCATTGTCAAGGGGTATTTGCATAGAAATTGTGATTAATAAGTCTAGTAAATGTTTTACTCTTAGAATATGCTACTTATTGTCTGTAGACTTATAAGTATCATTTATCTAATATAGCCTTTACAAAAATGGAGGATCTAGGGTGAAAAGATCGCTTTCTGCCATTGTAGCACATAATATAAGAAAATTTCGGATAGAGCATAAAATGTCACAGGAGAAATTAGCTGAGTATTGTGACCTTCACCGAACGTTTATTGGATCAGTAGAACGAGGAGAGAGGAATATTACATTAAACACCCTGGAATCAATAGCAAACGGACTTGGCGTTGACATTGTGGTTCTAGTCTCAGAAGATGAGGAATGGGAAAGAAAATGGCAGAAGCATCATACCAAGAAAAAATCAGAAAAAGCGGATTAACAATCTATGATCCGATCATTCATGATCATAAAGGACTTTGGATTCCGAACATTTCACTGGAAAAAATACTAAGAACTGGTCTCACTGGTCTGGAATATTCTGGCCTACCGCTCAGAACCAGATCGAAAGTAATCAAATCAGAAATATGTAAAATACTAGGTTACCCGATTCCTACAACATTTCAGAAAACACAACCCAGATTCCCTGGGCAAGACTTCGATGTATATGTACAGAAATCAAATAATCTTCAAATTTGGAATGAAGAGCTTTGTTCATCTCGTCGATATGTACTAATTAGGCTTTCAGAAAATGATATTATTACTGGAGTATGTGTTCTGTCAGGAATTCAATTGGCTGCACTTGATAAAACTGGCACTCTCACACAAAAATACCAAGCACGTCTTCCTCTAAATAAAGGAACAGGCGTGTTATTTTCGGAATCTGATACGTCTAATCTGATCCCATTAGTTTCGCAGAGTGGAACTCTAAATGTTAAGAATTCTTCGCCTATCGATTTACCGTCTAGGGGTAAACTTGCATCAATAAAAACTCTTTTCAATTCACTAAAAGCCTTGATAGGACTTACTTTTGATGATGTAGGTTCTGACCAAGAACGTAATCGAGGTGCATTACTTCATAAAATTATATGTAAAACACTCGGGTATAAAGTATATCGTGATGATGGGCAATTCCCAGATATTAAGAATCAGTTATTGGAGATAAAATTGCAAACATCCCCAACGATTGATCTAGGATTGATAAGTCCAGACAACCCTTCTGCTCTGGATATGCCGACGATTGAAGGTGTGACTATTAGACATTGTGATGTTCGCTATTTACTAATTTATGCAGAAATAATAAACTCAAAAGTGAATATTTGCAATTATTTTTTAATAACAGGAGAGATGTTTTTTACGAAATTCGCTCAATTTAAAGGCAGGGTTATTAATACGAAGAGGCAAATCCCAATCCAAGATAGCTTATTTTTATAATCCTACTCCAAAAATGGCAGAAATAAGTTCTTCATTACTTGTTCTTAGCCCTCTCACTAATGAATCATTTTCTGATTGAATTATTTTTCGTGTATTGTATATTATTTTTAACGCCATATTTGAGGTGGGATTAGGGATGGGGAATTCCTTCACATATTGCGACATGAATCGTCTTCGTCCTGCATATAATTTATTGTTGAATTTCAGATCATAGAACTTTTCAATAAAGCGAGAATTACTGATAGCCAGACAGAGTAGCAGAAGATCAATATTGTCTGATTCATTCAGTGTAAACCAATAACAATCCCCATTTACAATTGCGCCGCTTAAATCGATCCAAAAACACGGTTCCTTTGCAATATCCCAAAATATTATTTTGGGGAGTACCCAATCAGCTGGCTGCTGCGGAACCCATAATTCGAACCACGCTCTACCAGCCTCACTTAAGTATTTGCGTCGTTCTAAAGCAGCTTTAAATTTAAGAAGATATTTATGGGCTTTAGGATATTCATTAATATCCGCTAATGTCCTTTTTCCCTTTAAAGATAGATATGGATAGAGTACTTTCAATTGTAAGCTAACATCTTTTGCACGATACTGACCTGCGAAATTATGATTAATCAACGGCCTAAGCAATTTATCTTCTGGAATATCCTCCCCTAGATAATCCCAATCATCCCGAATAAAAATGCTATCAGCCGTCGTCTTTATTCCCACTCGAACTCTTCCTATTTGCCCAAATGTTGAAACAGTATTCCGACGAACAGCCTGCAACCAATTGTTACTCTCAATTTCTGATAATCTCCAAACATTCCGAGAAGATCCATCGCAATCTAAGATCCCTCTTCTAATCCTGTAAACTTGATTATTCAGTAAAAATTCGCTAATGTCGCTTTGAATCGCACTAAAAACATTTGTCTCAGGTGGGATTGAATCGCTTAGATTAGATTGGCTATAAATCGTTGTGAATCTAGAGTTATGGGATTGGGGATTTGAGATTTTCTTAAGTACCATTACTGCAGGCAGAACGGCTGCCTCGAACAGCTTTGTATCACCAAAATCCCAGAGCTCCATTATTTCGTAAGAACAAATTATATGCTCGCGAATTCTTTCGCCCGATTTTATATACATGAATCTGTTTGAAACAATAATGCCAGCAACCCCATTTTCTCTAAGAACATAACCGAGTGCTTTAACGAATGCATGGTATAGATCAACACGGCCGGAAAGATCATAAAACTTAGCTAATTTTTTTGATCTTTCAGCTCCCATAACTTGAGTACGGACGTAAGGTGGGTTTGTAATAATGACATCGAAAGGTTCATAAATACTCTCTTTAAATAAATCGTTATACTTATAATATTTAATGACATAATCCAAGAAATCTTCCACTACAAGGTTCACCCTCTTTTCTGGATATACACATAAAATTCGTTCATTTGCGATCTCTACTGCGTGAGGATCTGTATCAAAGCCAAAAAGTTCGAAATTCATGAACTCTCGTTTTATGAGTTCAGCTGAAATCGCCAACAATAATTCACCATCACCGACTGCAGGATCTAGAATGCGCAATCTTTTCTTAGGTATCTCGGGAGAAATGTTATCTAGTATACCCTGGGCGACAAAATTGGCCAAGCTAGAAGGCGTGTAATGTGAGCCGGTTTTTTTTATTGTGTTAGCATTGGATGAATTCAATTCTTTCCTCCTTAATAACAAATATTAATATACACTTTAAAAGCGGAAAGAAAAGAATTTTCTAATGGTTAGTACAGACATTGAGTTAGACACTATCATAAAATAACTCACCTTCATAATTTTGCCAATCGCCCTTCGGCCTCCTATAAGCCCAAAGAATTTTTCATTGCCTTATCCCACCTCATATTCTATCTGAAAAATATGGAGTACGCCACTTTTACTGGACAGTAAAATTTAATGACTTAATGTGGACACTACAACAGGTTCTTTATTTAGTCACAGAATCAAGGTAATAATTACAGCTATTCTGGTAAGTATAAATCTTATAGTTAAAGATGCAAAATTCTCCCCCTAAATCAACTCCTTTCATAAAGTTATGCGTTCTGATCGCTGTAATTTCTAGGTTTTTATCATCCATTTTCTTCTATAAATTCTATTTTAAGACTGCTTTTCAATAGTTCTTTTAACCGAATTATCTGGATCTTATGAGTCCTTCTTACGTTATCAAGAAAATATAGTGTATTCCCTTGCTTGTCTTGGCTAATGCAAAGACGCCTTATATCAGTCTCTTCTATTCCCTGAAATTCAGTGCCTTCCTGTAAGGACTTGTCAAAATCCCAGCATAGAATCCAACGTAGAAACTCAAACGCATGATTAAATTTATTGGGTCTCAAAATATGCTTTAACTCGATATACGAAAACTCACCCACAGTAATCAGATTCGGGCTTTTATTCCTCGCAATCAAATCTATTCCCCTTGTTGTGTTATAATCAAGAGGTTCAAAATCAAAACTATCAGGAAATAAGGTGTAAAGTCGCATAAACAAACCAAATAGTTCAGATTCATTTAATGGTTCTAAAAGCAATTGATTATTATATCTGGCTATCTTACGATTTTTTAAATTTTTAACTCGTCGTTGAAATTCTATTTTTTCCTGATTTAAAGTTCGCGATTCTTCTTGCCAGCCTCGGAGCGTATATATTCCATTATTGTTAAGATCATTATCAACAACTGAGATCAGCTTTTGGACTGAACTTTTAAGCTCATCAAGTATTTTTTGATCAGTATTTGCAATATCACCACGATTCGCAGTCAATTTCAATGCTTGGCAGTTTATAAATCCATGGAGCAAAACAAACGCATTCGATCCAGATCCGAAACCTGTTACCCACTCATTGACTCTTTTAACCGGAATATAGTCTTTACATAACCAAATACCATAACGGTCACTTGTACGATAGCGACCAGTATCATTGCTTGTCCTAGCTCTGATCATCGGATTATATGAGCGTTTTATTTCATCCCCTTCAACGGATATTATAACATCAAACATCACTTCGGGATGCTCTGTTAGTCGTTGGTTTTTCCAGTGATGCCTTTTCACGTACCAATCAGCTGCTGCAGCAGATTTCAAATCAAATAATTTGCTGATGTCACTATTTTCTTCAGGAAAATAGTGACCAAAGCTAATCGTCTCCTCCTCATTCATGTCCAAACATTTTAGATGCACTTTAAATTCTTTAAGCTTGTTTATACCAAATTCTTTTTCTATCGATCCAATTTTTGTAAACCAAAGCAAGTAGTCTTTAACTATAGGTTCTACAAACTGAGATCTTTGATTATCATTATAGCCAATAATTCTAATCATTGTCCCAGTATGATCCCACAGATTTTCAATTTTTTGTATTTTTGGCCTATGGATTTCTCCTTTAGATAAATCACGAAGTGGTGTATCGCAGTATGAGTAATAGGCACCGTCTTTCGACTGAGTAAATACTTCTATTCTTTCTGAACGAAGATAGATTTTCGTCCCATGCCCCTTTTCACCGATGGCATCCTTATGGTCCCTAGATGTCGAATATCCCAATCCCCAAAAATCTCTATGTATTACATCCTTTGTCATTCCGTGTCCATTGTCGCTAATAACAACCACTAAGCGTTTTGAACCATCAATCTCCTGTACATCGAACAATATTTTAATCCAAGACGCTCCGGCATCGATAGTATTCGAAATTGCTTCGCGAAGTAATTCCAATGGATTGCCAAAGTCGTTTAATATCTCAAGAAATTCTGCTACAGCGTTGACATTTGGATTGATTATTTCTACTTGATCGTCCACAGTATTCTCCATGTAAATTGGTATAAAGAAAGCTCAGCCACATATCATGAATGAGCCTTCAGTTTCCCACCATAGCCCCTCCCAAGAGAGTATCCACATCCCAACTTCGAAGTCTATGTAGTTTTATTATTCAATGTAACATTATTCTACACAAAGTCTTGCGGATTTGGCGTTTTGATATTTAAATCATCTTTCGTTTCGCCTACACTACTGTCAGATTGAATTTGATAAAAGTCCTGTGAATATCATTTATAACTTTTTTTTAGCCGAATCTTCATAAAATTAGAAATTTCCTTTAAGTAAGTCTCAGCGACTTTTATTAAACTTGAATACTTAGCATCATTCCTGGCAAGATTTTGAAATTTCACGAAGTATTCAAACGCTAAAGGGAAGTTATTTTTTTTCTTATAGTATAATGCTCCAATAATAAAATAACTGGGTATAAAATCTGGTTCTGTATGCAACAAATTTTCGTTAAAATCAATGCAATCATCAACAATTTCATTTTCATTATGCGAAGAACCTCTAAATAACTGGGAATAACATCGTAAAGAATTCTGGATTTTGCCAATATACATCAATATAAAAGCCTTGTTATATAACCATAACGGATTCGTTTGAGCGCACTTCCGGGCTTTATTCAAATATTTGATTGCCAGTAATGGATCTCTCATCTCGTTGAATGCTATATAAGCGGCAAAAATTAATGCATCATATGGATTTTTTAATTTATGTATGCATTCTTTCAAAGTGCCTTGAAGCCCCTCGCTCTTATTGCCGTAATGATAATCGAACTTCGCTATTGTCAGTTTTTCTGTAAGAATCAACTCGTTCAATCTTGCTTGAAAATATGATTTATCAATAATATTTGGGTTTATCTCCTCTTCTTGAATTTGCCTTTTCAGTCCCAGATGCAAATCGAGAGCTGCTTTGGGATCACCAGATATGAACGCAGCTATCCCAGTTATATATCGTGCAGCAAAGTAAACAGTATCTGAAGTAACTCTAAAACCGAATAATTCGAATTTCTCATAAAAATTCAATTCTCTCGGCAAAACTGAAAGCATTTCTCTTGCAAATTTATCTGTCATTTCTGCTGGAATAGGCTTGTGAATAACAAGCATGTCCATATTAATAACGTATTTGTTTTCTTCATCGCTCCGTTCAATAATAGTGCCCCATATAAACAAGTGGCCTTTGGTCCGATTTCGTAACTTTTTAAAGTGTTCAAATTCTTTTGGTAATGCATTAAATGATCGGTCATCCTCATTTTTTAACCGTAACTCTTTCTTTTTAAGAACGAAGCGATTTAATATTTCGGAGGCTTTTTTTTGATAATAATCTGTTAATGTTAAAAATTCAAAGATTTGTCCCAAATTTTGACTTCTAAGGGACTGATTTAATCTATTTACAAAATCTACTTGATATCGTATTTTTTGTTTGTCATTTTCAGTTTGTATGGCAATTACAATTCCTATTTTGTTTTTTGTAACATGTGGAAAATGTTCTCGCTTCCAATACCATAAAATGCCCCAAATAGAAACTACAAGTATAGCTAAGAATGCTTTTTCCTTAACATGGCTGCCAGCTGCCACGATTTGATTGATTACCAATAGAAGTGTGTATGGCCAAATAACAATTCCAACAATCAAGCCGGCAAGTGATAAATAATATATTTTAAAAAAATTATACCACTTTAAAAGATCCATAAAATATTTCCACTATTTTTATATAAGAAGCAATTTATTATTCATTTAAAATTCAAAAAAAAATGCCCAGCCATTTGTCTGACTGAGCCTTCAATTTCCCAACATAGCCCCTCCCAGGTGTTACCCATTTTCCCATTTTGGGAAAGCAGAACCGCTTAATCTTGCAACAATGTAGTAAATTTTTACTGAAAGTCAAGCGGATTTGTCGCTTTCTTTATTTTCCTCCCCAGGCTTATCCAGAGGCTTCACCGTCGGGTTGATCTTGGATAAATACTCGCGGATTTCGTCGTCCATAATGGCATCGGTGAAATCTGCGGTATCTAATTCTTTTGCTTCCGATATATTTTTAACCTCGCTGAGGTTGGCCTCTTTGATATGGGCCCCGCTGAGATTGGCCTCGCTGAGATCGACCTCAGTAAGCTTGGCTTCGCTGAGATTGGCCCCGCTGAGGTTGACTTTTCTAAGATCGGCCCAGCTAAGATCGGCTTTGCAGAGAATGGCTTCGTTGAGATTCGCTCCTCTGAGATCCACTTCGCAGAGACAGGCCTTGCTGAGATTTGCCCTCAGGCGTTGGTTATTCTTATCCTCCAACCATTTAGCGTGATCGGAGAGTATTTCATTGAACGGCTTGCCGTTTATTACTATTTCCCCTCGTTCTCATACCTTCTCCACAGAATAGGCACCATGAAAAGAACTTTATCAATTATTGAGAATGAGTCAGAATGAAAACAGGCTGAAGGATAGGCGACTCCCCGGAAAAGCCCACCGGCACGGTTGATTATGCGATTAATATAGGAAAATTCAACGCAAAATCAAGGATTATTGCGGGAAAATAAAAAGCGCCCGATCTGAGGGTGGGAATCGGACGTTTGGTCGCACCTTTCCGGAAAGGCGCGGTATTTGAAAGCAGTGGCCCTGCCGCCTATCCGTTTCTCTTGAAATTCATTTTTGATTACAACAGTTAGAGGCCATTAGCAGCATAGAGTTCCTCGATGATATGGAGCGTTTTCTCAAAGATGCATCGAGATTCATCTTTAGTGACACTCTTCCGTCCATGTAGAACCGTAGAAAGCTCGGAGTAAAGTATCTTCAACTGTTCTCGAAGAGAGCCAGAGGATATCTTGTCTCTCAATTGCCCCCAGTTTAATCTTTCAAAAAGGATTTCATTTTCCCCGAGTGATGGAAATAGCTGACATCGTATGCAAATATCGCGAATACTGGCTTCGATTAAAGTCCGACATAAACTATATGCTGCTTCGTACTGCTGAAATGCATAACAATCTTTTATTTGCGTAACTAGTCGAGATACGCTTTCTCCAACAGCAATCCGTAAAACTAATGGTCGAAGTTCGGCGAGTCCCGCAATATATTCAAAATGACTAAACCATGAGTAAAAAAGATCGGATCCAAGTGAGTCTAACTCCTCAAATGAAAAGTCTTCTGGCGGTTGATCTGGGTCTAATCGCGAGATCAGATCATCTATTAAACGATCAGTCGGCAAACCATCCCCAGTAGTGATCTTGCGCAGAATCTCAGTTGCATATGCATTGTCGAAAATGACTACTGATTGATCCAATAGAGCAGTTCGAATACTCTTCCGCAACGATTCGTACTCAAAGAGATTACGCTTGAAGAATTCCGTGTCTTTTTCAACGAGAGCATGCAGAACTTGCTTACTAGCATTATCCAAAGCAAGAAGATCATCTTGAAGCGGCACGCCTTAATCCTTTAACATAATTCCTGTACACAAAAATCTATCGTCTAGAGAAAGAGTCCTGCTGATAGCTAAAGATGTCGATTTAATGCCTTGTTTTTCTTCTTAATTCATTTATCCTATTCCTAGCCCAACCCGAAAACTCGCTTTCAGTTGGACTTTTTAGAAACTCTTCGTAGTCTCTTATCGCTTTTTCATATTGATTTAATGCATCGTACATACAACCTCGACCAAAATAAGCCTCATAGTCGTTGGGGGATAACCTGATTACTGCAGAGCGATCAGCAAGCACAGCATTATATTTATTAAGCTTTAAATTGATGTCTGCTCTCAACGAAAAGGCGTTAACATATGACGAGTCAAATGTGATTGCCTTCGTTAAATCTTCAATCGCAGCGCTATATTCACCTAAGAAATAGAGAGATTTTGCTCTAAAATAATATTGGGGGGCTGCTGTGTATTTTTCGAACTCTGTGCCAAGATTAAATTCGATAGCTTTTGTAAAATCAAGGATAGCGGACATATGTCTTCCGGCATCTGCATAGGCTAGTCCGCGTTCATAGTATTCATAGGCTACCCCATTCAATCTTATGGCTGTTGAATAATCCCTTATTGCTGCCTCAAAATTGTTGTTTAAGTAATATGCATTTCCGCGTTTGTAGTAACCAAACGCATTATTAGGATCTTGTTCGATTGCCTTGGAAAAATCTATAATTGCCTCCGCATACTTTCCTGATTCTGCAAAAACCGTCCCACGATTGACGTAGCCAATTGGACTCTTCTTTGGTTGAATTTCAATAACTTTCGTCATGTCTTTAATCGCGCTATCAAGTTTACCCAAATTCATGAATGCGTGAGCTCGACCATTTAATGCCCTATACGATGTTGGATCGATTTTAAATGCCATCGTGTAATCTAAGATTGCCAAGAACACGTCATCTTCGATCATTTTATCGGACTGGGCAAACATACCCAAAGAGTTATATTCGTCTCCTCGTTCAATATAGGCGTTCAGGTATTGGGGATCTAGCTCAATTGCTTTAGTAAAATATTCAATTTTTTCCTGCTTTGAGTTTGTTGCACACCCTTTTGAGTACCAATCTGAAGCTCTCAAAGAGGACATCAAGGTTTTTGTTTCTTGTTTCGACTTTGTAGAGCCCTGCGTTTTCAAAATAGTTAGCTGGGCTTCAAGTTCGCTGTTTCTTTTTCGTTCAGCATCGAGTTGTTCGGATAACTCGCGCTCATTATTTAATTCTGAGATTCTTTTATTAAGTATTTTCGTATCAATAGTTGCTTCTATTTCAACCCTAATAGCAAACATATTTTTAATTAGGGTGCGTTCAAGGGCTAATGGCTTAATTTGAACAATGCTTCCGGCAAATGTAATTATTTCATCCTTCACCATCTGATGATTTAACACTTCTGTATGGCTTTCAAGGTAGGTCCCTGCTCGTTCTAATGCATCACGCTTGGCATCGTGCAACGCAAGAGTTTTGGCATCATCCTCAGATAATCCTGATCCCAAATAAGCAATCCCTTCGCTCTTGATAATAATCAAATCCTGAAAAAGCGTGGCAGGTTGTTTTTGTTGTGAATAGAGTGTTGCTGCCAGAAAGGTGCAAAATAAAAGAAGATTAATAACGAATCGCTTTTTCATATAGAATCAACCCCTTATTATTCAACGGCGGTTAACTTATTAATATATAATGAAAAATCAAGAGAATTGCGGAAAAATAAGGGGGCTTCATCAGACTACGAAAAGCTGCCGGCAGATAAAAAGCGCCCGAAGGGAGGGGGTCGAATCGGGCGCTCATTCGCGCCTTTCCGGAAAAGGCGCGGTATTAGAAAGCAGTGGCCCTATGCCACATCCGGAATATAAGCATTCAATCAAATGCTGTCAAGGGACAAAATCGCCACAAAATAACGGACAGCGAGCAGGTTCTATTAAAGGCAATAAAATAGTTTATTGATTGCCTCAGCGGCTAATAATATAATGAGTTCTATCTTGATTCATTAGATTAGCGCACGTTGCCTGATCGTTTTGGACTGATTTATCTAGGGCCATAGCAGTGCCGTTAAGGAGTAAGTAGCCTGGTGAACGAAAGCGATGCTAACTTCCAAGTACCGCTTTGCAAAACATACACTTCTGTAACTTCGAATGGATTAGTGACCTCATTTCCACCCACAACGGCTAACAATGTGATCCGGTTTAATAGGATGGCAGTTGTGCCAATAATATTAACAGATACTTCATGAATATCGGCTTTCTTGTAATGTATCCCTCCACTTTTTATAATATCAAGTTCTTGTCCTTTACCCCAGGCTCCACCCATGTGAACAAACACTGCTTTTTCGTGAAAAAGATTGTTCAGAGTATCTACATTTTTATCTGCCATCCACTGCCACTTATCTTTAGAGAGATTTATGATTTCTTGTTCCGAATTCGTGATACTCGTAGTAGTAGTTACTTCGTTTTGTGATGCAAATGAGCATTGCACACTAATTATTAAGCAGCACAGTTCGAGAATTGATAATTTCTTCATGATGTATTTACTCCCTTTATTAGACATTGTATATTACTAGCTCTAACGTTGGCTTCAGCCGCGCCGCGCCAGGCGCGCCGCGTGCTCCGCAGGCGGCGTGACGGCAGCGGCCGTCAGCTGCATGCGGAGTTAGAGTGTTCCTAGTTCTCCCCTGACGGCATTCTCATCTGTGAGCCGTCGGCGTAAATGTACACCTCTGGTTCCCATTCTATTTTGAGCTTATCGAATGGTGTCGTTCTTAGTTTATTGTCCTGATCCATGAATTGATTGTAATCAAGAGTTCCAACCCAAACATGGGTTTTGTGCGCCTTGATATCATCGTCATTCGAGAGCCCCACTTTCTTGATGATATCCCCGAAAATATCCTTGAGGATGACGACGCCTTTGACACCTACAAGATCTTTATCCGTATGATTTTCGAATCCGATCTTGATGACAAAATCATCCGAGTATCTTCCAGCATTGAAATCGGAGTCTCGAAAGCGCAGACTCATCACCGATACGGTAAGAGCATCATTTAACTTACTGAGAGCCTCGAGACGTTCTTTCTCCAGTTTTGCCGCAAGTATTTTTCTTCTTGCTTCCTCGCGTTCCTGCTCCAGCTGCCACGCTCGCTCACGGTCAATTGCTTCTCCAATAGTGATGCTGCCAGCGACGCCCTTTTGCCCAAATGCCTCACTTATGGCCACCCTAAGTGCGTAAGCAGCAAACAGCTTCTGCTCTTCGTCTGTGAGCTTCTCCACTGCGGCCTTCAATTTTGCATCTTGCTGCCAGTCATCTATGCTCTGTGGCACTTCCGTCTTCTTAGGATCACTTCCACATCCGAGAGACATCGTCAAAAAGAGCGCAACCATCAAACTTGGGATCCACAGTTTCATGCTCCCTCCTAGGTTAATACGTGTCCCCACCCAATCACTCTAACGGGCCGATGGATCAACCGCATGGCCCGGAGAAAGCGAAGCTTTCGGAGGGACGTGTCGGTTGCATCCGATGGATGGACGGCGCGCAGCGCCGGACAGACAGCGGGGTACTATCCGTCGGCCCGATGGCGCGGCGCGAAGCGTCCGCGCCATCATTATGATTAACCTGCCACCCACCGATAGGAAATCTATCCGGTCTGTGAGTAACAGATTATTTTACAAATAATTATAACTGATTTATCGATTTAAAAGACAGTCAAGTTGATCGGATAGTAAATTATCATGCTTGTCATTAAATCATAATATTATAAGATATTATGACAGTCCCGGCAAAATTACTATCCGGTCAAATAGACCGGATAGTAATTACAAAAATCCCTTGCTTTGAATGGTTTTCCATCCTATATTAAAGGTGTACAATATAACATCAAATATACATCAGCCTCAAAGGAGGCTCCAATGGCAGAGAAAAACTCCTCGATCAAGTGCGCGATATTATCCGCACTAGACATTGTAGCTACAAGACCGAAAAAAGTTATGTTCGCTGGATTCTCCAGTATATCCTTTTTCATCATAAATGCCACCCCCAGGAAATGGGAGAACCGGAAATCGCTGCCTTTCTCACCCATCTGGCCACCAAGCAAAACGTCTCCGCATCCACCCAGAATTAAGCCCTTACTCCCAGCATAGAAAAGAATGGCTCAACCATATATTATGGCCAAGCCGTTAAATCCCCATAATATTTTCTCCCCAGAATAAGCCTATTAAGCACAATTCCGTTACGTTATTGGCTTGCAGCTAAGTCCAAATTAATAATTTTAACGTGAAAGTCAAGCTCTATTTGACTATAATAGTAAAATAACACGATACCAAAGTCATTCCAACGGTACGACCAGTTTTTCCCATTCCTCACGGCCTATGGTTTCGATGTGGAGTGATTGCCTGGGGATATGGACGCCGTTAACGGTACCAGCCTGGAGCTTGAGCTCGACAGTCCCGTAAAATCCTTCCGGATCGTCTGCCGGCAATTCAAACTTTTGGATGTTCTTACCGGTCCCGTTTTCACGAATGACCAGGATTTTAGTCGTGATCCTGCCCACAGCCACCTCCTCAGGCCACTCTCCGATAGCGGTTTCCCCCGACCGTGCTGTGAATCATCGCACGGAACTGGCCCTCAACAGCTTCCTGATACTTTGCCGTAACTGTTCTTGTCACCTCTACCTTTCGTGTTGCATCCAGATATGATGTTTTTTCAGGATGGTCGACCGTGAAATCCTTCGCCGGCTTGTAGGTTTTCCTGGGACTGCCCCATTCCTGTTTCGGGCGGAGCTCTCTGGTCACGTAGCAAAAGCAATTTGGATGTGGATATAGAGGAACGCTCCCCGGAGGGTAAACCCCAGGTCCCAGTCCATAAACATCTTGGTTTGAAAGCGGGTCGCAGACGTCATACTGCGCGTGGGCCGGAGAGAGGTTCCATTTCAACCCCAGGACTACTTTCGAAAGCTGCGCGGCTTTGACATCCGCTTCGTGGTAGGCATTACCGATCTCGGTCCGCGCCAGTCTAAGAGCGTTGTAGTGGATGGACCCGCGCCCCCAGACGGACTTGGATACACGCTCGGTCCAGCGCAGATTTTCGGGGACCTGCCCGGGTGAGGTGATGCCCAGGATATCCCGTTGCAGTTCCTTGGCCATTTCCACAGCGCTCTGCCCCCTGGCGATTCCTGAGAGCACAATGCCGTCGATCCGCCTCCAGACGTGTTTCTCCAGGTTCCATATTCGGTTACTCAAGGTCAAGCCGTCCGTCCCGATTCTTCTCCAAACATGGTCCACCGCTGCCAGTGGCAAGGTCCGGAATTCAGGACTAACCAGAGCTGCATCGAATCCGTGGCTGGTCAGCAGCATCGTTTCGGCCAATTCGGACACCTCGGCGGCATTAAGAGTGACCAGGTTCATGCCGTCTTTGAGGGCGTCGGCAAAGCCATTGCTTAGGCCTTCGGCAAGGTATTTGAGCTGGTCCCTTTTGGCCTTCCAAAAAGCCCGTTGTGCTGTCAGCCTGGGATCGTGGTCGATTCCCATAAGGATATGCTCAACGTCTGTGAAGGCCTTCTCGAAAGCTTCCTGCAGCCTGGCCAGCGTCTCCCGGGTGACCTGGAGGTGGTTTTGCCGTGTTTTCAGAATCATGCGCTGGTACTCATTGATTTCCATCGCTTACTCCTGTGGCGGGACAAAGCCAGGGTCCTCGAAAGGATTGGCGCTATACTTCTCATCCCACTCCGCCAGACGCTGTTGGTCTGCCTCGATTTCCGCATTGACCTCTTGCGGGTCCATGTCAAATATAGCGGCGTAGACAGACAGCGGCAGGGCTCTGCGGTCTACGCCATCCTTGGCGATTTGACCCAGGATCTGCTTGTCCTCAACCGACTTGCGCGTCCACTCGAAAGCGACCGGATAGTCCTGTGGCAAGATGTTCTCCAGCAACAGCATCATGTTGGCTGCCTTGAGCATGGCGGCATCGCACATTTCGCAGACTGAGGATAAAAAACCGCTGATGTAGCGGTGCTCCTGGCGGTCCAGGACGGCGCGGTTGACTGCATCCTTGCCGTACCCGCCCAGGAGGGAAACCGGACGCCGGCCGCTGGCGAACAGCCGCTGCTGGCCGTACTCGATATCAGCGATGTTGAAAATGGATGCGTTGGAAGTGTCCAGGACATTGGCACGGCCGGTCGTGTAGATGTCGGTTTCCACTTCCATCGGCCCGTGCTTCTTGCGGTCGGTTTCGTCCTGCATCCGAATCCGGATCAGATCCTCGATGCTGGCGTCGGGAAATTCCCGGCTGACCCGCGCATAGGCCCTGGTATGACGGGCAATGTAGACATCCTGCTCGGCCTTGCTCAGCTGCTTCCAGTTGCCCCGGGCGCTGGAAAAAAGCCCCATGCCGAAAGCCGCCTCGTCGGGCCGGTTCCAGTCAAAGCGGACCACTTCCCAGGGAAGGAAAATGGACACGGGCTGCTGCGAAGCGTACTCGAACTGGACGTAATAGCCCTTGAATTTGCCTTCGCTTAGCTCCACCAGGATGAAGCCGTCCCTTGGGCCCTTGATGTGGCGAAATTCGACGACCTTGTTCTGCGCAAAGTCCACAACGATCCGGTAAAACCGGCTCCCCTCCAGCAGGGCGAATTTTATCATATCCGAAATGCGCTGATAAATGCGCAGCTCTTTAAAGTAGCCATCCAGCCTCAGCTGCAGTTCTTCGGTCCGGTCGTTTTGATCTCCATTGGCGGTTTTGACCACGATGTTGAACGGCAATCCTCGCCGGTTGTTTTGGGTAGCGTCGTCTGCGATGGAGTCGATGGTCGAGCGAATCCGGTCATCGCTCCCATACATCCGCCAGGCATCCAGGACCTCCCAGTAAAACCCGACTTTGATCCCCCCGTGCTCTGCACTCGCGAGGCGAATAGAAGTCGGCATCACATCGAACTCTCTTGGCGCGGTGGTCCGGTCTGACTTTGCCTGATCCTGCCCTTTCTCCGCAAGGGCTCCGATCTTTTCCCGACCTGGGGTTTTGCTACGGCCGAGCAGCCCGCTGAAAAAACTGGTGAAAAAGTTTTGCATCACGCGCTCCTTCTTTTACGGATTTGTCCTTTCTCGATAGGTGCTGATGGAGGCAGGGGCTTTGTCCGGCCGCATCCAGTAACGCAAGGCCTGGGTGGTCGAGTCCACCTGGTCGTCGTTGTTCCCATTCGGGAAAACTGAGAATTCTTCAACATAGTCACAGATCCACTCTGCAATAATAGGGTCCGGGACAAAAACATTGCCAGCCTCAATCTGAGGCGCAACCGCAGACAGCCTCTCGGTCTTGCTGCCCTGGGCCGGCCAGGGGATGATTCCTGAAATTTCATGCTTCAGCGAAGCGATGATCGCCGGGCCATTGGCGCTGTCCTCAATCAGGATCGCCGTGCTCTCTTTCCATTTTGCCTTCAGCGCCCGGACGGCTTTGAGGGTATCGGGAAAGTCCATCTTGCCGCGCACCTGGTCCAGCAGATACTTGTCCGCCTCCACCCTTCCCCAGACCTGGCCGACCACGTAGTCGGGATTCCCTGAAGCCGCTGCTGCCTCGTCCTTGAAAGTCATATCCCAGCTCAGAACAATATCGTCAAAATGGCTCGGGGCAACGATGTAATACTTCCACCAGGACCGTTTGATAAGTGCCCCTTCCTGGGGCGAGGGCCGCTGTTGATAGAGGGCGTTCCAGACCTGGCTGCCCACCGTCTTTTTCGTATTCTCCATCCAGGCCTGGTCAAATCCGAACTCAGGCCAGAGCGGCTCTCCCGGCACCCTTCCCAGGGGATCTTCCTCCTCGGCCTCTGCCGGCAGTTTGACCACGGTCCACTTTTCCGGCTCCTGCGCAAGGATCCTGCCGGCCAGGTCGTCCTCGTGCCAGCGGGTCTGAATGAGGATGATGGACGCATTGGGCTGCAATCTCGTCAGGAGGGTGTTGCGGTACTCATCCCAAAGCATATTCCGGTAAGTGGGGCTGTTGGCTTCCTGGCGGTTCTTACAGGGATCATCTATTATCAGGCAATCTGATCCCTGGCCGGACAGCGGCCCCCCGACGCCCGCGCTGATCATGCCGCCGTCGTGGCCCTCAATCGACCAGTTGGTCACGCTGGAGTTGTCCCGGGCCATCTCGATATCAAAGAGCAAATTCCCAAAGTTTTCTATCTTCCGCCGGTTTGCCCTGCCGAACCGTTGCGCCAGGGATTCGCCGTAGCTGACCTCAATCACCCTCCTGTTGGGATTCTTCCCAATGAACCAGCTGGGAAAGCTCTCTGT
>Ga0116184_10001907_pt1 | contig 19016 bp, 14 predicted proteins | sample AD_JPNNA5_MetaG_FD_89886 | JGI IMG/M metagenome (GOLD analysis project Ga0116184, IMG submission 89886) | Active sludge microbial communities of municipal wastewater-treating anaerobic digesters from Japan - AD_JPNNA5_MetaG | ecosystem: Engineered > Bioreactor > Anaerobic > Digestate | place... | reverse complement strand
GCGTACGCGGAGCGGAAGGCGACCCTCGCCGAACTGGTGGTCGAGCTCCAGGAGGAGGGAGGGAATCACCGTTCGTAGGGGAACGGTTTAAATCCTTTCAGTCAGACATTCTGTACTCTCGACGCCCTGTCCGGGGCAGCGGGGCACCCCCGTCATGCCGAACCCAGCCCGTCCTGTCCCGGGTCGACGATAGAATAACCCTCTTTTCGAAATCGGCTTCCAATTATCCGGTAAAATTGGGAAAGATTATATCCGGGGCGGGCTCAGCATACAGTATACGTACCCAGTACGTCCGGCCGGCCCACGGGCCGGCCCGTCATCAAGACCCTGTACCGGCTGTCGAACACCGAATTCCCAAAGAGGAGATTCCATTGTCGAAAGTTATTGAGATATCCCCCACCACGAGACATGAGGGACATTCGAAGCTCGTCTTGAAGGTCGATGATCAGGGGATCATCGAGCGCGGTGACTGGCTCTCCATCACACCCGTCCGCGGTGTGGAGAAACTTGCGATCGGCAAGACCTACGAGCAGGTGCCGAAGATCGCGTCCCGCGTCTGCGGTATCTGTCCGATCGCCCACTGCCTTGCCGGCATCGAGGCGATGGAGGCGTCGATGGGCGTCTACATCCCCGAGGACGCCTACCTGCTCCGCGTGATCCTGCAGTGTGCGAACCGCATCCACTCGATCGCGCTGCACAACATCCTCTCGCTCCCGGACATGTACCTGCCGGGCACGGACACGAAGATCAACCCGTTCTCGCCCGAGGAGCCGGTTCGCTCGGTGGCAAAGCGGATCCAGCGGATCCGCGAGATCGGCCAGACGATCGGAGAGATCTCCGGAGGCGAGTGCGTCCACCCGTCGAACCCGCGGGTCGGCGGGATGTACAAGAACCTCCAGCCCCGTGCGAAGGCGAAGATCTACGACCTCGCGAAGGAGGGTCTCGCGCTCGCCCGCGACCAGATGGAGTTCATGATCGCGATCTTCCGGAACTACCAGAAGCGCGACTGGGCGGAGGTCGGCGGCATGCAGGTACCGATCCCCGACACGCTCGGGTACCACAACCAGGGATACATGGCGGCGGACCCGGTCTACGGCTCCTCGAGCCTGGACGAGAACCCCCGCTGGGACCCGGCCCGCTGGAACGAGGTCCGCCCCTGGGACTGGTACATGGGTGAGATGGAGATCACGGACGACTTCCCGAACTACCCGGTCGGTGGCACCACGCCGAAGGGCACGAAGGCCTGGCCCCAGATGGAGGCGTGCACGGGCGTGCCGCTCTACGACGGCCAGCCGGTCGAGGTCGGTCCCCGGGCGCGTCTGAACGTCTTCAAGGGCTACGATGAGAAGGGCACCATCGGCCAGCAGATCGCCCGGCAGATGGAGTACACGGACGCGTTCTACAAGATCATCGAGTGCGTCGATGCCCTGAACTGCGGAGCCTCCGTCCTCGCCGACGAGATCCCGCAGGGCGACGGCTCGCTCGGCTGGGCGGCGAACGAGGCCCCGCGCGGGTGCGACGTCCACCTGGCCCGGGTCAAGGACGGACGGGTGCAGTACTACTCCATGCTTGTCCCGACCACCTGGAACTTCCCGACCTGCAGCCGCGCCCTGACCGGTGCACCGTGGCAGCTGGCCGAGGTCATCATGCGTGGATACGACCCCTGCGTATCGTGCGCGACGCACATGATCGTCGTGGACGAGGACCGCCGGCTCGTTGCGGAAAAGCTGATCCAGTGAGCGCTCCTGGCATGCTCTTCCCAAGGGTCGTGGTGGCTGGGTGCGGGAATCCCCTCTTCGCGGACGACGGTTTCGGACCGGCCGTGATCGAGGCGTTGCAGGAGGTCGACCTGCCCGGGGACGTCAAGGTGATCGACGCCGGGCTCGGAGGCCCCCACTTCATCTTCACCCTGCTCGACCCCGAGGTGACGAAGCGGTTGATCATCGTCGACTGCGCGGACTTCGGGGCGGAGCCCGGAACGCTGGCGCGGCTCTCGGTGGAGGACCTCCCTCCGGGCGCCTATCGGGACGCCCACTCGTGGGACCTCGCCGAGCCGCTCCAACGTCTGAAGGACCGGGTCGAGATCACGATCATCGGGTGCCAGCCGAAACATGTGAGCGCGCCGGATTTCGAGATGGGGCTCACCGAAGAGGTGAGAGCGGCGATACCGAAGACGGTGTCGTTCATCCTCAAGGAGTTAGGAGTCGAGAATGGGGCTCTTTGAGAAGATCCTTGGCATCTTCAAGAAGAAGGACGTCACGGTGGAAACACGCGGGACGACTGCCCCGAAACCAGACGAGCCGGAGAAGCCGGCGGTACCGGAACGACCGGCACCACCGCCGACGAACGCCATACCGGCCGAACGTGCACCGGTGGTGGAGGGGCAGACGTCTGCCATCCCCCCTGATGAGAAGGTACCGACAACGGCACAAACCGATACAAAGGAGGTAAAACCTGTGTCTGACAAGATTACCGCCGGCCACGTGCACATGAGTGGATGCACGGGCTGTGAGGTTGCAATAGCGGATAACTATGCGGGGCTCCTGACCCTGCTTGACAAGTACGTGGACTGGGTCTACGACCTGACCCTCGCCGACGTACGGCACATCCCCGAGATGGACGTCGCGCTCGTCGAGGGGTCCGTCTGCATCAACGACAAGCTCTCGGTGGAGGAGATCCGCGAGACGAGAGAGAAGTCGAAGATCGTCGTGGCGCTCGGATCGTGCGCCTGCTACGGGAACATCACCCGGTTCTGCCGGGGCGGCCAGCAGAACCAGCCGCAGCACGAGGCGTACCTGCCGATCGGCGACCTGATCAAGGTTGACGTCTACCTGCCCGGGTGCGGCCCGTCGCCCCAGCTGATCAAGAACGTCTGCGTCGCCGCGTACCTGCTCCTGAAGGGGAACGCGGACCAGCAGGCGCTGGCGACGGCATACTTAAAGCCGCTCATGCAGGCGGCGGAGCGCGGCACGGAGGCCTGCTTCTGCGACCTGATGATCGACGTGATCGACCAGGGGCTCTGCATCGGGTGCGGTGCATGCGCCGCCGCCTGCCCCGTCCGCGCGATCACGCACGAGTACGGCAAGCCGCAGGGCCAGCGCGACCTCTGCATCAAGTGCGGTGCGTGCTACAACCAGTGTCCGCGCAGCTGGTTCAGCTTCGACGTCGTGAGCCAGTACGAGGGCATCATGGAGACCATTGATGCCGCCATGCAGGAGTGATTGAGATGGTTTCGGATAACTTCCTTGGCAACTACGCGTCCTGCGTCGCCGCACGCAGCACCAACCGTGCAATTCTCGCGGGATCGCAGGACGGCGGCATCGTCACCCAGCTCTTCGCCTTCGCGCTCGAAGAGGGGATCATCGACGGTGCGATCGTCGCCGGACCCGGCGACGAGCCCTGGCGGCCCCGCCCGATGGTGGCGACGACGGTCGCCGAGCTGCTTGCCGCACGCGGCACGAAGTACAACATCAGCCCGAACGTCTCGTTCATCAAGGAGGCGACCCGGTCGTACGGCCTGGACAAGGTCGGCATCGTCGGGACGCCCTGTCAGATGCAGGCGGTGCGCAAGGGCCAGCTCTACCCGGTCGGGCTCCGGGACGTCCCGGACAAGATCGCGCTGGCGATCGGGATCTTCTGCATGGAGAACTTCCCGTACCAGTCGATCGTCCAGCTGGTGGAGGACCACGCGAACACGAAGCTCGACAACGTGACGAAGATGGACATCGGCAAGGGCAAGTTCTGGGTCTACACCGAGCGCGGCGCGACGGTCCAGCTCCCGCTGAAGGTGACCCACAAGTACGAGCAGCCCGGATGCCACGTCTGCCTCGACTACGTCGCGAACCTCGCCGACATCTCGACGGGCTCGGTGGGCACCCCCGACGGCTGGTCGACGGTCTTCGTCCGGTCGAAGAAGGGCACGGACATCTGGTCGAAGGCGCTCGCCGCCGGCTGCTTCGAGACGAAGCCGATCGAGGAGGTGAAGCCCGGCCTGGAGCTGGTCACGAAGCTCGCGACCGAGAAGATCACGAAGAACCGGAAGACGATCGAGGAGCGGGCGTCCTTCGGGGTCGGCAAGGGGCTCCGGAACCCCTACATCTAGACTCTCTTTTTTCCCCTTCGAACCCCGGCGACCGCCCGAAGGGCACGTCGATGCACATATCCGCTCCCGGCGATAACACTGGTTGAAGACGATGCGAATCCTTGCGATCGGGCTCGGGGGGGCGGGCGGACGGCTCGCCGATACGCTCCTGCGCATGGACCGTGCCGGGCGCGTGAGGTGCGTGGAGGCGTCCGCGATCGACACGGACGCCGCCGCCCTCCGGCAGCTCCAGGCGATCCCCGAGGAGCACCGGCTGTACTATCCGCCGGTGGGGCCGGAGGCGATCGACCTGGAGCAGGTGCTCTTCCACCTGAGACGGCAGGACGCCTCCGGGGTGGACGCGCTCCTGCTCTGTCTCGGGGCCGGAGGAGAGACGGCGGCGCTCGCGCCCGCGTTCGCCGAGACGCTCCGGGCGTCGTTCTCCGAGCCGGTGATCGCGCTCGCCGCCCTGCCGCAGCGCTCGGAGGGGCAGCGGATCGCGGCGGCGGCGTCCTCCGCGCTCGACGGGCTCCGGGCGGCGACGGACGCGGTCCTCCTCTTCGACAACGAGACCTTCGCCGGGCGGCGGGACGCCGGTTCGCGGGACCCGTCACCCGCGCTCTACGCCGCCCTGAACGCGGAGGCGGCGCGGCGGGTCGGGCTCCTGCTCAGGGCCGGCGAGTATGGAGGAGAGGTCGGGCAGCTGGTGGTCGACGCGGGCGAGGTGCTCGGCACGCTCGTCGGGCAGGGGTTCGCGGCGGTGGGGTACGCGTTCGAGCCGCTCCGGGAGCACTGGCTGGCACGCCTGCTCGGGAGACCGGTCCCGTTCCTTTCGCGGCCGGACCCGTACGACGGCGCCGCGCGGATCGTGGAGCTGGCGAAGAAGGCCTGTTACGAGGAGGTCTCGGTCCCGTTCGACCTGACGTCGGTGGAGAAGGCGCTGCTGCTCGTCGCCGGCCCGTCGCGCGAGCTCTCGATGAAGGGGTTCTCGACGGTGCAGCGCTGGCTGGACCGGACGATCGCGGGGTTCGAACTCCGCTCGGGGGACTACCCGGTCGACTCGCGGCGGGTCGGGGTGGTGGTCGTCATGGCAGGGCTCCGCAACGTCCCCCGGGTGACCGAGCTCCGGGAGGCGGCGGCACGGGAGCGTCGTCCGGCCGGGATCGACCGGGTCGACCCCCTCGCCCCGGGGGGATGAGGGGGGAGGGCGGGTCCGCCCCGACCGTCTCCTTGATTACCGTTCCGGGCCAGAGTTCGATCGGGATACCTGTGTGTAAGAGACCCGTCCCGGTCGCCCGGTCCGTCGCCGGGCTCTTCGTCCTGCTCCTCGCGATCGCCCCGCTCGCGGCGGGAGCGGACCCGCACGTGCCGATCGCGGGAGCCGACCCGCTCCTCCGCCCGGACGACGCGGCGCTCCGGGACTGGGTACTGGACCACGAGCGGGCCGTCCCGGCACCCGCCGCGGTGGTCCCGCCGGTGCGCACCCGGACGACCACCGCGCCGCTCTCGTTCTCGCTCCTCCCCTTCGTGCCGTACGCCCCCGCCGAGCGGGACCAGGGGGCGGCGGGCACCTGCTGGGTCTTCGCCGGGACGGGGTGCCTGGAGGTCGCCCATGTCTTCTCCGCCGGCGTCCTCGACCGGCTCAGCGTCCAGTGGTTCGACTCCAACTACCGCGGGGGCGCCGGGCCGGACTGGGCGGGGAACGGCGGGACGCTGACGGACTTCGCCGCCTTCTACGACGAGCGGCGGATGGCCGTCCCCTGGTCGAACGCGAACGCGTCCTACGTCGACGGTGACCCCCGGTCGGTGGTCGAGGAGCGGGCGCTGATGCCGGCGGAGCTGATCGCGGAGACCCCCCGCTACACCCTCACCGGGGTGCAGGTGCAGCGGGTGGAGACCCGGGGCGTGGGCCAGGACCAGGCGATCGCGAACATCCGTGCCGCGCTCGACCGGGGCCGACCGGTCTTCGCGGGGCTCCTCCTCCCGAACCGGAGCGCCGTCGCGGACTTTCTGGCGTTCTGGTACGGCGGGGGCGAGCGGGCCGTCTGGGACCCGTCGGTCTACGACGGCACCCCGTGGGACCCTGCCTCCGGCGCCGCCCACGCGGTCCTCTGCGTCGGGTACGACCTCTCCGATCCGGCCCAACCGTGCTGGATCATGCTCAACTCGATGGGGACGGCGAACGGAGCGCGGCCCGGCGGCACCTTCCGGATGGCGATGGACCTGGACTACGACGCGGTCTACCCGTACGACTACCCGCTCTCCCCGGTGCAGTGGGAGGTGCTCGAGGCGACGTTCGCGCTCCCCACCCCCGCACCGACCCCCACCCCCGGCGTCGTCCCGTTCCCGGGCCAGTCGTCGGCGCCGACCGATCCGGACGGCGACGGCCTCTACGAGGACGTGAACGGCAACGGGCGGACGGACTTCGCCGATGTCGTCCTCCTCTTCTCCGAGCTCGACTGGTGGGCGGTGCACGAGCCGCTCGCCGCCTTCGACTTCAACCGGAACGGGCGGGCCGACTTCGCGGACGTGGTCCGGCTCTTCGAACGGCTCTGAACCGCCGGTGCAGCGGCACGGTCCGCTCCCCGGATCCGGGCTGTACGGGCGGCGGTGAGCCCCGGAGCGCCCGGAGCGCCTGCGGGAGGGGGATCGCCCGGGGGGTGTCCGGACCGTGGCTTTTTTGTAGCGCCGTCCGGAATCGAATCAAGCAGATTTAAATCCTTCGAGTGCATACGGATTTCGAAACGTCCCGTCCGGGCCACGGGCGCCAAAAATCACGCCGTGGACCCCCGGAGAGGCGGAAGGGGCGCCACGAACGGTCCACGGGGCGGAACCGGCCGGTGGACGGCCCGCCGCCTGCTCAGATGCCGTTTCTCCTATTTATCTCTTCTCCCGTCCGATCTCTGGTTTTTCCCTGAAAAACTACGAATGGAAACGTTTTTAGTCTATGGGGTGGTTACCCTTATCATGAACCAAAGGAGGTTACTGTATCCATGACTACGCAGAAGCGCGGTCATGAGTGGCGGATCAGCATCGTGCTGTTCGCCCTCGTGATCGCCGCATTCATGCTCGTCTCCTCCGCTGCAGCGGCGGATGCGGGCCCGAAGTTCAAGGGATGGGGCGGCACCGGCCCGTACCCCGTCGTGAACTTCTCGGCAGACAAGACGACGGGCCAGGCCCCGCTCACCGTACAGTTCTTCGACAACTCGACCTATGAGGGCACCCTCGTCAGCCGTCTCTGGGACTTCGGTGCCCTCGGCACGTCCACCGCGGCGAACCCGACGGTGACGTTCACGTCGCCCGGCACCTACGTCGTGAGCCTCCGCATCGAGAACACGACCGGGTACATGTCGAACCAGTCGGGGGAGCACCCGATCAACAACGCGGGATACACTCTTCCGACGATCACGGTCACCGCCGGTACCAGTCTTGCCGCCGACTTCACCTGGACTCCCAGTGGGGACGTCGATGTCGGGTACACCGTGCAGTTCAACGACACCTCTGTCGGTAACCCGACGGCATGGCTCTGGGACTTCGGCGACACCACCCCGACCTCGAGCCTGCAGAACCCGACCCACGTCTTCACGAAAGCCCAGGACTACTCGGTGAAGCTGACCGTGACGAACTCGACCGGTCAGACCTCTTCGGTGACCAAGACCGTCACCGTCAAGAACGCCGAATCACCTGTGGCTAACTTCACCACAAACCCGGACCCGGCAACAGGTATCGCTCCGCTGAACGTCACGTTCACGGATGCTTCGAGGAAAAACCCCACCTCGTGGGTATGGCAGTTCGGCGACGGCGCCACCTCGACGGAGCAGGACACCTACCACGTCTATACGCTTCCTGGCACTTATACCGTCAACCTGACGGTGACGAACGCTGCCGGTAGCAACACGACATCCAAATCGGTCACCGTCACCGGCCCGAACGCGCCCATCGCCAACTTCACGGCGAACGGCGTCGACGCGAGCAGTACGTCTCCCGGCCCCACCCTCAACGGCGCGGCGCCGTTCAGCGTGAACTTCGTCGACAACTCCAGCACCGACGCGGACAAACAGGCGACCAGCTGGCTCTGGACCTTCGGTGACGGGCAGTCGTCGACCCAGCGGAACCCGCCGACCCACGTCTTCCCGTCCCCCGGCACCTACCTGGTCCAGTTCACCGCGTCGAACAGCGGCGGATCGAGCTCCGCGTTCATGACGATCGTGGTCGGCCCGACGCAGGTACCGGTCGCGAACTTTACGTTCAACTCGACCGCCTCCGCCCCGGACGGACAGGTCTTCAACGCTGCTCCGGAGATGCTCGTGACGGGCAAGGCGATCTGGTTCAACAGCACCTCGACGAACGCCCCCACGTCCACCACCTGGACCTTCAGCGACGGTGTGACGTCCACCCAGACCAACTTCATGCGGACGTTCTCGACCGCCGGCAGTTACTGGGTGCTCCTCTCCGTGAGCAACTCCGCCGGCTCCTCGTCGAAGATCAACTTCTTCACGATCACGGATGCCGTCGGACAAAGCCCGGTCGCCTCCTTCCAGATGGAGGGCCAGGGGCACACCGTCGCGAACGGCGGTACCCTCACGGTCACGCTTCCCGCGGTCGTGAACTTCACGAACACGTCGACCAACACCCCGACCTCGTGGACCTGGTTCAGCGATGGCGAGATTTTCGCGACGACGGCGAACGCGACGCACAATTTCACCCAGGCCGGAACGTTCCCGATCCAGCTGATCGTCTCGAACGCCTTCGGCAGCTCGAGTGCGAACGGCACGATCGTCGTCCAGGCGCCCACCGATGCACCCGTCGCGTCGTTCACGTACACGCCGACGGCGGTCCTTCCGGCGCCCGCCACGATCCAGTTCACGGACACCTCGACGAACTATCCGACCACCTGGTCCTGGAACTTCGACGACGGTCAGACCTCGAGTGCTCAGAACCCGAGCCATACCTTCCAGAACCCCGGTAACTACACGGTCCGCCTGACGGCCAGCAACAGTGCCGGTTCGAGCCAGACGACGCAGCTGATCACGGTCTCGACGCTCCAGCCTCCGGTTGCCTCGTTCAGGGCCTCGTCGGCGACAGCGGTTGCGAGCCCGAAGACGTCGGCGGACGCCGAGATCCAGGGCCCGATCCCCTTCACGGTGAACTTCACCGACACGTCGACGATGAACCCGACCTCCGTATTCTGGCACATCACCGGAACGGGCGTCGATGTGACGCGGACGACCAGTGCCTTCGACTACACGTTCACGACCCCCGGTAAGTACAACGTCCAGCTGATCGCCTACAACGCGGCAGGTCAGAACACGATCTACAAGCCTACGTTCGTGAACGTCACAGCGGCAGCGCCGTCCACCAACTTCACCTGGACGCCGACCTCCCCCGTGAAGGGACAGTCCGTCCAGTTCACGGACACGACGCTCTACGGCCCGACCGTCTGGTCCTGGTCGTTCGGTGACGGTGGTCTCTCGTCCGCCCAGAACCCGCCCCACACCTACGAGAACGCCGGCACCTACACGGTGACGCTCACCACCTGGAACAGCCAGGGCACGAGCACCGCGACGAAGACGATCACGGTCGCGAACATCGTGCCCCCGGTGGCGAACTTCACCTGGTCGCCCGAGGAGCCCAAGGTCGGTGACCTCGTGACCTTCACGGACACGTCGACCAACAACCCGACCGCCTGGACCTGGGTCATCGAGAACACCCAGTACACCGTCCAGAACCCGACCGTCACCTTCACGACGCCGGGCACGAAGATCGCCTTCCTGATCGCGTCGAACGCCGCCGGCCCGTCGGCAGCGAAGCTCGTCCAGATCAACGTCACCGAGCCGCCCGTGACGGTCACCCCGACCCCCGAGGTCCCGATCGTCGCCGACTTCACGATGGACAAGGACTCGGGCACCGCCCCGCTGACGGTCCAGTTCGCCTCGACGTCGACCGGCCCGTACACCGACCTCGACTGGACGATCCTGCTCGGCGATGACGTCGTCGACACGATGGTCGGCGAGACGCCGAGCTACACCTTCGCCACGCCGGGCACCTACACGGTCCTCCTCGAGGCATCCAACTCCGGCACCGGCGAGACCTCCACGAAGGAGAAGACCGTCACGGTGAACGCGGTCACCACCACGACCACGACCGTCACCACGACGACGCCGATCGGCGGCAACCAGCCCTACCCATCGGCCCACGTCATGCCGGGCCGCGTCGAGGCGGAGGACTATGACGTCACCGCGGGCTACCCGGCCTACTCCGACACCACGCCTGCCAACGAGGGCGGTGCCTACCGCCAGGACGCGGTCGACATCGAGGTCGGCGGGACCAACTTCAACGTCGGCTGGATCCGCCCGACGGAGTTCCTGACCTACTCGGTCGACGTCCCCTCCGGCGCGGCGGGCACGTACACGATCGGCTTCAGGATGGTCAACCCGAGCGGCACCAAGTCGTTTGCCGTCTACGTTGACGGCGTCCTCATCGGTGCAGTGAACCTCCCGGCGACCGGTTCGTTCAACACCTGGACCACCGTGAACTCCCCCTCGTTCCAGATGACCGAGGGCCGCCACGTGATCAAGGTCGACTTCGTCACCACCACGTCGATCAACTTCGACTACATGCAGATCCAGGGCGGCGCCCCCGTCACGACCACCACCACCGTGGTGACCACGACGACCACCGCCCAGCCCACCACCGGTGGCGCGAGCTTCACCGCCATACCGATCCCGGTCAAGAAGGGCGCTGCGATCAAGTTCACGGTGACCCCCGCCACCGGCAAGACGATCAGGTCCGCCTGGTGGACCTTCGACAAGAACGGCCACTACAGCACCTGGAACTCCCGGACGATCAACCCGACGTTCTACTACCCCGCCGTGGGTACGTACACGCCGCTCGTGATCCTCACCTACACGGACGGCACGACGGAGACGGTCGAGAGGGCCGGATACGTCCGGGTCATCGCCTGACGGTCAGACCGTCAGGAACCCTCCCTTTTTTTTCGTCGCCCCGCGGCACAACCACGCATCGACGGGCCATCCGTTTCTCTCGCCATCCGAAGGACGAGACTGCCGGGTCCGATCGTCTCACCCGGCGTCCGGATGACGCCCCCTCTCCAGGATCTTCCGCGACCCGTTTGGACAGGGACCGTCCGGTGCCCGCCGCCGCGTTCAGAAGAGGTCTCTGGACCGGTGCCTGCCGCTCACCGGTCGACGTCCGGATCTCCCGGGTGACGGTTCGGCGCCCCGCCCGCTCTCCCGGACGGGTGCCCGCCTCCCCGCTCGAGCCGTTTCATCGTCGTCATCAGGTCCTCGCTGGAGTGGGAGCGCGCCCGTCCGCCCGACGCGATCCCCCTCGCGGAGAGGCGGTGCTGGTACGACGACCCTCCGCGCCTCCGCTCCTCCCCCTGCCGGGCCTCTGCCACCCCCTCCCCCGCGGGAGCGCCGTTCCGGAGAAACGGCCCGGTGTGCCCGGAGGATCGGCCGGAACGCCCCTGATCCGGTTCCCTGTCGCTCCACCCCGCCCTGTCGGGACGGGACGGGCCCTCCGGGATCGGAGGGCGCTCCGGTACACCGGTGGAAACCCGGTGACCCACGTCATCACCCATACGCCGATTCACCCGTTCCATCATCATGTTCGTATCGGGGATGCCAGGGATTGGAACGACCACGCCCGTCCTCCCGTCCCTGCACCCTCCCGTTCGTCCCCTTCAGGACGCCGATCCCCCGTCGCCCCTCCGCCAGGAATTTATTCAGAATAGGAAATATTGGTATTTTAATTATTCCTCGCTCCCGACCTGGAGATCGTAGACCGCATGCCACCGCCCGGGGGAGTAGGACCGAACCCGGCGCTCGCTCACCTTCGCGACGGGATAGCCCGCGAGCGCGGGAAGGGCCTCTCCCTCCGTCTCCTGCAGGTGATAGAGGTGTATCGTCCCTCCCGGCCGACAGAGCGAAAAGGCCGCCGGAAGGAACGGGACAGGAGAGAGCGGCAGGTTCATCACCACGCGGTCGAAGGAGCGGGAGAAGAGCGCGGGCAGGCGGGCCGCGTCCGCCAGCAAGGGGAGCACGTTCTGCACCCGGTTCGCCCGGCAGTTCTCCACCATCGCCTCCACCGCCGCCGGGTTGATGTCCGCCGCGACGACGAGCCCGGCCACACGGGCGAGGGTGAGGGCGAACGGCCCCGCCCCTGCGAACATGTCCAGGACCCGCTCTTCTGGCCGTACGAGCGCGAGGAGCCGCTGGCGTTCGGTCGAGAGCCGGGCCGAGAAGTAGACCGTGGCGAGGTCCACCCGGAAGACGAGCCCGTGCTCGCGCACCGTTGCCACCGTCGAGTCCTCGCCGGCGAGCACCTCGAACCGCCGCGTCCGGTACGGCCCCTCCACGTGGCCGATCGGCGCGACCACCGTCCGGATCGAGGGGCGGGAGGCACGCAGCCGTTCTGCCGCCTCCCGATCGGGCTCCGCCAGGATCGCGATCCCCCCGACCAGCTCGTGGCGGGGCAGCTCCGGGCGCGGCGCGTGGGGGGAAAAGAGCGCGCGCACCGCCCCCTCCACCGGTTCGAGGACCGGGAGGAGGAGGTGCCCCGTGCCATCGGGACGGACCCGCAGCGTCCGGTCCAGGAGCCCTGCCGCCAGCAACCGGCACCGCTCCGCCTCTCCGTCCTGCCGCCCGACCCGGACCGCCCACTGCTCCCTCTCCCCCACGCTCATCATCTCCGCCGCCCATACCTTGGGCATGGACGAGTTGCTCAGGAAGGTTCGGAGCGGGGCGGTTAAACTCTATGCCCTCGAACGGGAGGTCCCGCCCGGCGAGGCGGTCGCCGCCCGGCGGGCGTTCATCGAAGAGGAGACCGGCACCCGGCTCCCGGCGGTCGGAGCGTTCTCGATCTCCCCCGACCGGGTGACGAAGCGGAACTGCGAGAACATGATCGGGGCGGTCCAGGTCCCCGTCGGGGTCGCCGGCCCCCTCCGGGTCCGCGGCGAGCACGCAGACGGGAGCTACTGGCTCCCGCTCGCCACCACCGAGGGCGCGCTCGTCGCCTCGGTGAACCGGGGGTGCAGCACCATCACCCGCGCCGGGGGTGCCGAGGTCCGTCTGATCGCCGACCGGATGACCCGCGCCCCGGTCTTCGCCGCCACCTCGGTCGCCCACGCGGCGGAGTGCGTCCGCTGGGTCGGGTCCCACCTGGACCTCCTCGCGGAGGCTGCCGCCACGACCACGCGCCACGGGCGGCTCGTCGGGGCGACCACCTCCGTCGCCGGCACCTCGGTCTATGTCCGGCTCGAGTTCACGACCGGGGACGCGATGGGCATGAACATGGTCACGATCGCCTCCGGCGCCGTCGCCGCGGTGATCGAGCGCGAGACCGGCGCCCGCCTCGTCGCGCTCTCGGGCAACCTCTGCACCGACAAGAAACCGGCGGCGGTGAACGCGGTCGAGGGGAGGGGGCGGAGCGTGGTTGCCGGCGTCTTCCTCTCCGACGACCTGGTCCGCGACGTCCTGAAGGCCGATGCCGCCGCGCTCGCCGAGGTGAACACCCGCAAGAACCTGGTCGGCTCGGCCCGTGCAGGCGCACTCGGGTTCAACGCGCACGCCGCGAACGTCGTCGCCGCCCTCTTCATCGCCTGCGGCCAGGACCCCGCGCACGTCGTCGAGGGGTCGCTCGCCGTCACCACGGTGGACCCGGTACCCGGGGGCGTCTACGTCTCCGTCACCCTCCCCGCCCTCCCGCTCGGCACCGTCGGCGGCGGGACGGCGATCGAGACCCAGGCCGAATGCCTCGGTCTCCTCGGTGTCGCCGGCGGCGGCGATCCCCCCGGTGCGCACGCGAAGGCCTTTGCCGAGATCGTCGGCGCGGCGGTGCTCGCCGGAGAGCTCTCGCTTATCGGCGCCCTGGCCGCCAACCACCTCGTCCGGGCGCACGCGACCCTTGGCAGGGGTCAGTAGAGCCAGCGGATCATCAACCTCGCATCCTCGCCGTTCGCGTAATAGGCGGGGATGCAGAGGACCTCGCGGTACCCGCACCGGGAGTAGAATGCCCGGGCGGCCAGGTTCGACTCCCGCACCTCGAGCTGGACGGCCGACGCGCCCGCCACCAGGAACTGCTGCTCGGCACGGGCGACCAGCCTTCGCCCGATGCCGCGCCCGCGGAACTCCGGTGCCACAGCGAAGTTGCAGATGTGGCCGTAGACCTCCACGCCCGTCTCCTCGAGCGCCCCGGCGAGAAACCCGGCGAGGGCCTCACCGGACGACGCCACGAAGAAGAAGTCCCCGCAGTACTCCAGGACCCATTCGAGGGTCGCCTCGTCCCAGGGGTCCGGGAACGAAGCCCGCTCGATCGTCGCGACGAACGGCAGGTCGCTCGCCCGGGCCCGGCGGATCTGCAGGAGTTCTCCTCTCATCGTCCGTCTAGGTTGGCCGATCCACCATATCAGGGTTCGGTTCGGACGGGCACGGGCTTAAGTGAACTCACGCCGTAGAGTACCCGAAGTCATGGTGCAGCTCCATCCCTTCGCCGCCGTCCGGCCCGCTCCGGGTCATGCCCAGGCGATACCGTCGGTCCCGTACGACGTGGTCTCCGCCGCAGAGGCCCGTGCCGTCCTCGAAAAAAACCCCCTCTCGTTCCTCTCGGTGATCCGCTCCGACGCGGACCTCCCCGCCCTCCCGCCTGACGACGACCAGGTCTACGAGCTCGCCGCTACGCGCTTTGCCCGCCTCCTCCAGGACGGGCTGATGGTCCAGGATCCCACCCCCGGGTACTACGTCTACGAGATCGTCTCCGGGGACCGGGTCTACACCGGTCTCGTCGCATGCGTCGACGTCGGCGACTACGAGTCCGGCGTGATCCGGCGGCACGAGCAGACCCGGTACGACAAGGAGCGCGACCGCACGCGCCACATCCAGGCGGTGAACGCGAACACGGGGCTCGTCTTCCTCCTCTACCGCGACCCGGGCGGGGTCCACGCCCGGATCGAGGGCCACGCCGGGCGCGTCGTGCCCGTCATGGACGTCGGGAACGACCGCGGCGAGCGCCACCGCCTCTACCGGTGCGACGACCCGGGCCTGATCGCCGCGGTGGACGCCGCCTTCGCCGGGGTGGACGCCCTCTACATCGCCGATGGCCATCACCGCGCGAAGTCGGCGGTGAACGCCGCCCAGGAGCGGCGGGCAAACGGGACCGCCTCGCCCGAGTCCGAGCGGTTCATGGCCGTCCTCTTTGCCCACGAGCACGTCCGCCTCCACGGGTACTCGCGGCTCGTCACCGACCTGGGCCCCCTCTCCCCGGAGTCGTTCCTCCGCGCGCTCCGTGCGCTCGGTTCGATCGAACCGATCGACGGGGTCGACCTGCGCGGATTCCACGTCGTCCCGAGGACCCAGCCGTCGGCGGACCGGCGGGTCCTGCACCTCTACCTCGGGGGGCGGTGGTACGAGTTCGTCTGCCGCCGCGAGCCCGGTGAGGGGCTGATCCACGGTCTCGACGTCCAGTTCCTCCAGGATCGGGTCCTCGGCCCGATCCTCGGGATCACCGACCCCCGCGGCGACCCGCGCCTCCACTACCTGGGCGGGGCGAGCCCCCTCTCCCGGCTCGTCACGCAGGTCGACACCGGGGAGTACGCGGTCGCGTTCTCCCTTCAGCCCCTCCCGATCGAGACGGTCCTCGACTGCGCGGACGCCGGACTGGTGATGCCGCCCAAGTCGACCTGGTTCGAACCGAAGCTCCTCTCGGGCTTCACGGTCCACCTGCTCGACTGATCCCCTTTTTATCCCGGCCCGCCGACCTCTCCCCGATGATCTCACTCGCACTCCCCAAGGGCTCGCTCGAGGAGCAGACGCTCGCCCTCTTCCGGGAAGCCGACCTGGAGGTCCGGCGGACGGACCGCGACTACAGCCCCACGATCCGGGACGAACGGATCGCGCGGGTCAAGATCCTCCGGCCCCAGGAGATCCCGCAGTACGTGGCGGAGGGCTACTTCGACCTGGGGATCTCGGGCCTCGACTGGGTCCGGGAGACCGATGCCGACGTCGTCGAGGTGGCGAGGCTCAACTACTCCAAGACCGGTGAGGGGACCGTCCGGATCGTCGTCGCGGTCCACGGATCGGACCCGATCGAGCACCCCAATCAGATCCGGCCGGGCGCCCGGGTGACCACCGAGTACCCCCGTCTCACCGCGCGGTACTTCGAAAAGCTCGGGGTCGATGTCCGTCTCTTCGCCTCCTACGGCGCCTCGGAGGCGAAGGTGCCCGACCTGATGGACGTCGTCGTTGACCTCACGGAGACGGGGACCACCCTGCGCAGGAACGGGCTCAAGATCATCGGCGAGATCATGGAGTCGTACACCGCGATCGTCGCGAACCGGGAGGCATGGGACGACCCCGTCCGCCGGCGGGAGATCGGGGAGATCACGACCCTCCTCCTCGGCGTGCTCGACGCCCGGAGCCGGACCCTCCTCTCGATGAACGTCCCGAAGGGCGCGATCGAGGCGGTGATCGCCGCCCTCCCCGCCCTCAAGCGCCCGACGGTCGCCGCCCTCTACGGCATCGACTACTTCTCGGTCGAGACCGTGGTGAAGAAGTCGGAGGTGAACCGGCTGATCCCGCTCCTGAAGTCCGCCGGTGCGGAGGACATCCTGGAGCTCCCCATCGCGAAGATCATCCGCTAGGCCGAAGCGATCTGCTTAATGCGCCGCCTCTCCGATATATGCGCATGGAGATCGCCATCATCGGGGCCTCGGGATACGCGGGCGGCGAACTGATCCGCCTGCTCGCCTCCCACTCATCGGCCGAGGTGACCGTCGTGACCTCGCGGCGGTACAGCGGCACCCCGCTCACCTCCGTCCATCCCCACCTTGCCGGTTTCTCGGACCTGGTCTTCTCGAACCCGGAGGTGGACGGGATCGATGCGGACTTCGCCTTCCTCGCCGTCCCGCACACCGCGGCGATGCGGTACGTCCGTCCGCTCCTGGACCGCGGGATCCGGGTCGTCGACCTCTCCGCCGACTACCGCCTTCCCCGGGAGGTCTTCGAGGAGGTCTACGGGGTCGAGCACACGGACTGGTTCGAGGCGCCCTACGGGATCCCCGAGCTCCACCGGGAGTCGATCGTGGACCGGCGGTTCGTCTCGAACCCCGGGTGCTTCCCCACCGGTGCGACCCTCGCGGCGGCACCGCTCGCCGGGCTCGCCACGACCGTCATCTACGACTCCAAGACCGGGGTCTCCGGCGCCGGCGACAACCCGTCTGCCACGACCCACTACCCGAACGTCGGGGACACCTGCACCGCCTACAAGTGGACGGCGCACCGTCACCTCGCCGAGATGCGCCAGGAGCTCGCCGCGCTCGGCTCGACGGCGCGGTGCTACTTTACGCCGCACCTGCTCCCGGTCAACCGGGGGATCCTGACCACCGCTCACATCCTCCTCGCCGAGCCGCTCACCCAGGAGGAGGTGGAGGCCCGGTACCGGGAGTACTACCGGAAGGAACCGTTCGTCCGCTACCAGCGGCCCAGCCTCTCCTCCGTACGCGGGTCCAACTTCTGCGACCTCGCGGTCGAGGTCGGCGAGGACCGCGTGGTCGCCGTCTCGGCGATCGACAACCTGGTGAAGGGGGCGGCGGGCCAGGCGATCCAGAACATGAACCTGATGTGCGGCTACCACGAGGACGACGGGCTCCGCTCCCCCGGCGTCGCCCCCTGAGGTGCTGGGATGAAGGTCAGCGAGATCATGACCCCGGACCCGTACACGGTCGATGCAAAGGCGACGGTCCGCGAAGCAGCCCGGATCATGCGCGAGCACCGGGTGGGGGGCCTGCCCGTCCTCGACCGGGGCCGGCTCGTCGGGATGGTGACGGACTCCGACCTGCTCGCCCTCCTCTCGACCCGTCCCCCGTCGGACGACCTCTGGCTCCCCTCGCCGCTCGAGATCATCGAGGTCCCGATCCGCGAGTTCATCAACTGGGAGAAGACCAAGGCGGCGCTCTCCGACATCGGCACCACCACGGTCGACCACGTGATGAGCGAGCCCCCGATCACCATCTCGGAGGATGCCGGGATCGAGGAGGCGGCGGAGCTGATGCTCCGCGAGGGGATCGTCCGCCTGCCCGTGATGCGGGGCACCACCCTGGTCGGGATCGTGACCCGTTCGGACATCGTGCAGGGGCTCGCCGTGAGCCGGGAGTCGGCATGAGGTCGATCTGTGCGATCGAGGGGGTCGAGGCGGCCGGCATCAGGGAGGGGAGATACGGGCTCGCCCTGATCCGGGCCGAGGGGACCGCCGCGGGCGTCTTCACCTCGAATCTCGTCCGGGCCGCACCGATCGAGCTGATGATGGACCGGATCCGCTCGGGACGGCTCTCGGGCGTCATCGCGAACTCGGGGTGCGCGAACGCCCACACGGGCCGGCGGGGGCTCGAGGACGCCGCCGCGATGGCGGCGATCGGGGCCCGCGCCCTCGGTGTCGACGGGCGCGAGGTCGGTGTCGCCTCCACCGGCGTGATCGGCCGCTACCTCGACCTCCCCCTGATCGAGCGGCAGGCGGGTGCGATCGCCGGCTCGCTCGCCCACTCGGAAGAGGCCGAGAGCGCCGCCGCCCGGGCGATCATGACCACCGACCTGGTCGAGAAGCATGCCCTGGTCCGGTCCGACGGCTTCTCGGTTGCTGGCATCGTGAAGGGTTCGGGCATGATCGCCCCGAACATGGGCACGATGCTCGCGTTCCTCTATACCGACGCCGCCGTCGACCAGACGCTCCTCGCCGCCGCCCTCCGGCTCGCCGCGGACCGGACCTTCAACCGGGTGGTGGTGGACGGTGACACCTCGACCAACGACATCGCGCTCCTGACCGCGACCGGCGCCGCCGGGCGGGTGGAGCCGAACGAGTTCGAGCGGGCGCTCGAGGCCTGCTGCCGTGCGCTCGCCGTCCAGATCGCGGCCGACGGCGAGGG
>Ga0116184_10001896_pt1 | contig 19073 bp, 18 predicted proteins | sample AD_JPNNA5_MetaG_FD_89886 | JGI IMG/M metagenome (GOLD analysis project Ga0116184, IMG submission 89886) | Active sludge microbial communities of municipal wastewater-treating anaerobic digesters from Japan - AD_JPNNA5_MetaG | ecosystem: Engineered > Bioreactor > Anaerobic > Digestate | place... | reverse complement strand
CGGCCGGGATGTCGACGGCGATAATCGTGGCGCCGTCACGCGCGAGCACCTCGGCGATCGAAGCGCCGATGCCTCGAGCGGCACCTGTGACCACCGCGACCTTGCCCGCCAGCGGCTTGTCCCAGTCCTCAGGCATCGCGATGTCAGCCACCGGGACGTCGACACGGAAGACCTGGGCATCGACGTAGGCCGAGCGTCCGGAGAGCAGGTAGCGCAGGACGGCCTCGAGCCCGCCCTCGGCACCGTTTGCCACATGGATGGTGTTGGCCGTCGAACCGCCGCGCAGCTCCTTGCCGATCGAGCGGACGATCCCCTCGACTGCGCGACGCGCAGCCGCCTGCTCGACGGTGGTCGCCGACTCCGGCGGACGTCCGATGACGATGATCCGGCCCGTCGGCTGCATGGTCTTGAGCGCCGGTGCCACGGTCGCCCGCAGCGTCTCCAGGTCGGCTGGGCCCTCGATGTCGGTGAGATCGACCACGACGGCAGCCACAGAGGTCGAGGGCATCGTGGCCACGGAGACACCCGCAGTCTCGACGATGGCCCGCACTCGGCCCGCCACCGCGCCCTCACCGTGGGCGGCGACGAGCACCGCCCCCGGGATCAACGACGCGCCGGGCTTGTAGCGGCGGAGGCGCGTCGGGCGGGGCAGACCCAGCGCCGTGGCGAGTTGCTTGCCGACTCCCCCGCTGACGAACTTCCCGTAGTCGAAGGCCATGGCTCAGGCCCCTTCGAGGATCGCGACGACGCCCTGCCCACCCGCAGCGCAGATCGAGATGAGACCACGACTGCCCGGACCCTTCTCGTGCAGCATCTTGGCCAGAGCGGCCACGATGCGCCCACCCGTGGCCGCGAACGGGTGTCCAGCCGCGAGGGAACTGCCGTTGACGTTGAGCTTGTCCCGATCGATCGACCCCAAGGGGGCGTCGAGCCCGAGCCGGCCGCGGCAGAAGTCCTCGTCCTCCCAGGCTTTAAGGGTCGACAGAACGGTCGCGGCGAAGGCCTCGTGGATTTCGTAGTAGTCGAAGTCCTGCAGGGAGAGTCCATTGCGCGCGAGAAGGCGCGGCACGGCATACGCCGGCGCCATGAGGAGGCCCTCATCACCGGAGACGAAATCGACAGCAGCGGTTTCCCCGTCGACGAAGAAGGCCTGGACGGTGAGTCCGTGCTCCTTGGCCCAGTCCTCGCTGCCCATGAGGACGACCGACGCGCCGTCGGTGAGCGGCGTGCTGTTGCCGGCCGTCATCGTCGCACCCTCTCCCTTGCCGAAGACCGGCTTGAGGGTGGCGAGCTTCTCCATCGAGGAGTCCGCCCGGAGGTTGGCGTCGCGCGAAAGTCCGAGGTAGGACGTCATGAGGTCGTCGTGGAAGCCACGCTCGTAGGAGGCGGCGAGGTTCTTGTGCGAGGCGACCGCGAGCTCGTCCTGGGCCTCCCGCGTGATCTTCCACTGCTTGGCGGTCTGGGCCATGTGCTCACCCATCGACAACCCGGTGCGGGCCTCGGCGTTGGAGGGCGTCGCGATGCCGAAGTCGGTGGGGCGCAGGCCGGTGAGGGCGAGGAGCTGGTTCTTGGGACCCTTGGCCCGGTTGACCTTGAGCAACTTCTTGCGCAGCTTCTCGCTCACCGTGATCGGCGCGTCGGAGGAGGTGTCGACACCTCCCGCGATCCCGGAGTCGATCTGGCCGAGCTTGATCTTGTTGGAGACGATGATGGCGGCCTGCAGGCCCGTCCCGCAGGCCTGCTGGACGTCGTATGCCGGGGTGGTGGGTGAGAGCGCCGAACCCAGCACCGTTTCGCGGGCCAGGTTGAAGTCGCGGCTGTGCTTGATGACCGCACCAGCCACGACCTCGCCGACCTGCTCACCCGCCAAGCCATAACGGGCGACGAGGCCGTCGAGCGCGGAGGTGAGCATGTCCTGGTTGGAGGCCTCGGCATACGCCCCGAACTGCCGAGCGAAAGGAATGCGGTTGCCGCCAAGGATGGCAGCTCTGCGGGGACTGGTCGGGGGCATGGTGACGACTCCTGAGAAAGGGGAACGAGGCTGCGACGCACCCGTCAAGCGAGCGGCAATCGTGCTCAAATATCCGATACCGACCGTAGCAGGTAGTTTCGCTGCGCTGCTACGGTGCCCGATGTGAGCACTGCCACGGGCGACGCCGGTCGCCATGCGACCGCATCCCGGGGCGAGCGCCGCGGATCAGACACCGAGGGGACGATCGACGGGCGGACTACCCGTTGGGAGGCCCACCGGGCGGAGCGCCGTGCCGCTCTCGTCAATGCCACTCTTCGAGCCATCCGCGAACACGGGGCCGGCGTCGGCATGGATGACATCGCAACGATGGCGGGCACCTCGAAGACGGTGTTCTATCGGCACTTCGATGATCGCGCCGGGCTCTACCGGGCCGTCGCGGAGCAGGTGGACGCCGGCCTGATCGCTCGTGTCAGCCGAACGGCCACCCCCCGTCGAGATGACGCCAACGCTGACGCACCCTTGGGCAACGGCGGCGCCCGCGAGTTGCTTCGGGCATCGGTCGACACCTATTTCCGGCTCGTGGAGGACGATCCGGAGGTCTATCGCTTCGTCGTCACTGCCCCGATCGTGCCAGCTCGCGAGGGTGATGGCCTGGCCGAGGATGTCACGAACGCGATGTCCGGCCGGATGGTCAGTCTCTTGAGCGGAAACCTCGAAGCATCGGGGTTGGCCCCAGATCGTGCTCAGCGCTGGGGCCGCGCGGTCGTCGGACTCGTCCGAGCTGCCGGGGACGACTGGCTGCGGGCCGGCGCCTCGGGTTCAGGCACCAGCCGGTCGGCGATCGTGGACGACGTCACAGCCCTGCTGTGGGAAGGACTCTCCAGCGTCTGGGAGTCGTGATCCGAGACGCAGGCGCAAACGAGTGAGGAACATTCGCCAACGCGAAGAGCCCCGCTGTCGCGGGGCTCTTCACTTTGGTGGATGTGGAGGGACTCGAACCCCCGGCCTCTCGCGTGTGAAGCGAACGCTCTAACCAACTGAGCTACACATCCGTGGCGCCCTGAGTGGGCACGCGTGAGGATACCTGCTGCCTTGCCCACCGTGGAAATCCGGCGCGCGCTGGAGTCATGGCCTCCGTCGCGGCAACTGTCCAAGGTCGACCAGCGGGTCCTCGACGAAGTCGGGGAGCCATGGCGGGACACCGCTGATGCGCAACGTCACCCAGACGACGGCCGCCACAAACAGCGCCGTCAGCGCCGCCACGAAGAACTGAACCCACCATGGCTTCCCGCGGATCCAGTCCTCCCAAGCCCGCAGCCTCACCTTGGCGAAGTCGAGAAGACGTTGGGCCGGCTCGAATTCCGACCCGAGGACCGCCAGACCGAGGAGCACGACCAGCCATCCGGGTCCGGGAAGGGGCACCATCATGAGCCCACCAATGACCAGGACGGCACCAAGGGTGAGCACCACGGCGCGATAGGCGACCAAGGTGGACCGACGCCGGCGAATGGCCCGGCGCCAAGCCCAGTCATTGTCGTGCTCGACGCGCAGGAGGTGGTGTTCCTCGTCGCCGCCGACAGAGGTCTGCTCATCCACCTGATCCGCGGAGTCCGGGTCAGGCACTCCCGCGCCTTCGCCCTGATGCATCCGAGTCGTCCTTCCGGTCACGGATCCATGCCCTCGAGTGAACGTTGCTCCCACACCTCTGCAAGCCGGGTGGTGAGAGGTCCGACGGGAATCTCCCGGCCGTCGGCCGCGGTGACCGGACGGACATCCTTCAGGGAACTCGTGAGGAAGACCTCATCACAGGTGGCCAACACTTCCAGTGGCACAGCCCTCTCGTGGACCGGCAGCCCCGCCTCCCGCCCCCACTCGAGGACGAGTTCACGGCTGATGCCGGCCAGGCATCCGCTGTCCAACGGAGGCGTCAACACCTGCCCGTCCATCACCACGAAGATGTTGCTTCCCGTCCCCTCACACAACTCTCCGCGACTGTTGGCGAGGATCGCCTCGTTGGCTCCGCTTCGTTGGGCAGCGGCGAGGGCGACGACGTTCTCGGCATACGACGTGGTCTTCAAGCCGGCCGTCGCGGACCGCTCGTTCCGGACCCACGGCACGGTCGCGATCGAGACGGTGGGGGGTGGTCGCAGTGCCGGGCTCGCCGTGACGATGTGCGTCAGGGCTGAAACGTGCCGGTCCGACCCGAGCGGGCCCAAGCCACCCGTCACCGTCCAACGCAGCCTTCCGAAGGGCCACGACGGCCCCGCTCCGAGAACGGCGTCGATGCCCTCCCGGATCAGGTCGTGATCAGCTCCGTCGAGCCCCAGTCCCGCCAGGCTCCGATCCATCCGGAGAAGGTGCCGACTCACGGCGAACGGCTGCCCGTCAACGATCTTGCAGGTCTCGAAGACCCCATCGCCCACGGTGACCCCGTGGTCGACTGCCGCGATGCTGGGTGTATCCGGCCCGATGAGCGTTCCGTTGACCCACACCCGGACCTCGTTCGGGACACTGTTCATGGCTCCAGCCTTCCAGATGCCAGCCCGATCAGGCGACGCGCCTTGAGCTCGGTCTCATCCCACTCCGACGCGGCATCGGAGCCCCACGTGATACCCGCTCCTGTGCCAAACCGCAGCCAACGCTGCCCGTTGTTGTCACGATCCGTCCAGAAGCTGCGGATGCCCACCGCCAAGCGCGCGCGATCACGGTCAGCATCTATCCAGCCGATCGCCCCACAGTACGGACCACGTGGTGCGCTTTCGAGCTCGGCGATCGCCATCAGGGCCGTGTGCTTGGGCGCACCCGACACCGAGCCCGGCGGAAAGGTCGCGGCGAGGATGTCGCTCCACCTGACACCCGCGCGGAGACGACCCGAGACGTCCGACACCAGATGGACCAGCCCCGGGTGTTCCTCAATCCGACACAGGGCGTCCACCGCAATGGTCCCTGGCCGGCACACGGCCGCGAGGTCATGACGCACAAGGTCCACGATCATCACGTTCTCGGCGTAGTCCTTGGGGAGCAAGTGTTCGGCTGTGGTGGATGTCCCCTTGATGGGCCGCGACACGAGGCGCTCTCCCTCCCGCTCCAGGAATCCCTCCGGCGATGCCGACACCACGCACACTCCCAGTTGCGGCACATCGATCGACCCGGCATACGGCGCAGGATTGCCCCGGGCAAGGCGGGTGGCCAGCAGCCCGAGGTCCGCAGTGTCCTCCAAGCGATGCGAAAGGATGCGGCAGAGGTTGACTTGGTAGACCGTGCCTTGGGCAATGAGTTCCCTGATGGTCGACACACCGGCGAGGTATGCCGTGTGGTCCAAGGAGCTGCTCCACCCCCCCTCGAGGGGTGGCCAGTCGCCCGTTCCGTGGGCCTCTCGGGGCGCCCAGTTGCCAAGTACGTCTCGTGGAGAGCCCGCCCGCCTGACCTCAGCGAACCGAATGGCGGTGAATTGCCCTTCGAAGGTCATGACGACCGCCCAGAAGCCCTGGACGAGGTCGTCCGGATCGTCGGTCACGGCCACGGGGCGGGTGGCCGTCACCTCTGCGAAGTGGGCGACACCCGAACCCCGCGTCACCCTTCGAAGCACCACCGCGCCTCCATCGCCTTTGACCCGAGGGCCCACCCGAACTCGGAGCAAACCCTATCTCCGGCTCGGCGACGAGCCTTCGTAAAGAAAATCACCGGAGCGCGTAACCCATGAGTAGCCACCGGCGATCACCACCACAGAAGGGGTCCACGCCAGAGTTCCTCTTCATGGAACCACGAGTGAGCGCCCTAACCCCCTGCCATGGCGCTCACTCGTGGTTCCCTCACGTTGCGTGCGGTTTTGCCCCGCGACTGGCACGCTTGTCCCGTGGCGGGCAGTTTGGACAGTGCGGTGGAAGGCCTACGGGCCGGTGACCCCGCTGCTTTCCGTGCCGTCTACGAGGCTCTGGCCCCCGCCGTCTTGGGTTATGTGCGGACCAGAGGCTCGCGCGACCCGGAGGCGCTGACCCAGGAGGTCTTCCTCACGGTCTTCCGTCGCGCTGGCCAGCTCGATGGCGGCGAGGCGGGACTGCGGACCTTCGTCTTCAGCGTGGCCCACGCCCGGGTTGTCGACGAATTCAGACAACGAGCCAGGCGCCCGGACACCCGTGAATACACGATCGACGAGGATCCCAGAGTCGAGCCATCCGCCGAGGAATCGGTCCAACAGGTGCTCGACGCGGACCGGGTGATGACGCTTCTGGACCTCCTTCCTGACGCGCAGCGCGACGTCATCTCCCTGCGTGTCGTGGCTGGTCTCTCTCTCGAGGAGACGGCCGAGTCGATCGGACGCTCGGTCGGCGCTGTGAAGCAACTCCAACGGCGCGGCCTGCTGGCCCTGCGCGACCTCACCGAGAAGGGAGGCGTAACCGAATGACTCCCCCTGACGATGACCAATTCGACATGTCACACCACAACAGCGCCCACATCCAGGCCATCCTCGAGGAAGAAGGACTGGCGGACGACCGCGCCCTCGCCGCCACGTTGCGGCAACTCGCCACCCTCGGGACTGATTCAGCCCCTGCGCCTGGGGTCGAGTTGCGGGCATTCCTCGACTCAGGGACCGAAGGCAATGTCCGGCCCCTCGGGGGCGGTCGCGGCCCTCGCTATCTGATGACGACCTCGGCCACAGTCCTGAGTGTCGTGGCCTTCACCACGACGGCCGCAGCTGCGCTGTCTGGCACGTTGCCGGTGCCCGAGGCCATCCAGGCACTGCCCGGCATCAGCCAGATCCTGGACGCGGTGGACATGTCGAAACCAACGCCTCGGCACGAGCCGAAAGCTGGACCCGACCGCAGCGTCGAGATCCCGGTGGACCTCTGGAAGCCTCAGTCCGACCCCGCCCTCGATGCCCCTCCCTCGTCGGACTCCGTCACGGCTACCTGGCGCAATGACACCCTCGCCCCGACGGTCGGGCGCACGGCAGCTCAAGAAGACGGCGATGGCACGAGCATTTCGAAGAACCAAACGGCCAACCCGAACAGCGAGGTGACCGGTTCGCTGAGTGCCGATCCCGAGCACGCGATGACGGCTCCCGTCATCAAGGCCCCGAACCCGAACTCCACCACCAACACCGCGGGAACGCCGAACCCGAATTCCACGACCAACGCGCCTGGCGTCACGTCGAACAACGGTTCCGGTCCGGTCAGCGTCAATGCGAACACGTCGGTGAATCCGAATGCTGATCCTGCCGCCCCCGGTCAGATGGCTCGCGCGGCCCCTCCCACCGGTGAGACGCCGGCCCAGTAGGACGACCCGCCTGTCCGGTGTTGTGCCACGCGGCTCAACTCACCTTGGCCTTGTCGATGAGTGCCCAGAAGCGCTCCCGCAAGGCATACCGGGCAGCATCCGGGATGTCATAGACCCCTGAACGGCTGGACAGGTCGACCAGAAGCGCCCGATCCAGGTCACCCGGTATCGTCGGTTGACCCGCCCGCAACTCGGCCAACATGGCCGGCGAGGCCACCTTGCACCAGCCCTCCACGACCTGCTGCGCGACGTGATTGACGTCCTCGAGGGTGACCTCGGTGTCCTCCCACGGCTGTGCCGCATGCACGGTGCTGGACCACACGACTGCCGACGTCGGCTTGGGTGGCACCACCACGGTGGGCTTCTTGCCAGCAAAGACACTGGGCTTGGGCCTGGCCTCCGCAGGCTCTTCTTCGTGCTCGGCAGGCTGCCCATCCGCGTGCGGCTCTCCGGCGGGTGGGGCCAGGGCTGGAGGCAGGACCGGGATGTCGGCGCTTGCATCGCCCGGGGTCGCCTCGGCTTCTGGACCGTCTGCCGCCTGCCGGGGCACGAGGACCTCCGGAATGTTCCTGGTGCGCACGGCGGCATCCAGCGCGGCACCATCGATGAGCAGGACCTCGTCGGCCGCGCGTTGCAGGTGGCGCGCAACCGCCTGCGGGCGCCCGGCATGGTTCGGGACAGCCAAAAGGCTCACCTGCACGCCATGCGCCTGGGCCTCCTCGACGGCCTCGGTGAGGTCGTCGTCACCGGTCACGAGATACATGACGTCCACGACGCGCTGACGTCCGTGAGTGGCCAAGTCGAGCCCGATGCGGAGGTCGACGCCCTTCTGTTCTCCGGCGAGCGATCGTCGACCCAACCGCAGCTTGACCCGCGGAGTCAGGCCGATCTGCTCCTGGGTGTAGTCCGGCAGGCCCCCCGGGCGCGACCCGGAGTCGTACCAATTGACTCGCAGCACGGGCAGTCCGCTGTCCTCCTCGGCATGCCTGATCAGGCACTCGATGAGTGCCCGGTGGTCGACATCGACACCACTGCGCAGCGACGTCCCGGTCACCCGAGTGGCGGTCGCCGCCAGCAGGTATCCGGCATCGACGTAGACAGCACACTGGGATCGCATGGGGTCACTCTCTCAAACCCGCAGACCCGTTCGGGACATGTGGGCGTCCTAGGGTCAAGACATGAGCCCCACTCCCACCACTGACCTTGTGACCCAGGACCTCCGGCGTGTCCTCGACGGGCGTTGGCACGCGGTCCGGGAGCAGGCGCGCCGCGATCTCGACTCCAATCACTTCGGTCCACCGAAGGGCCCGATGACCATGGAGGACTACCGCGAGCGCACGACCAGCCTCCTCCACGAGCTCACCGCGCAACCCTTTGCCGCCATGGGGCTGACGACCGAGCAGGGCGGCACGGGTGACCACGGCGGCAGCGTCACGGCCTTCGAGATGCTCGGCCACGTCGACCTCTCCCTCTTCGTCAAGGCCGGCGTGCAGTTCGGGCTCTTCGGCGGCGCGATCGCCAACTTGGGCACCCAGCGGCACCACACGGCATACCTGCCCTCCGTCATCGACGGCGGCCTGCTCGGGTGTTTCGCGATGACGGAGACCGGCCGGGGCTCCGACGTCCAGGACCTGCACACCACCGCGACCCACGACCCCGAAGCCGACGAGATCGTCATCCACTCCCCCGACCCCAGCGCCCGCAAGGACTACATCGGCAACGCTGCCAGGGACGGCCGGATGGCCGCCGTCTTCGCCCAACTCATCGTCGGTGGCGAGAACCACGGGGTGCACTGCGTCCTCGTGCCGATCCGCGACGAGGCCGGGCAGCCGATGCCCGGGATCACGATCTCGGACTGCGGCCCCAAGATGGGCCTGGCGGGCGTCGACAACGGCCGACTCCTCTTCGACCACGTGCGCGTCCCCCGCGCCAACCTCCTCGACCGCTACGGCTCGATCACCGACGAGGGCGCCTACGCCTCACCCATCGAGGGCGACGGCAAGCGCTTCTTCACAATGCTGGGCACTCTGGTGCGCGGCCGCGTCTCGGTCGGCGGTGGGGCGGGCGCGGCCACCCGCAACGCCCTCACCCTTGCCATCCGGTATGCCGTGGCGCGCCGACAGTTCGCCCGTCCCGGAGGCGGGGAGGGAGTCCGACTCATCGAATACCGCTCTCACCAAAGGCGCCTCCTCATCCCGCTGGCTCGCACCTTCGCTCTGGCCCTGGCTCAGAACGACCTCGTGGAGCGCATGCACGAGGTGCAGAGCGCAGTCGCGCCGGACGAGCACGCCGCCCGAGAGCTCGAAGGGGAGGCCGCGGCGATGAAGGTCGCCAACACGGCCCATGCGACCACGACGATCCAGACCTGTCGCGAGGCGTGTGGCGGTGCGGGCTACATGTGGGACAACCGGTTTGCCCTCCTCAAGGCCGACACCGACGTCTTCACCACGTTCGAGGGTGACAACACGGTGCTGCTGCAGTTGGTGGCCAAGGGTTTGCTCACCAACTACAAGGACGCCTTCGAGTCGATGGACACCCGCGCCATGGTTCTCTTCGGCGCCAGGCAATTCGCGGGCGCGGTCATCGAGCGCGCGATCGGTGGCTCGCTCATCCAGCGACTCATCTCCGGTGCGCCGGGTCGCGATGGGGACGCCGCGCTCAGTGACATTGGTGGCCAGCTGGCCCTCTTCGAGGACCGGGAGCGTCATCTCATCGAGACCCTCGCCGCGAGGATGCGGACAGCGGCGGGCCAGAAGTCCGACGACGAGACCGCGGAGCCTGACCCGTTTGCCATCCTCAACGCCGTGCAGGGGCACATGCTCGAGGCGGCACGAGGACACATCGATCGACTCCTGCTCGACTCCTTCGCCACGGCGATCGAGGCGTGCGACGAGGGGCCAGCGCGTGATCTTTTGGCGCAGGTGTGTGACCTGTTCGCCCACTCGACCGTGGAGTCCAACGCCGTCTGGTTCATCGAACACGGTCGACTCTCCGCGGCCCAGTCCAAGGACCTCACGACGAAGGTCGATGCGCTCTGTGCCGAACTCGCCCCTCATGCAGAGACCCTTGTCGCTGCCTTCGCGATCCCCGAGGGCTTCTTGGTCTGCGAGATGTTCGATGACCTGGCGACCTTTCCTCAGTGAGGCCGTGAGCCGAGATCACTCCGGCTCGTTGCCGCTGTCGCGTCCCATGAGGTAGGGCGTGGTCACGCCTTCGTACATGAGGTGGGTCATCAAGCCCTCCCGTGCGTGAGGCAGGTTGTGACAGTGGTCCATCCAGATCCCGGGGTTGTCGGCGACGAAGGCCACGGTCCACGTCTCACCGTCGCGGACATTGAGCGAGTCGAGCCGCCAGGGGCTCCCCGATGCCTTGACACCGTCCCGCTCGAGAACGGTCACGTGGTGGCCGTGCAGGTGCATCGGGTGCACATCACCGCTGTCGTTGCGGATCCGCATGACCACGACATCCCCTTCGGTCACGATGAACATCGGGACATGCGGCACGATCCCGCCGTTGATCGTCCACCACATGCCGGGACGTCCGTCGAGGAAGCCGAAGCGACGTCCGATGTCGTAGTCGAAGACGCGGTCAGGAGTGGTCGGATCGAACCCCAGGTCGGCGGGCGTGCCGTAGGTCAGGAGGTCGAGTTCCTGTCGCGGGGCCGGGCTGCGCGGTGGCGTGGAGCCTGTCGGCCCAAGGGCGACCGAGATCCCGGGAAGCTCCACGCGGACTCCGCCCGACGGCACCATGACCTGAAGGTCGACTCTCCCTCCTGCTGTCACGACCACCGAGCGATCGCTGACCTCCGTTGGCCCGCTGAGGTCCTGGCCGTCAACCGCCACAATCTTGTATGCCGTGCCGCTCACCCACGCGGTCGTGGGCCCGTTGTCGGTGTTCACCAGTCGCACCCGAACGATCCGGCCCGGCTCGACCACGCGGGTCAGGCCTCGGGCGTCGCCGTTGAGGGTGCGTCGCCCGGCATACGCATGGACGAGCGCCACGACGTCGGTGTCCGGCACGGCTGACGTGGACTCGGGTCGGGAACGCACCACGAGGGCGCCGAGGAGGCCGCCAATGACCTGCTCATGGCTGATCTGATGGGAGTGATACCAGTAGGTGCCGACCTGGTCGGCGGTGAACCGGTAGATGTGCTCACCGCCTGGCCGAACGGCGTCCTGGGTCACCCCGGCGACACCGTCCTCCCCGCCTGGTACGTCGAGGCCGTGCCAGTGAAGGGTCGCGCCGCCGGGGATGTTGTCGTTGCGGAAGCGCACCTCGACCAGTTGACCCTCGACGACCTCCAGTACGGGACCGGGGGTCGAGCCGTTGATCGTGTAGCCCTCGAAGGCACGGCCATCGGCCAACGTGGTCTGGCCCCTGGCCGCCACCAGGTGGAAAACGACGTCCGCCGGCCGGCTCCGGTCACCGTGGAGGTCGGCGACAGAGATGACCCGGCCAGCGGCTGGACTCCGCGTCTGGCCTACCGCGCTGCCGGCATGGTGGCCACCCGCGTGACCCGCGTTCGCGTCACCGCCTACGACCGGGCGCCCCACCTCGGGGATGCCCATGTCCAGGGCCGAATAGGTGCCGGGCAGGCGGCTCCCGACGACGAGCCAGAAGAGGATCAGACAGAGGATCGCTGCGACCCCTACGCTGACGATCCTCGCGGGGGTCGTCCGTGCCCGGGTCATCAGACCGTGGCACCGACCCGTGCCGCGGGGCCTGCGGGAACGGCGCTGGGAGTGCGCATCGCTGTCAGCAGCGCGGCGGTGAAGAGCACGATTGCGTTCAGTCCGTGGAACAACGCGAGCAGCGTGAGGCCGTGTCCGAGCATGCCCAGAGCAACCTGGAGAGCGACAAGGGCTGCGACGATGGCTGCGCCCCGCACCGCCCCGGGGAACTTGGCGAGGAAAGCGACGGCGAGCAACGCCACGGCGACGAGCGGGATGAGCATCATGCCGTTCATCCCGTGGACGATGAAGCCGAGGACCTCCGGGAAGTCCGCACCTCCTTCTTCCATCGCGGCCTTGTCGATGACTCCGCCGTCCTGGACGTATTTACCGATTCCCGCCGAGGACCAGGCGTGACTGGCTGCCTGCACGCCCACGAGGGCGCAGATGAGGTAGGCGAGGAAACGGTAGGCCTTGATCATGGTCACAGTCCTTTGCTCGAGGGGTGGGGGCCGAAACGGCACAAGGTGACGTGAGAGGAGTAGTGGGGGCGTCCGCTGATGCGCCACAACAGGCGGGCGGTCGAGGGGAGGTCAGCCATGAATCGGAAGGCCTTGACCATGATCACTGTCCTTTGCTCGGTGGGTCGGGGCCGAAACGGACCCGGTTCATGGAGGAGGAGTACTGACGGCGCCCGTTGATACGCCACATCAGGCGGGCGGGAAGGGGGAGGTCAGCGAGGAAGTCGCGCGCTTCCACGGGACTGGCCACGTCGAGGACGGAGCCGAGCAGGAGCGGAAGGGCGCGTCGAGGGATACCGACGTTCATCGCCTTCCCGAAGTCCTCCCACTCCTGCGCACTGATGTGCTGCGCCAGGAGGGGCACGACGACCCGCTCTTCCTCGTCGAGATGCGCCTCCAGAACATCAAGGAAGTCGCCCATCGCGCTCACGAGCAGGAATGCCGTGATCTGGTCCCCAGGAGCGGCCGCGGCCCAGTCCGTGGCCGCTTCCCGGACCTGACCTACGTGATGGTCGATGCGAAGGTGGTCGGCTTCCATGCGTTCGATCAGGGGTGCTTCGTCGTGGATCCGGCGAAGGAGCAGAGGCCACAGGTGGGTGTCCTCACCCAGGTGGTGGTGGTGCAGGACCGTGAGATGAAGGTCCAAGTGAGCCAAGTGCACATCGCGGTGCGCGGTCGCCCGGACCGTGGGGACCAGGTCCTTGACCTCGGCGAGGGTGGTCCGGATCGTCCGATGGATCAGCCCCATCTGCCAGACCGCTGCCCCTCGAGGCTCGGGGCTGGATAGCCTCGCCTCTGTGAGATCGGAGTGTTCCATGACTCGAGGCTGCCGCGGCATCGGCAGCCACACCATGACGCCCACTCACCGTTGTCTCACCGTTTGGCGCGTCGGTGAATGAGGGTTTCGGCGTTGCCCTGCGGCGGTTGCGTCGGGCGAGCGGGCTGACCCAGGAGCAGCTGGCAGCCCGGGCTGGCCTGAGTGCCCGCGCCGTGAGCGATCTCGAACGGGATCCCGACCGCGTCCCCCGGCTCTCGACGGTGGCGTTGATCGTGACCGCTCTTGGGTTGGGCCCCGATGATGAGCGGCACCTCCTCGAGGCAGTGGGGACGCCTGACGGCCCCATGTATGCGGCGGGTGCATCCACCGCGTCAGCCGCCGTTCAGGTTCTCCCCGAGCCGCTCACGCGACTCATCGGTCGCGAGTCCGAGCGAGAGGCCATCGGCCACTTGCTGACGGTCGATGACTTCCGCCTCGTGACGTTGAGCGGCCCCGGAGGGGTGGGCAAGACGCGCTTGGCCATCGCCGTGGCCCGATCGCTTGGCTCGCCTGCGGTCTTCGTCGACCTCGCGCCGGTCCGGGACCCGCACCTCGTCATCCCATCCATCGCCCGGGAGCTCGGGGTCGACGATCCGTCGCGGCTCGCAGCGGCACTGGCGACCGCACCACCCCTGCTGGTCCTGGACAACCTCGAGCAGGTCGTGGGAGCGGGCCCTGCACTCATCGACCTCCTGACCAACTCCCCCGCCCTGCGCATCCTCGCGACGAGTCGGGTGCCGCTCAGGGTCAGGGGCGAGCGCGAGTTCCGTCTTGCCCCACTTCGTCTCCCGAGCGAGACCGGCGATGGGTCCACCACGGACACCGCGGCATACCGGCTTCTTCTCGACCGGGCGCAAGCCAGCGGCTATGAGTCCCAGCCAACGGACGCCCCCGTTCTGGCGGAGATCTGTCGCCGTCTCGGCGGCTTGCCCCTGGCACTCGAACTCGCCGCCGCCCGGCTCTCAGTGCTCGACGCTCGTGGCCTTCTCGAGGCTTTGCAGACCACGTTGCCGGCACTCGTCGATGGACCGCAGGACCTGCCCACGCGGCAACGAACCATGCGGGACACCATCTCCTGGAGCGAAGACCTCCTCACGCCAGCGGCCCGTTCGGCCTTTCACCGGATGTCGGTCTTTGCCACCGGTGGCCGTCTTCGGGACGTCGTGGACGTGTGCGCTGGCGACCGGGCCGCCCTCGACGAAGTCATCCGGGCGGGGCTGGCGACCCTGCGACGGGGTCAGGACGAGATCCGTCTGGCGATGCTGGAACCGGTGCGTGAGTACGGTGTCGAACGACTGGCAGCCACGGGCGACCTGGACGCGGTCTCACTCCAGCACGCTGAGCAGACCCTGGCCACGTTGCGGGGGCCAGTGCGTGCCGAGGATCTCGGCAACCTTCGAGGCGCGCTCACATGGGCGATGTCCCTCGGTTCCGGGGACCTCGCTCACCGACTCGCAGCGGCCGCCGTGGACCACTGGATCCACTTGGGCGCCCTCAGCGAGGGTCAGCGATTTGTTGCGAGGGTCCGGAGCTCGGATGAACACGCGCGCATCGACGCCTCACTGCGGCTGGACGTCGACCTCGGGGCACTTCGGCTGGCGACTGCCCTGTGGGACACGGCCAACGCCCAGCTCTTGGCCGATGATGTGGTCGCCCGAGCGGAGGACGATGGCGCACCAGCGCAACTGGTCACGGCGCTCGTGGCCAGAGGGATGCACCTCCGCGGCCTCAACGAATACTCAGCGGCGAGCGATGACTACGAGCGCGCGTTCGACATCGCCACGCATCACGGTGATGCGCGAGGCCTGCTCGAGTCAGTCCAGGCACTGACCTATGTGCGCTTCTACACGGGGGACATGGACAGCGCGCGACTCCTCGCAGAGAAGGGGCGCGACCTCGCACTCGCCCTGGACGACTCGGTTGCTGGCGCACAAGCGCTCCTCATGCTCGCGTGGGGCGACTCCCACGCCGGCCGCTTCGAGCAGCAGGTCAGCCGAGCCGAGCAGGCGATCGCCGCCATCCGCGAGAGCGGGCACTCGGGCATGTTGGCCGAAGCGCTGCGCGTCCTTGGAGACGGGCTGTCCTATCTCCCCGACCTCGAAGGCGCAGTGAGCGCCTTCGAGGAGTCCCGGGCGCTCTACACCGCCCGGGGCGAGGAGCACGTGGCCGGACAGATCGACTCCCAGTTGGCCTACGTGAGGTATCAGCTCGGTGCTCTCGACCAGGCCGAGCAATTGCTCGAGTCAGCCCTGGCCACCGGCCGCCAACATGCCGACCGGTGGGCGGAGGCGATGTGCACGACGCTGCTCGGGCACGTCGCACTGGCCCAAGGGAACATTGCGCTCGCCCGGGGGTATCTGGCTGAAGGACAGGAACACTTCGAGGCCATCGGCAATCCGCTCTATGTCGCCTGGAGCTTCGAAGGCCGGGCAGTGCTCGCCGCCCATGACGAGGACTGGGCCGAGGTGGATGAGTTGCTCAAAGAGCGAGAACGCATCCGCACCGAGCTGGGCTCTCAACTGCCACCCTTCGACACCGCGCGTTTCACAGCGGTCAGCGCGGCTCGGGCAGCAGGAGTTGGCGCGCCACCGCCCCACCCGCCAGGGCATCCATCGCCTCGTTGACCTGGTCCAGTCGCCACGTGCCTCCGGCGAGCTTGTCCACCGGAAGTCGTCCCTCTCGAAAGAGTTCGACGTAGCGCGGGATGTCGCGTCGCGGGACGGCCGAACCCATGTAGGAGCCGACGAGCCGACGTTCCTCGGCCACCAGGCTGAGTGCGGGCAACTCGAAGCGCGCGGTCGGGTGGGGCAGGCCGATCCCCACCGTCGTCCCTCCCCGTCCCGTCGCGGCGTATGCCGTGGCGAGGGCACTCGGGTGACCCGCAGCTTCGAAGGCGTAGTCCACTCCCCCGCCGGTGATCTCACGAACCCGCTCCACGGCATACGCATCGCCGGTGATGACGGCCGTGGCGCCCACCTGCTCGGCGAGATCGAACTTCCCTTTGTCGGTGTCGACGGCGATCACCTGGGTGCAGCCAGCCAGTCGGGCGCCCATGACCGAAGCAAGTCCGACGCCACCGAGGCCCACGATGAGTGCCGTCGAGCCGGGCGCCACCTTGGCGGTGTTGAGAACAGCGCCCACACCGGTGAGGAGCGCACAGCCGAAGAGCGCCGCTTGGTCGAGCGGGAGGTCGCTCGGGACCTTGACGACGGATGCGGCCGCGGCCACGGTGCGCTCGGCGAAGGCGGAGACGCCGAGGTGCTGGTTGACCGGTGATCCGTCGGCACGGGTGAAGGGCCGGGTGCCCGCCAGGAGGGTGCCCGCCGTGTTGGTGACCGCACCCCGCTCGCAGAGAGCCGGGCGGCCGGACAGGCACGGCACGCAGTCACCGCACGAGGGCACGAAGGCGAAGACGACATGGTCGCCAGCTGCGACATGCGCGACTCCGGCGCCGACCTCCTCGACGACCCCGGCGGCCTCGTGACCAAGGACCATGGGGACGGGGCGAGGTCGCACCCCGTCGACGACCGAGAGGTCGGAGTGACAGACACCGGCGGCGCCGACGCGGACGAGGACCTCGCCGGGTCCGGGCACGGCGAGCGTGAGCTCCTCGACGACGAGGGGGCGGCTCTCGGCGTAGGGGTGGGTGGCGTCGGTGCGTTGGAGAACGGCGGCTCTGGTCTTCATCAGGTGTCCTCCTCGACCGCGGCCGGTGGACTGACAAGGGTGTCGAGGACGGTGCGCATGGGGTCCGGGAGGGGTGTCGGGCGGCGGGTCACGGGGTCGACGAAGACGTGGACAAAACGACCCTCGGCGATCGGCTCGTCGTCCCGGTCGCGGAGCATGCCGACCTCCCAGGTGACGCTGGACGTGCCAAGTCTGGCGATGCGCAGTCCCAGGGCGAGCACGTCGGGGTATTCGACCGAGGCGAGGTAGCGGCAGCCGGACTCCACACACAAGCCAATGGGGGCTTCCGGATCGGTGAGGTCGAGGATGCCCTCCTCGATCATCCAACGATTGATGACGGTGTCCATCGCCGCGTAGTGGATGACGTTGTTGACGTGACCGTAGATGTCGTTGTCATTCCACCGAGTGGGGACGAGGGACCAGACCGGATAGGCGTCGCGCACGATCCCCACCCTATGGGGGGCACCCGGGGTCAGGCGCCGGTGAAACCGTTGAGGAGGAACCAGAAGACGAGCACGCCGATCGCCGCAGCGAGCAGTCCCCAGCCAGCGCCGACGAGGGCACGGGTGGTCTTGGGTTCGTTCGCTCTGGCCAGTGCGGGGAAACTCGTGCCGACGACGGCGCCGATCAGTGCCATGGCGATGAGCTGCGCGGGAAGGATCCAGTTCTCGCTCCCCTGCCGATCCAGAAGTGCCGCGGAGAGTGGAAGGCTGAGGACGCCGGCCGCCAGCAGGAGCACGGCAGCGATGACCCGGTGCAGCATGGGCGACATGGGCTGAGTCTAGGGAGCGGGCGTGCCCTGCTTGTGGGCGAAGTGCCGCTCCAGCCTGCCGTAATCGTCTGGGCTCAGTGTCCCCTCGGGATCGGCCACGATCTCCTTTGTGAGGCGTGCCCTTGGACCGGCGTGCAACGGCGGCGCAAACTCGGGATTCGCGGCATACCAATGGTTGAAGGTCCTTCCACCCTGCTCGTGGAGTTTGCTGGCCAGCCATGTGGGGCGGCCTCGGCGTGCCCAGAAACCGACTCCCAGGCTTGCCGCGTATCCGAAGAGCAGGGCCATACCCATGACCACGAGGGTGCCCAAGATCTCGTCACTCGCGAAGTTGTCGACGACGCTCAGCAGGCCTGAGTAGAGCTTCGGGAAGTCGACGTCCACGGCGTTCACCTGGTCGAGGAAGGGCACGACATCCTTGGCCACATCGCGGAGCCGCTCGATCGAGTCCAGGTCGGGCCAGGAGTCCCAGGCGGCCGAGACATGGTCCTTGACGTCGGGCAGGGTCTGCCAGAAGTTGGTCGGACCGGTCGCTCTCAGCGATTCCTGCGCCCGTTGCACTTCCTCGTAGGTCGTGGAGAGCCGATCGAGTGTCTGGGCACTCTGCTGGGCGGCACTCTCGAGTTGGTCGCCGTCGGGTGCGTGGTCGTGGACGTAGTCGAGGGCACTCTGGATCTGTGCTCGGTGCTCGATCAGGTAGTGCGCTTGGTCGTAGCGCTCGGTCAGGTTCGGCACCACGAGGATGGCGTCCTTGGCCTTCTGCCAGAAGGTCTCGCCGTCGCTCAGGGCCGCGCTGATTGCTCCGGCCACGCCGTAGGCGCGGACCACGAAGACTCCGACGACACCGGTGGCCCATCGGAGGAGTTCCTCGGGTCTGCGCCAGAGCGGCACTGGGGCCTCCTTGTCTTTCACAACACCACTTTCGTCCATCGGGGGGCCCTGATGCGGCCGATCCGGCACGCCGTTGCTCATCCGACCCCTCGGTTGGGAGCGCAACTCAGCGATCGACGTGGTCGAACTGACCGACCGACCGCTGCCGGGGATCCGTGAGGACGTGCACCACCGACGGCCCCTCGTGCGCCACGGCTGCCTCGAAGGCGGCGGCGAAGTCAGCTGACTCGGTCACCGTCCAACCGCGCCCACCAAGCGCCACCGCGAGCGCGGCACAGTCGACCCGACCCAGAGCCGTCGCGACGGGGCGACCGGGATACTCACGCTCCTGGTGCATCCGAATCGTCCCGTACTCCTGGTTGTCCATCACGATGACGGTGATGTCGAGATCCTCGGCGGCGGCCGTGGCGAGCTCGTTGCATGTCATGAGGAAGCCGCCATCGCCGGCGATGGCAACGACGGTGTG
>Ga0116184_10001894_pt1 | contig 19084 bp, 19 predicted proteins | sample AD_JPNNA5_MetaG_FD_89886 | JGI IMG/M metagenome (GOLD analysis project Ga0116184, IMG submission 89886) | Active sludge microbial communities of municipal wastewater-treating anaerobic digesters from Japan - AD_JPNNA5_MetaG | ecosystem: Engineered > Bioreactor > Anaerobic > Digestate | place... | reverse complement strand
GTACCGGCGAGGCGGCCAGAACGATGCGTGCCGCGGGGTTGTGCGTCTCGATGGTGCCCCTGACCTGTTCCACCTGGGAGGAATGCGCGCTGTCCACCTTGTTGATGACAGCGATGCTCGCCATGCGCATATTGGTCTCGCCCGGGTAGTAGAGCAGCTCGTGGCCCGGCCGGTGGGGATCGAAGAGGCAGATGTGGACGTCGGGCCGATAGAAGGGGGTGTCGTTGTTGCCACCGTCCCATACGATGATGTCCGCCTCGGCCTGGGCCGCATCCAGGATCTTGCGGTAATCCACCCCGGCATAGACCACGACTCCCTGGTCCACCAGGGGCTCGTACTCCTCCCGCTCCTCAATGGTGCACCTGTGCCGGCTGAAGTCACTGTAGATGGAGAACCGCTGGACCTCCTGGGCCAGCAGGTCGCCGTACGGCATGGGGTGTCGCACCACCACCACCTTTTTCCCCAGTCCGTGCAGGATGGTGCAGACCCTGCGCGTGGTCTGCGACTTGCCGCACCCGGTGCGTACCGCGCAGACCGCCACCACGGGCCTGTCTGCCCTGAGCATGGTGTACGATGCCGCGATCATGATGAAATCCGCGCCGTGGGCCATGGCGATGGACGCCTTGTGCATGACTTCCACATAGGGCACATCGCTGTAGGAAAAGGCCACCAGGTCTACCCGGTGCTCGGTGATGAGACCCGCCAGCATGGCCTCGGGAAAGATGGGGATACCGTCCGGATAGAGTTCGCCGGCGAGGGCTGCGGGATATGAGCGCTGCGCGATGTCCGGGATCTGTGCGGCCGTGAAGGCCACCACGCGGTAGCGGGGATTGTCCTTGAAATAGACGTTGAAGTTGTGGAAATCCCTCCCCGCAGCTCCCATGATGATGACCTTCTCGACCATGACCCCTCCCGGAATCATTCGGCCTGCCCGCACCCCAGCTCTCCACGCAGGCACATCTACCCGTATAGTAACCACAACCTCGCTTCTTGTCCAGAAACGGGCGTGCCGTAGTGCCCAGGGCTGTTGTGCCACCATCGTTCATCAGGTTGCAACAGGGCATGTTCCATGCGAAAATCCGTGTTGTCATGACAGTGGAGATCGAGACAACACTCTGCGTCATCCATGACGATCCCGTGGGCATCATGGAGAACATCTCCCGCGTGCGGGCGCTGGGTCCCTACCGGTTCACGCCCAGGGGAACCCAGACCCTTCAGGACGTCTACTACGACACCCCGTCCAGGATCCTTTCGAGCCGGGGCATTGCGGTGAGGACGCGGGGCCACGGGGCCACGGCGGTCTTCTGCATCAAGCAGGACGAGCAGGTGGATGCATCGGGGACGGCGGTCAGGGACGAGATCGAGATGCCCTGGTCCAGACAGTGCCTGGACCACATCGCCCACATCCTGCACAAGGTGGCCTACGGTCTCGTGGAAGTCCCATGCCGGACGGACGATCCGGTTGAGGGCCTCGCCTGTCTCGGCCTCAGCCCCATCCAGTCCCGCCGGACCGTGCGGCTGACACTGGACGCCGGGCAGGAAGGGGATCCCTGCCTTGGCACGCTCGCGAAGCTGGCCCTGGACAGGGTCTGCTACAGGTTTTCCGGGTCATCCATACTCCACCACGAGATCGAGATCGAGGCCGCCTGCCCGGAATCCCTCGAGCACGTCAGGGAGCTGTCGATCCTGTTGATGAATCTCCACCCGGATGCGCTCCGGCCATGGCGCCACAACAAGCTCGTCACCGGGTTCGCCCTGGAGCGTCTTCTCGCAGAGGGTTCTCTCGCCATCACACCGGGGCGATACAACTCCCTTGCCGGGCCGGCCTACCGGGCCATCGAGACCATCCTGCACAACGCCTAGAACCGGCGCCATGGACCGGAACCATGCGGTTTTCATGCACGTCTCCACCGTGTACGGGAAGAAACCAGGGAGGGGGACGACCCTGCTTGACAATTCCCTGTGCCGCATCTATATCATGCCGGAGTCCACACGGGAGAGTGCCGCGTTGACAAGGAGGAATGAAACGTGAAGACTATGCCACGGTGTCTCTGGGCGATCCTGATCCTGCTGCTCATGGTTTCCTGTTCGCCATCCAGGACAGGGGGTACCATCTCGGACAAGGGAAACCTCATCGAGCTGAAAACCCCCGACCACACGGTCAAGGCCGTCAAGGGCAAGAAGGAGGAGGGCAGCTTCGTGATCATGAGCATCCGCCCGGTGGGCAACCCTGATGTAATGAAATACCTGGACGCCCGGATGACCGTCATGCCCAAGGAGACCTTCGACGAGTACAAGGCCCAGATGGAGGCAATGAAGGAGAAAAAGACCAAGAACCCCGCCGATCTTCTCAAGCTCCGCAAGAGCGTGCGGCGCATGGCGGTCATCGCCGAGAATGGAAAGGTCCAGAACACCCTCAAGAAGCTCCAGGGGCAGATGGAGGGCAAGGAAAGACACCATGCCCTGGTGAAGATCTCCATGACGGATGTCATGGTCATGGAACTGATGCACAAGGACAAACCGGTGTTCCTGAGCGGAGACCTGGGAAAGCACTACCTCATCCATTCCATGGAGATCCTGCAGGACAACTACGCCTTCTGACGGGTCCCGGGCAGGACCCCGGGGGTGCTGATAGGGGTACCCCCGTCAACCCCGGGACGATGGGATCGGGCGGTGTCCCATGGCCACCGAATCCGCCAGCCGCACAACCTCGCCGAAGACCGAGCGCAACTCCATGAGCCTCTCGGTCATGACCATGAAGAGGATCTCGAGCCTCTTCACAGGATCCACCGTGGTGCTCAGGAGGCTATCGATCTCGTTCTGGAGGGCCATCAGGTGGGGGTGTTCCTCCAGGAACCGGGTTCGCTGGGCGATGAGGCGCTCCACCTCGGGGCTTTCCCGCCGCTGGGACTCTATGCGCTGAAGCTGCCTGGTGTCAAAAATCATGGTTTCGTGATGCCGCCTTTCCTGTCCTGCCTGACCAAGGACGTCTTCTTTCCCCAGCAAGCGCTGTGCCATGAATAGATTCCATGATATCAGACAGATACATCTTCACGGTCCCGGCCATCCCGGCATCAGGGCAACTTTTTTATCCTTCTGAGGAATTCCGTTTCCCTTGCACTGTGTCGGGCGGCTGCGAGGCTTACCCGGCACAGCGACGGCCAAGGGCACTTTGCCGTTGCAGGGCCAGACCCTGCCGTGTACAATCCCACAGGGGTATCGGATGGTTCCCGGTCCGGTCGACGCCTCCGACAGCGGCCGCCGGGTGTTCTATTGGCGTGTACAGGATGAAAGGGTGGTGATGGGAATGGATATACCCATCTTTCAGGTCGACGCGTTCACGGCACAGGTCTTCAGGGGCAATCCCGCTGCGGTGTGCCCCCTGTACAGCTGGCTCGACGAGGGGGTCATGCAGCTCATTGCCAGGGAAAACAACCTCTCCGAGACTGCATTCTTCGTGCCCGAGGAAGACCACTACCGCATCCGCTGGTTCACCCCTGTCGCAGAGGTCGATCTGTGCGGCCACGCCACCCTTGCCTCAGCCCATGTCATCTTCACCGAACTGGACCCCCTGTGCACCAGGGTCATGTTCGAATCAGCCAGCGGCCCGCTGCGCGTGGAGCGTTCGGGAGACATGCTCTCCATGGACTTTCCCGCCCAGCCGCCTCTCGCGTGCGAGGCCCCTGAGGCCCTCGTCCAGGGCCTCGGAAAGAAGCCTTCCGCCGTGCTCCGCTGTGCCGACTACTTCGTGGTCTACGATCACGAAGAGGACATCAGGTCTCTTGAACCCCGCATGGACCTGCTCGCCGCCGTGGACCTGAGGGGGGTCATCGTCACCGCCCCGGGCTCAGGCTCGGACTTCGTGTCGCGTTTCTTCGCTCCCCGGCTGGGCATCGACGAGGACCCGGTGACAGGGTCGGCCCACTGCGCCCTCATCCCCTACTGGGCGGCACGCCTTGGCAGGACCGAACTGCATGCCCTGCAGGTATCACAACGGGGAGGCGAGATATTCTGCAAGGACAGGGGGGAGCGGGTCACCATCTCGGGCCGGGCCGCGACCTACCTCAAGGGCGCCATCGTTGCGGGCTGAGACGGACATGGACGTCACTGCAGGGGGACCGATCCCGAGAGACCGCCTGAACAGGGGAGACACCATGGAGGGACACCATACACAGAAACCTTCGGTATTCGTGCGCACCCGGAATAGCATTGCCGCATGTCTGCTTTCTATCGTGTTCCTCCTGACGGGCTCATGCTCCAGCGTGGTGGACCGGCACTTCCAGGGCACGGTGGACGCCGTGACCGGATCGCTGTCCTTGCCCGGACTCCGGCAACCGGTGACCGTACGGAGAGACGCCTTCGGCATCCCCTACGTTGAGGCGGTGACCATGGAGGACCTGGCCATGGCCGTGGGGTATGTTCACGCATCGGACAGGCTGAGCCAGATGACCGGCTTCAGGCTCATGGCAAAGGGCCGCCTCGCAGAGATGGCAGGCGAGCCCCTGCTCGAACTGGACATCTACATGCGCACCCTGGGCCTTGAACGCATGGCTGCAGCCATGCTCACCACCATATCCCCCCGGAACAGGGAACTGCTGGACCGCTACTGCGCCGGGGTGAACACCTACCTGGACTCCCACAGGGACAACCTTCCGCCGGACCTTGCCCTGGCACGGTACACCCCGGAGCCATGGAGACCCATCGATTCGGCGCTGGTATTCTGCCTGGTGAACCTCGCGCTGTCCTTCAACGTCTACGAGGAAACCGCAGCCCTGGGCGTGGCACAGTCCGTGGGCATAGAGAAAGCGGCCTGGCTGCTCCCCGTCTATCCCGACGAACCCCTGCCCTTCAAAGAAGCCGCCAAACTCGCCGGCATCGACCTGAAGAAGGCATCGGCCGCGGTGGCTGACTGCCTGCAGCAGCAGCAGATGCTGGCATCGCTGGGTATCAAAGGGGCAGCGGCATCCAACAACTGGGCCATTGCCGGAAACAGGACATCCGGCGCTGCAAGCATCCTCGCCAACGACACCCACCTCATGCTCACCCTGCCGTCCATGTGGAACATGATGCACCTCAAGTGCGGCACCTTCGACACAGCGGGCATCACCCTGGCGGGAGGTCCCCTCGTGGTGGCGGGGTATAACGGATCCATCGCCTGGGGCATGACCATGGTCATGGCCGACAACCAGGACCTGTTCCTGGAACAGCTGCAGGTGAAGGACGGACGCCTCCATTACCTGAGCGAGGGCCAGTGGACACCCACCACCGAACGCACGGAGACCTTCCGCGTCAGGGGCAGGGACCCGGTCACCAGGGTGATCCGTGAGACCAACCACGGCCCCCTCCTGAACGAAGCCCTCAGAAACGATCCCACCCAGTTCTTCCAGCCCGTGCCCCTGGACCTCCCCTACGGCGTGGCGCTGCAGTGGGCGGCGCTGAGCGGGAACGACAAGACCTTTGATTCGTTCTTTGCGCTGAACTCCGCGCGGTCCGTGGATGAGGCCTTCGCCCAGGTGAAGTCCATCCGGTCCATTGCGTTGAACATGGTCTTTGCCGACAGGAACTCCATCGGCTGGCAGGTCACCGGCAACTATCCGCTACGGAAGAAGGGCACCGGCTTCCTTCCGTCACCGGGGTGGACCGGGGAGTATGACTGGACAGGGCTCCTCGACCCGGCTGTTCTTCCCATGGCGAAGAACCCGCCGGAGGGTTTCATCGGCACGGCGAACAACCGCACCGTGGGGAAGGACTACCCACATGTCCTGTCTTCATCGTGGTACTGGCCCGAACGCGCCGAGCGCATCGCCCAGATGATCTCCGCTACGCCAAGGCATACCCTGAGAACATCCATGGACATGCAGCTCGACACCGTTTCCCTGTTCGCCCCCAGGCTCCGGGATCTCTATCTCACAGGCCGGCTCGCCACGGACATGGAGCACGAGGTCGCGTCATGGAAAGACCCCGGCCAGCGGGCCAGGGTCCACCTCGGCCTGGACGTGCTCGAGGATTTCGACGGTTCCATGTCCGTTGATTCGGGCGGCGCGGCCCTGGTGAGCGCGATCCTGCACTGCGCCACCCGGAACATCTTCCTGGACGAGCTGGGACCCGAGTCCTCCCGGACATGGAAGGCCTTCCTGGTGATCAACAACGAGAGCTACAACGCCACCTGCGACCATATCCTCGTCCGGGGAGACGAGAGCCCCTTCTGGGACGATGCCGCAACCCCTGATAAGGAAACCAAGGCCCGGATCCTCGCACGATCCCTCCTCGATGCCGTCATGCTGCTGGAGAAGGGCATGGGCAAAGACTACCGGACCTGGAAGTGGGGAACGCTGCACACGTATCTCTGGGAGACAGAGTCGTCCAGGATGGCACCGAACATGGGCCTTGCCGAGAGGACGGCCCTGCGTCTCCTGCGGCCCTACCACAGCCGGGGGCCCTTCCCGGCCCCGGGAGACTACTTCACCCTGAACGTGGCCGGCTACACCATGGGGAGGGATTTCGACACCTGGCTGATCCCGGCCATGAGAATCATCGTGGACTTCAGCCTGGACGAGCCCATGTTCGGTGTCAACAGCACCGGCCAGTCGGACAATCCCTCGAGCCCCCACTTCGACGATGCCATCACCGCCTGGCGACAGGGGAAATACCTCCCCTTTCCTTTCAAACCCGAGGCGATCAGGGCCCAGTACAGGAACGTCCTGGTGCTCACGCCCTGAGGGTGATCTCCATGGACAGTGTATCTCCCCGGTTGAAAGCCCTCCACGGGTTCTGGTATGAACATGAAACAACCTTTCCCAGCAACGAGGAGATAGCACCATGAACCTTGAAAATGTAGCCCTGCACGTCCCCCGGATCCTCCTGCCCAGGCCCGGAACCGACCTCACCCGGTGGTCGGTGGTGGCCTGCGACCAGTTCACCTCCCAACCCGACTACTGGCAGCAGGTCGATGAACTGGTGGGATCATCACCCTCCACGCTGCGCCTTACCTTCCCCGAGGCATACCTGAACAGCGTCGACGAGGACGAGTACCTGTCCCGGATCGCTGCCGACATGGAGAGGTACCTCGACCAGGGCATCCTGTCGCCGGTGGGAGACGGCTTCGTGCTGGTGGAGCGGACCACAGCCCGGGGCGCCCTGCGCAGGGGGCTCGTCGTATGCCTGGACCTGGAGCACTACGACTTCCGGCAGGGCAGTACGTCCCTCATCAGGGCCACCGAGGGCACCGTGGTGGAGCGTCTGCCCGTGCGCGTCAGGATCCGCTCCCGGGCATCCGTCGAGCTGCCGCACATCATGGTGCTCATCGACGACCCGGAGATGACCGTCATTGAACCGCTCTTCGGGCAGAGGCTGGCCAAGCTCTACGATTTCGGGCTCATGATGAACGGGGGCCGCATCAGGGGATACCTCGTGGATGAACAGAAAACCATCGCGTCCGTGGCCAGAGGCCTGGCACGGCTTGCCGACCCTGCGCGGTTCAGCGACCGCTACGGCGTCAGGGACACCGAGGTGCTCCTCTACGCCGTGGGAGACGGCAACCATTCCCTGGCATCGGCCAAGCTCTTCTGGGAGCAGGTCAAGGCCGGTGCAGCCGACAAGGCTGCGGTCATGAGCCATCCGGCTCGGTACGCCCTGGTGGAACTGGTCAACGTGCACGACAGGGGCCTCGAGTTCGAGCCCATCCACCGGGTGCTCTTCCACGTGACGCCCGGGCGGCTCTTTTCCGCCATGGAGGACTTCTTCGCCCCCAAGGACTGCGAGGTGAGCGTTCTGGCCGAAGGCGAGCCCCTGCCACTGGAGGAAAAACACACGCAGGTCATCGACTACTTCTCCCCTGAGGGGAAAGGCCGCATCGTGCTGAGGAACCCCCGGTGGAACCTGGAGGTCGGGAGCCTCCAGGCCTTCCTCGACGTGTTCTGCGCAGACAACCCGGGGGTGGAAATCGACTACATCCATGGCGACGATGTGCTGCGCGATCTCTCTTCCAGGCCTTCTGCCATGGGATTCGGCCTGCCCGTGATCTCCAAGCACGACCTCTTCAAGACCATCATCCTGGAAGGCGTGCTGCCCCGCAAGGCCTTCTCCATGGGCCATGCGGACGAGAAACGCTACTATGTGGAGTGCAGGAAGATTATCCCCTGAGCTTCTGCGTTCCGCCGTCGAGCAGGTTGCTGCCGCCCACCCCAGGGCCCTGGCCGGTGAAGGGTTCTGGCGCACGCCGCTGGTAGCCTGTGCCGATGCCCGGGATCCCCTCTTCGAAGGGCTCAGGCAGACGGCACACCCAGGCCACCTGCTCCCGTCGGACCTGCTCGCAGGGGCCCGGACGGTGGTTGCCTATTTCCTCCCCTTCTCCAGGCGCGTCATCAGCAGCAACCGGGAAGGGACCTTCCAGAGCGAACTGTGGGCCAGGGTATACCTGGAGACCAACGAACTCATCTCCTCCATCAACGAACGGCTCAGCATCATCCTTGACGGCTGCGGGTACCGGTCGGCCACCGTTGCGCCGACCCACACCTTCGATGCCACGACGCTGCTGAGCCCCTGGTCCCACCGTCATGCGGCCTATATCGCAGGCCTGGGGACCTTCGGACTGAACCGCATGCTCATCACGCAGACGGGGTGCTGCGGAAGGCTCGGCAGCCTGGTGACCGATGCCGTGGTGCCGGCCGGCACAAGACCCTCCCTTGAGTTCTGCTCCTTCAGACGCGACGGATCCTGCGGTGTCTGCATACAGCGATGCCCAAGCAATGCCCTGAGCGCCGAGGGGTTCGACCGCCACGCATGCTATCAGACCCTGCTGGCCAACGAGCGGCACCGTGCGTACCTCGGCAGGGCCGATGCCTGCGGGAAGTGCGCCTGCGGCCTTCCGTGCTCTCAGGAACGGCCGGGGACCGCTCCGGTCCTCCGGTGACGCGACCGTGCACCGACCGATCCTGTGGCCCTGATTTCAAGGAAAGTTTTGACTCCATGGCCGGGTATTGTTATGTTCTTTCCACGAGTGCATAGCCCGGGGTCAGGATACAGACCGGCGGGCGAGAATACAAGGCGGAGGCCGCATGCAGGAAACCCCGTACCTGAAGGGTCGTTCCGACCTCATCGAGATCATCCGGAAGATCCCCTTCCTCCAGTCGTATTCCGACACGCAGCTCCTGGACATCCTTGCATTGAGCAAGATGCGCAAGTTCGCGCCCGGGGACCTCATCACCCGGGAGGGGGAGTACGACTCCTGGCTGTACATCATCCTGTCCGGCGAGGTGATGATCACCAGCCGGGGGACCCCGGTCGCCCAGATCACGGAAACAGGCGCCACCATCGGGGAGATGGCCATCGTGGACGGTGAGGCCCGATCCGCATCTGCGAATGCCGTCACCGAGACCACCAGCCTTGCCATCGACATGTCGGTGACAGACCGCATGGACGCGGCCGGGCGGGAGAAGTTCGATGCCGTGTACTTCCGCCTGCTGTCCAAGATCCTGGTGAACCGCCTGCGGAAGACCACCCATGAACTCCTCCAGGCGCGGGAGAACATCAAGGAACTCACCGATGCCATCCTCCTCCAGCAGGCCGGGGAAAAGAGGTAACCGCCCACACCTCCTGCTGCCGCCCGGTTCATCCTTTCCAGGAGGCCACCGACGCTGTTCCTTGACACGGCAGGCATCATTGCCCATAATGGTCTTGCGGGGTGCACAGCGGCATGGGGCGAGAAAACAAGGGATTTTCTCCCTGCTCCTCATCGCAGGGCACACATGCGTACCTGCCCGTGAGGAGGACACGGTCCGCACAGGGGACCATGGCCCGATCCAGACAGGGGGAGGGAGACAGTCATGACACGGTTTCCGGTTGCACTGATTCTGGGCGCCATGCTCTGGACCTGTCCCGCCCTGGCGGCCGATGGACAGTCCAGGGGAGACCTCACCATCCATGTCACCGGCATGAGGAACACCTCGGGCTTCGTCGTCATCGCCCTGGCCGATTCGGAAAACACGTTCCTGGGAAAAGGCCCAGCCTATGCCCAGATCCGGACCCGTGTCCAGGGACCCGATGCTGTGGTGACGCTCAGGGATATCCCCTGGAAGGACTATGCCATCAGCGTGTTCCACGACGAGAACGCGAACGGAACACTGGACCGCACCATGAAGGGAATCCCCAAGGAGGCATACGGGTACTCCAACAACGCAAGGGGCAAACACGGACTCCCCTCCTTCAGGATGAGCCGGTTCTCCTTCCGTTCTCAGGCACAGACCATCATGATCTCCCTCCACTAGGGACACCACGTCGGAAGGTATGAATCAGCCCACGGACGAGTCCTCGCAGAACATCCTGCTCCTGCTCGCCTGCTTCGTCGTCATCATTGCGGGAATGAAGGCTGCATCCGCCATCATGGTGCCCTTCCTCCTGTCGGTCTTCATCGGGGTGATGTGCAGCGGCCCGTACTCCTGGATGAGAAGAAAGGGTGTGCCGTCCTTTCTCGCCATTTTCTGCATCATCGGGTGTATCATGGGCGTCCTGTTCTGCCTGGGTGCATACATCGGGGCGTCGGCGAGCGATTTCCTCATGGAAACACCGCGATATCAGGAACGCATCCAGGAAAAGCTCCTCGAGCTCATCACATGGCTCAGGATGCATGGCGTTTTCATATCAGAGAGGGTGGTCACGGACTTCTTCGACCCCGCCTCCGTCATGCAGATCATCGCCAACATCCTGAGCGGTCTCGGCGGGGTCCTCACCAATACGGTGCTCATCCTCTTCACCGTGGTGTTCATCCTCCTGGAATCCTCCACCTTCCTCGCCAAGATCAAGGCCGCCTTTTCCATCTCGGCCCACACCCTGGAGGCCTTCGACTTTGTCTTCCTCTGCGTGGGGAAATACCTTGCCATCAAGACATGGATCAGCCTTGCAACCGGAATCTGCGTGATGCTCTGGCTCACGATCATCGGGGTGAACTACCCCGTACTCTGGGGACTGGTCGCCTTTCTGCTGCACTACATTCCCAACATCGGGTCGCTGATCGCGGCCATACCCGCCATCCTGCTCGCCGTCGTGGATTCCGGCCTGGCAACTGCGGGCCTGGTGACTGTGGGGTACGTGGTCGTGAACCTCATCTGCGGGAACATCCTCGAGCCCATCTTCATGGGAAGGGGCCTGTCGCTCTCCACGCTGGTGGTCTTCCTCTCCCTCATCTTCTGGGGGTGGGTCCTCGGGCCTGTGGGAATGCTGCTGTCAGCTCCCCTGACCATGATCTTCAAGATCGCATGCGAGAGCTTTCCTGCCACGCGGTGGGTGGCCGTTCTGCTCGACTCGGAGGTGCCTCTGCCCCTTGACCTGCCCCACAGGAGGACGTCTTCCGAGGTCGATCGATCCTCATAACGGGACAACCCGGCCTGTCCCCGATACCGTATATCACCTGTTCCGGAACCAGGGGACAGTGCATCCCGGGCATGGACTGCAGAAGCACTTTCGAGTATATGGTTGGTGCGGCCGGATCATTCCCGGCGCAACGAGGAGATACCACCTTGAAGAGACTATGCATCGCCGTCTGTCTGTGTGCCACCGTGCTGCTCCCCCTCCCGGGGCTGGCTGCTGCCGATCCCGCCGGGGCGGCAAAACTCCGGGAGTCGCTGAAGACCTTCTCCTCGTTCACGATACCATCCCGGACATCCATACCGCCCGTGCTGCTGCAGAAGGCCACAGCAGTGGTCATTGTCCCCAACATGATCAAGGCGAGCTTCTTTGTGGGTGCACGCTACGGCAGAGGAGTGCTCATGACCAGAGGGCAGGACGGCCGCTGGTCAAACCCTGTGCTCGTTTCGCTGGGAGGCGGGAGTTTCGGCCTGCAGATGGGCCTGCAGTCCACGGACCTGGTCCTGGTCTTCAGACACGGCCGGTTCATGGACCTGGGGAACAGGGGCAGTCTCATCCTGGGGGCCGATGTGTCCGTGGTGGCGGGGAATCTGAGCCTCCACATGGACGAGAACACCGGAACGGTCCCCGGGGCCGAGATCTACTCGTTCTCCCGGTCTGCAGGCCTGACTGCGGGCTTTTCCCTACAGGGCGCCCAGTTGCGTCTTGACGATGCTGCCACCTCGGCGCTCTATGGCAGGGCCGGACTGAAGGCTGAGGACGTTCTGGGCAAGAAGATAGAATCCGTGCCCGTAGAGGTGCTCAGATTCCGTGAAGCCTTTTCCAGGGCGACTGAAAAGACCCCCTGACCTGTCCGTTCGGTTGCTCTCTGCCTGCACCCGCACCCCATGATCAGAAGGGTAGTGGCGCTTTCAGGAAGTGTAGTGGGAAGGAACGTATACTGCGACTTGTATTAGTGAGGGAAATGCTAGACCGCCCACCCTCGGCCCTGAGGCCGAGGGTGGTTCTGGTGTCACTTTCTACTACTGTGACTCTCTGTTACTGAGCTGAGCCAGCCGGTGCCGCAGCGGGTGCCTCTGCCGCCGGGGCTGCTGCCTCGGGGGCCGGTGCTGCCTCGGGGGCCGGTGCTGCCTCAGGGGCCGGTGCCGCCTCAGGGGCCGGTGCCGCCTCTTCCGTCACTGCAGGCTGCTCGGTGGCCGCTTCCTTCTTCTGGCAAGCGGAAACGGACATCAGAAGCCCAAACACGACAACCACAAACAACACCCATAAAGAACCCTTCTTCATCTTCTTTATCTCCTATCCTTTTTTTTTTCTGCCGATGTTATTCAGCAGGTGGTGTTTCCTCCGCCTCTGCCCCATGAAGCCATAAACCGTTCATACAAACAGTGCCTGTGAGAAGTCAATCGTTCATCGCGCGGCGAGACAGCCCTGGCAGATTGCACCAAATGCCCGTTCGATGCATCCACCCTCAATGCACTTCGTTAAGGATAGTCTGCATGTGATATGATCTTCCTCATCCATTGCATCTACATATTCCATGATGTTGATTTCCTGCATAAACCAGTATGGATGATTTGTCTATCCCTTTTTCGTGCAGCTCGATTCTTCCCACCGATCATGCGAAGCACATGACCGCGCACAATCCCTATTTACCGAGAATGAACTCGTCCCTGCGGTTCTTTGCCCAGGACTCCTCGGTATTTCCCGTATCCGCAGGCCTCTCTTCGCCGTAACTGATGGCGGCGAGACGAGCCGCATCGATACCCTGGGATACGAGGTAGTCCAGCGCGGCCTTTGCCCTGCGCTCGCCAAGGGCGAGGTTGTACTCGTTGGTGCCCCGCTCGTCGCAGTGTCCTTCGATATTGAGCCTGAGTTCCGCATTCGCCTTCAGGAAGGCCGCGAGTTCGTCCAGTACCGCCACTGCCTCGGGAGCAAGATCGAACCTGTCAAACCCGAAGTAGATCTTCTTGTCGAAGGTGGTCGCTTCCTTCAGGACCGGCACGGCTGAAGCAGCGGCAGGCGCCGTTCCAGTCGGCTTCATCTCCGGTGCGGGTGCGGCGGGCGCTGCTGCGGCGGGGGGGGTCGTCTCCACCCCGGGCTCAGCGGTCTTCTTGGCGCAACCCGTTACCACCAGTGCAGTCAGGGCGATGACAACCATCATGGAGAATACGACCTTATCCTTCATCATCTCTGTTCCTTCACTCTCTCCCCGCACCATCAGCAGGTTTTGCGTGACTTCATACTCCTTCGGCATAAAAAAACAAGGATAATTTCAGGCGTCCGGGGAAGGTATCTGTTTAACCGAGAGTCTTTTACGGTTGCCACAGCCCCAAACCTTATGGTTTCTACATATTGTGTTCAGTTTTGGTCCGTTTTACTGATTTTCATCTTATGAGCCCCTGTACACGCCCGATCCCTGCGCGGTACATGAAGGTTTTTCCGAGGAGACACCCCCTCCAAGGGGGAGGGAACAGGGTGCAGAAAACGATGCGAACCGATATCAGGCCGCGCTGGCAAGGAGACGGCGCTCCTTGTGCTCGCGGGAACCCACGATCTTGAGGAAACGCTCGATGATCTTGGCCATGAGGTCCTGGCGGCAGTCCTGGGACATTCCGGCGAGATTCACCCTGCCTCCGGCGGCCTGCTCATGCCCTCCACCGGCCCCCAGGCCCCGCAGGACCTTCAGGGCTACCCTGCCGGCCCACGATCCCTTCCGCGACGTACGCACCGACATGACCAGTTCGTCGCGATATTCGCCGATGCACAGGCTCCAGTGGATGTTTTCCATCCTCAGGAGGAAATCCGCCATCTCCGCCGCAATGTCCGGGTTATGGAGCCGCCCCATCTGGGAGATGATCACATCCCCGTACTGGACGGAGTTGTTGATGCCGTCGGCGAACTTGAGGAAGTAGGATTTCGGTATCCGGGGGTTCTGGATGGATGACAGGGTCTTTGGCGCGATCCTCGGAAACAGGTAGTTGAAGGCCTCGAGATCCGCCTTGGTGGCGGAACGCAGCAGACCGTTGGTGTCGGTCTTCAGCCCGTAGAACAGTGCTGTTGCGAGCATCTTGTCCACCGCCAGATCCAGTTCCCGCAGGTATTCGGTCATGATGGTGGAGGTACTCCCGTACTTGGGGCGCACATCCGAAAAGGCGCAGTTCAGGGTGTTCCTCCGCAGGGGGTGGTGGTCTATGACGACATCCGGCCTGATGCCTTTGGGAAGGGAGTTGTTGCCCGTGCCGGGCTGGGTGTCTGCCATGCAGATCACCGAATACTCCCGGAAGTCGACCTCTCGCATCGGGATCATGTCGATCTTCAGCCTGCGGGTGAGCTGGCGGTTCTCCGCCCTGCCGATGACCCCTCCGTAGCAGATGGCGACCTTGGCACGCAGGGCGTGGAGCAGGATACTCTTCAGGGCAGCAGCCGAGGCGATGGTGTCCGGGTCCGGGTTGTTGTGACAGACGATGAGCACCCGCCTTCTCGATCCGATCTGGGAGAGTAACATGTGTGCAGGGTTATCCACCGTGGTTTCCTTCGTACTCGGGCAGCCACATACCAGAAAACCATGCGAGATGCAACCAGATTGGATCAATTCAGATCCAGTGTTTTCTCCTGAAATACATGACCATGGACGCCACCATGACGCCCATGAAGGCCCACAGGGCGGGATATCCCCACCTCCATCGCAGCTCGGGCATGTACTCGAAGTTCATACCGTAGATCCCCACCACAAAGGTCAGCGGAATGAAGATGGTGGCAAACACGGTGAGCACCTTCATAACCTCGTTCATCCTGTTGCTCAGGCTGGTGAGATAGGTATCGAGCATGCTGGAGACGATGTCCCGGTACAGCTCCGTGGAGTCTATGGCCTGGATCGTATGGTCGTAGACATCCCGGAAGTACAGGGTGGTGCCGCTTTGTATAAGCTGGGAATCGCCCCGTGCGAGGAAGGCGACGACGTCGCGCAGCGGCCAGATGATCCTGCGGAGGAAGAGCATCTCATTCTTGATGCCGTGAATGGTCCTCAGGATATCCGGCGTCGTATTCGTGACAAGCCGGTCCTCTGTCTCCTCGACGTGCTCGCCGATCTTTTCCAGCACCACGTAATACTGGTCCACCACGGCGTCGAGGAGGGAGTACGCCAGGTAGTCGGGCCCTGATCCCCTGATCCTGCCCTTGGCCGTCCTGATGCGCTCCCTCACGGGGTCAAAGACGTCGCGCCCGCCCTCCTGGAAGGTGAGGACATAGTTCTCGCCCAGGATGATGCTGACCTGTTCGTAGATGATCCTCTCTCCCCCGTCATCCGGGTAGAGCATCCTCACGGAGGCGAAGAGGTAGTCCCCATGGTCTTCGATCTTGGGTCTCTGCCCTGTGTTGAGGATATCCTCGGTGGTCAGCGGGTGCAGCCCGAAATGGGCTGCGATCTTTCCTATGGCCTCGATCTCCGAGAGGCCTGATACATTGATCCAGCTTATGGATGCCGGATCCACCTGGGCAAGGGTCTCGTCGGCCCCGGTTGTAGTGAGTTCTCTGAATGCGCCCCGGGTGTAGGTGAAAAGGTCGATGGTGGTCTGCTCGGCAATCCGCGAGCCCACATGGATGAACGATCCGGGCGGCAGCCCTGCCTTGCGGGAGTGGGGGTGGACATACGAGGCCATGGGCACTCCTCCTTCAAAAGGACTTCAGCATGGGGCACCATTGTACACAAAGTGGGAGGTCTCTTCCAGTTCAGGGGAAATGGAGACAGAAACAAGACTCTTGGGTGGTGGAGCCGAAGGGAATCGAACCCTCGACCTCTTGAATGCCATTCAAGCGCTCTCCCAACTGAGCTACGGCCCCACACAGGCTTTCCTTGGGTAGCATACAATATTTGGGGAGTCAAGGTGAGAGGAACAGAAATCCGCACCCTCCGGCGCCGGACTCAGCATGATGATATGTTGATATTTTTATACTGATTACAACCCTCATCCATGCTCGGTCTTCTTCGTGCCGCGGGCCTTGATGAGGTTGAGGGTGTCGGCGAGCACCGGGATCACGTGCTCCCTGATGTCACCTGCCACCACGATGGCCAGGAGGTCGTCGCCCACCTTGAGGTCCCCCTCGTTGACCTCCACCAGGATCTCTATGATGCCGGGCCGTTTCTTCTGTTGCTCCACCACCTCGCGGATCGCATCATGGTCGGCCCGGACCGTGACACCGGTCACCGCCGTGCCGTCGCGGGATGTCGCGCGCACCACGCCGTTGTGGCACAGGATCATGCCCGCCTTGTGGAAATCCCTGTGTCCCCTGATCCTCTCGATGAGAGCATTCATGTCCATGCATGGATGGATAAGGGATTCCTCCATGAAAAGTCAACCGGGATCGAGCCATCTTGCTCTCGCGGAAGGGGCTCCGCCATAGAAGGATTGCATTCACGGCGCATACGGTATTATACAAAGAGATCTTTTCCCTGTGCGCGAGGAGGGTGACCCATGAAGGAGGTCATGATCCACAGATCCAGGCTCCAGTTCGTGGTGGGCGATATCACGGCCCAGGATACCGAGGCGGTGGTGAATGCGGCAAACTCCCAGCTGGCGCCCGGCGGCGGGGTGGCGGGTGCCATCCACCGGGCTGCAGGGCCGGGGCTGTGGGAGGAGTGCAGGAAGCTCGGCGGGTGCGCCACCGGCGAGGCAAGGATCTCCGGGGGCCACAAGCTGCCCAACGCGTACGTGATCCACACCGTGGGCCCGGTGTACAGCGGCGCCCGGAGCGATGCAGTGCTCCTGAAGGCATGCTATGTCAACTCCCTGGAGCTTGCGGATCGTACCCATATCAGATCCATCTCCTTTCCCGCCCTGTCCACGGGCATCTTCGGCTATCCCGTGGAAGATGCCGCAGCCGTGGCCATTGATGCGATTCTCGACTACCTCAAGGGCGATACCGGCATCGAGACCGTGAGGATGGTCCTCTACGACGATGCGTCCTACCAGGCCCACCTGCGGGCCCTGGACATGGTGACCGCACGGAAGGGGCCTGCCTGACATGAGCGTCGTGGCCGTCATCCCCGCCCGGTACGGCGCCACGCGCTTCCCGGGAAAGCCCCTGGTGGACATCGCGGGCAAGCCCATGATTCGGAGGATCTACGAGCAGGTGGCTTCGTGCCCGGATCTGGACAGGGTACTCATCGCCACCGACGATGAGCGTATCCTCGATGCCGCCAGGTCCTTCGGTGCCGATGCGGTCATGACCAGCCCCGACTGCCCCTCGGGGACGGACCGGGTGGCCCAGGCCGTCTCCGGCGTTCAGGCGGACCACGTGGTGAATGTCCAGGGAGACCAGGTGGTCCTCGATCTGGACGCCCTGGCCGGGCTCGTGCAGACACTCAAGGCGGGCTCGGCCATGGCCACCATCGCCACGCCGCTTGAGCCCCACGAGGCTGCCGACCCGAACATCGTGAAGGTGGTCTGTGCGTTGAACGGTGATGCCCTGTACTTCTCCCGCTCGCCCATCCCCTTTGTGCGCAATCCCGGCCACGCGGGTCTGCTCAAGCACATCGGCATCTACGGCTTTTCCCGACCGACCCTGCTGCGGTTCACCTCGCTGAAGCCCTCCCCCCTGGAGCGCACCGAGTCCCTGGAGCAGCTCCGGGCCCTGGAGAACGGCATCCCCATCAGGGTCATCCAGGCGAGAGGAGTATTCTCCGAGATCAACACCCCGGACGACCTGGAAAGGCTCCTGGCCCGATGGCGCACCTAGGCATCATCCTGTACCGTGTCCTCGCGACGCTCCTGGCGTGGCCCTTTGCCGCTGCCTTCAGGAAGCATCCGAACTTCCGGGGTACCATGCTCCAGCGGCTCGGCATGAGGCTGCCCGAGGTGCCCGCCCGGAGGAGAACCCTGTGGGTCCACGCCGCATCCGTTGGCGAGGTCAAGGCCGTGGCCGGGCTGGTCCGCGCTGTGAGGGAACATGCCCCTGACCTCTCCATCTGCATGTCCTGCATGACCACCACGGGAAGGGCTGTGGCCGCCCGGACAACAGGCGTGGACACGGTCTTCGCCGTGCCCTTCGACACCCCCCGGGCCATGCGGCGACACCTGCTCCGCCTCCTGCCTGTGGCCCTCATCGTGGCGGAGACCGAGATCTGGCCGTCCATGATCCTCGAGTCCCGGCGTCTTTCCATCCCGGTTGCCATAGTGAACGCGCGCATGTCGGAGAGGGCCCATGAGCGTTACCTGAGGTTCGCAGGGGTTTTCAGACAGATCCTGGCAACGGTGAAGGTGCTTGCCATGGCAGGGGCCGACGCGGACCGCTTCCGCAGCATCGGCGCCCTCGACGTGCAGGTGCTCGGCAACCTCAAGCTGGATCATGTGGCCACGGCGGACCCTGCCATGGCGGCTGCCCTGCGCGACGGGCTCGGCATCGGCGACAGGCCGGTCTTCATCGCGGGCAGCGTGCGGGAGGGTGAGGAAGAGGCCGTGGTGGACGCCATCATCCGCATTGCCGGACAGATAGACGGCCTGTACTCCATCATCGCGCCCCGCCATCCTGACAGGGTGGCATACATCGCGGACATGGCGAAGGGGCTGAACATCTCCTGCGGGCTCAGGAGCCAGGGCACCACCGGGGGGGATCTCCTCATCGTGGACACCATGGGAGAGCTCTTCACCCTCTACGGCATCAGCGACGCTGCCTTTGTGGGGGGCTCGCTGCTGGACATGGGCGGGCAGAACATCCTGGAACCCAT
>Ga0116184_10001893_pt1 | contig 19086 bp, 11 predicted proteins | sample AD_JPNNA5_MetaG_FD_89886 | JGI IMG/M metagenome (GOLD analysis project Ga0116184, IMG submission 89886) | Active sludge microbial communities of municipal wastewater-treating anaerobic digesters from Japan - AD_JPNNA5_MetaG | ecosystem: Engineered > Bioreactor > Anaerobic > Digestate | place... | reverse complement strand
GCTCGATGCCGAAGCCCGCGCGCTCATTGAGTACTATGGGCGCCTTATCGAGCTCCTCGACCTTCCGTACCGCGACTCCCTGGGCGTCGCGCAGCCTCCCGAGGCCGCAGAGACACCCCTGGCCGCCATGGTAGCGCCCTCTGCAGACAGGGCCAGCGAACGTCTCCGCGGCGGCGCCGCAGTGCTCCGCGGTGTGCGCGTCCTCCTGGCCATCGTGCGGTTCCGCCAGGCACGAGAGGCCTACCCCGACACCCTGAGCCAGCTTGTTCCTGACTACTTGCCCGCCGCGGTAGTTGACCCCTACACGCTCGAGCCCTTCGTTTACGCAGGCACACCGAACGGGAGAGCGCTCTACTCGCCCGGGCCCGATGGGGTGGACGACGGCGCCGATGAGGAACGCGATGTGGTGATCGCCGCCCTGCCGGAATAGGCCCTGGCAAAGCCAGTGAGCCCCGGAGGCAGCCCCCGGGGCTCCGTCTGATGGCCCAGCGCGTTCCCAGTTATGCCCAGTAGGCCTCGCCAGCCGGTTCGGAGATGCAGACGCCCTTGAGGAACTCGACGGCCTTGCGCAAGCCCTCGCGGCCCGACATCAGGCTGTCCTCGTGTTCGATGGACAGCACGTGATCGTAGCCAACCAGGCGAAGGTTCGACACGAAGGCATTCCAGAAGTCGAGTCCATGGCCGTAGCCCACGGTGCGGAAGATCCAAGCCCGATGGATCTCGTCGGTGTAGTTCTTGGTGTCCAGCACGCCGTTGACGGGCGCGTTGTACGGGTCGACCTTGCAGTCTTTGGCGTGGACGTGCCAGATGCATCCCTCGAGGGCTCGAACAGCCTGGCACGGATCGATCCCCTGCCAGAATAGGTGACTTGGGTCGAAATTGGCGCCCAGGTTGTCGCCGCAGGCGGCCCGCAGCTTCAGCAGCGTCTCCGGGTTGTAGACGACGAAATTGGGGTGCATTTCAAACCCGATGTTGACCCCATTGTCTTTGGCGTACTTGGCCTCCACAGTCCAATATGGAATGACTTTCTCATCCCACTGCCACGTCACCGTCTTCAGGAAGTCGTCGGGCCAAGGCGCGGTCACCCAGATCGGTTCCTTGCCTCCGCTGGGCCCACCGGGGCAGCCCGAGAAGTTGATCACCGTCTTCACGCCGAGCTGTGCCGCCAGCTGCACGGCCTTGCGGTGGGTCTCATGATGCGCCTTCGCCACCGCGTCATCCGGGTGCAGTGGGTTGCCGTGGCAGGACAGAGCGCTGATCTCGAGCCCACGGCCGTCGAATTCACCCTTCCACGCCGCGCGCTTGCTGGCGTCGCTGAGGAGCTCATCTACGGGGCAGTGGGCCTGGCCCGGGTAGTTGCCTGCCCCGATCTCCACCGCCTCGGCTCCGAGCCCCTTCAGGTAGTCCAGCGCCGCCGGCAGCGGCATGTCCCCAAGGACCACGGAAAGCACACCGATCTTCATCCTGCAGACTCCTCTCGGCGGAGCGGACCCCGCCCGATAGTGGCATCACGCCACCCCTGCGACGCATGGCACGAGCCACTGACCGACGCTCGCTCCCTGCGTCGCGGAGGGGTTCGGCCTGGGTGGCGGCCCGACCTGCCGCCGCGTTACCAGAACGCCGCGTCCCCGGACACGGGGCGCGGCGTTCTGAACGGCATGGCAGGCAGGGCTATAGGACGTGGTGGACTCTAGTCGAGAACCACGGCTTTCCGCCAGTTGATCTTGCGTTCGTCTTGCTTGGGCTGCAGGCCCGAGGTGATCCCATCACCGCGATACGGCTTACAGGTATGGTGAGTTGAACTGTACCCGTAGAACGAGTCTTTCCGGACGACGAGCGGCCTGGGATCACGACGTGCATCGCTCACGCAGCATACCTCCTTGGCGTAGTACTCGGAGCGACCCTAGCGAGGTCTGCCCTGAAGGTCTTCACCGGGAGATCACTGAACTGCCCTGAGGCCTGTGCAACCGCGTCTTGTCACCGCAGCCTGTCATGGGTCTTATTCGTGTGGCCGCCGCCGATTCCTTCTCGTGGGGGGCGGTGAGCGAGGCGCCGCGCGGTTTGACAGCCGAGCGACCGTGCCCAATAATGTGCCGCCCGGAGTCCCCATCGAGCGGAAGCGAGTCCATCCATGGCCGAACCTGTCCGTTCCCTGCTCCTTGTTTGCACGGGGAACACCTGTCGTAGTCCTATGGCCGAAGCGCTGCTCACCCAGCGGCTGCGGCAGGCGGGGCTTGATACCGTGGTGCAGTCGGCCGGTCTGGGCGCCGCCGAAGGCTGCGCCGCCACACCTGAGGCCACCGAGGTCGCGCGGGAGTTTGGTGTGGATCTCGCCGCGCATCGTTCCGAGCCGCTTGATGCGGCGATGGTCGAGTCCGCCGACCTGATTCTGACGATGACACAGAGTCAGCTGGACTGCCTCCTCATCCGCTTCCCCGCGGCAGAAGGCAAGTCGCACACCCTGCTTGGCTATGCGTACGGAGGGCAGGGGGTGGCGACCGACATCGAGGATCCGCTGGGCCGAGGCACCTCGGCCTATCGGGCTGCGGCCGAGATCATGGTGCGGGCCTTCGAGGTCATCGTCCGGCGCGTGCTCCTGGGGAACCCGTGATGGCGCATGGGAGGGATTGTTGCAGCGGTTGAGGACGGCAGTATCGCCGCCGAGCTCGGGCTTCGCGCTGGTGATGAGGTTATCGCCATTGATGGCCATCCGCTCCGCGACCTCATCGACTACCGCTTCCACTCATCGGAGTCCGAGATCGAGATGCTCGTCCGCCGGGCCACGGGCGAGGTGCTCTTCGAGATCGAGAAGGACTGGTCCGAGGACCTGGGGCTGCACTTCACCTGTCCCGTGTTCGATGGCGTCCGCGAATGCAACAACCGGTGTGTTTTCTGCTTCGTTGACCAGGCCGCCCCGGGCATGCGCGAGTCCGTCCGCATCCACGACGACGACTATCGTCTCTCGTTTCTCGCGGGCAACTTCGTCACTCTGACGAACCTCGGCGAAGACGACCTGCGGCGCATCGTGGAGTGGCGCCTTAGCCCCCTCTATGTCTCGGTCCACGCTACCGATCCCAAGGCGCGAGCGCGGCTACTTCGGTCCCCCCATCATGAGGCAGGTCTGAGGAACCTGAGGCACCTGGCCGATGCCGGGATCGACTTCCATTGTCAGATCGTGCTGTGTCCGGGCATCAACGACGGTTCGGTACTCGAGAGCACGGTGCGGGAGCTGGCTGCCCTCCACCCAAGGGTTCTGTCGGTGGGAGTGGTTCCAGTGGGTCTGACTGCGTTCCGCCAAGGCCTCGCATTTCTGCGACCGGTCGGGCCGACCGAGGCTCGGCATGCCCTCGAGGTCATCGACCGCCTGCAGAGGGAGCTGTACCCAGCGCTGGGCACCCGATTCGCCTTCGCCGCCGACGAGCTGTACATCCAGGCTGGCCGCGAGTTTCCAGACCTGGAGGAGTATGAGGAACTACCCCAGGTCGAGAATGGTATCGGGCTCTGCAGGCCCTTCTTCGATGAGCTGGGCGCGGTGCTCGGCCGGCTCGACGGAGTGCGGGGCCCCCGGGCCATCGTCACAGGGACTGCGGCCGCACCGCTGTTTCGCGAAGCTCTTGGCGCGCTTCCAAGCGGCGCCGTCGAGGTGATAGCCGTCGAGAACCGGTATCTCGGCCCAAGCGTCACCGTGGCTGGTCTCATGGCGGGGCAGGACATCCTGGCTGCTCTGGAACGTACGGGATGGCATTGCAGGCCGGGCAGTATCCTCATCCCGGCTGTCGCGCTGAACCATGAGGAATTGTTCATCGATAGTGTCTCGTTGGCGCAGGTCCGGGAGCGCACCTTGGCCTCCATCCACGTGACGACCACCCCCGAAGACGTCGGGGCTGCCCTTCGCGCTCGGCTAGAGGAGGCGTAGACCATGAAGCCGATCGTCGCCATTGTCGGGCGGACCAATGTGGGGAAGTCTACTCTGTTCAACAGGATCGCCGGGCGCCTCTACGCGATCATCGAGGATGAGCCCGGGGTCACCCGGGACCGCCTCTACTGCGATGTGGAACATGGTGGGCGCGTCTTCACCCTCGTCGACACGGGTGGGCTAGCCGATGCGCCACGTGAGGATCTGCGTGGGGTTGTGACCGCGCAGGCCGAGGCAGCCATCACCCAGGCGGATGTGGTCGTCTTCGTGGTCGACGGCATCACGGGCCTCGTTCCTGCCGACTGGGAGGTCGCGGACCGCGTACGGGCTGCGGGCAAACCCACCATTCTCGCCATCAACAAGATGGAGTCTCCCAAGCGCGACGAGTATGAGTTTGCCGCGTTTGGCATCGATCCGGCCATCCCGGTGTCGGCCAAGGCCAGAATGAACATTCCCTACCTACTCGACACAATCGTTGCCAAGCTGCCGTCTGAGGACGAGGGCGAACCCGGCGCCGAGATCGCCTATGACTTCGCCGCCACCATCGTCGGCCGACCGAACGTGGGCAAGTCATCGCTTCTGAACCGGCTCCTGGGGCAGGAGCGCTCCATCGTCAGCGAGATCCCGGGCACCACGCGGGATGCCATCGACAGCCTGCTCGAGTGGGACGGCCACCGAATCCTGCTCACGGACACGGCAGGCATGCGGCGGAAGGCGAAGGTCAAGGAAGACGTCGAGTACTACAGCGTGGTCCGGGCGCTCAGGTCGATCGACCGATCCGACCTGGTGCTCCTCATGATTGACGCCACCGAGGGGATCACCGAGCAGGACCAGCGGATCGCGGGCTACGCCCACGAGAAGGGTCGCCTGGTGATCCTGCTCGTCAACAAGTGGGATCTGCTGACCGATCCGGTGGAGCTGGACCTCCCCTACACGCTGGACGATCCGCTAACGCCGACCCAGGTCGCGAAGCTCGAACGGCGCCTGCAGGGCGACTGGAAGCACTCGGTGCGCGACAAGCTCGTGTTCATCGACTATAGCCCCGTCCTCTTCATCTCGGCCCTGAAGGGGCGCGGCATCGACGCGATACTCCCGCAGATGGTGGAGTCCATCGGCCAGTACCGCACTCGAGTCCCGACGCCGAAGCTCAACCGCCTCATGGTCGATGCAGCGGCCGCCCATCCGGCCCCCATGCGACGCGGCCGTCGGCTCAAAGTCTACTACGCCACTCAGGCGGAGACCTCGCCCCCGACCATTATCCTGTTCGTCAACGACCCCGAGCTGATGCACTTCTCCTATGAACGTTACCTGCGCAACCGCATCCGTGAGGTCTTCGGCCTGACCGGCACACCGATCCGGCTTATGGTCCGGCAGAGGCGGCGGGTGGAACGAGACGGGGCGTGAGCGCCGGCCGCGCCCGGCTCCCTACGGCGCATCGCCCCAGTCCGGCACATCCAGCCGTTCGCCATCCTTGAGCGCCGACTGGTGGGCCATGACGCCCATCACCATGTACCGCGCAGCCTCCCAGATGTTGGTCGTCGGGTGCCGGTCGTGCGCAACGGCATCGACGAACTCGTGCACCAAGTACGGATGCGACCCGCCGTGGCCCGATGGGATGAAGTCGCCCTCGCCCTGGATGCCCAAGGCATCTTTGAATGCTGCTGCGACCTCCGGCGGCAGCGGCTCGAACATCTCCTCATCGGTGAGTGTCACGCGCTCGAACTTTGACATGTCGGCAGGTGGCGTGTCGCGGTGGTTGCAGATCCACTGGTTCTCGCGGAAGGTCGCCCGGGTGCCCATGATCCGGAAAGTCTCGCCATCCATGCCCAGCTCACCCGCACACTCGCGGAACTCGCAGATCCGCACCGCGGCACCATTGCTCATCTCGAACAGCGCGGTCTCGTTGCTAATCTGTCCATTACCGAAGTAGCCGTCGCCGTTCCGGTTGCGGTAACCGTAGCACGTGACCTTCACGGCGTGCGCGCGCATCACCGATACGGGCCCCGATGTCGAGTGAGTCGGATAGTGCATCGGGCCGCCCTCGACGCCTCGCCGCTCGTAGCGCTTCTCCTCCTCGAGCCACTCTTTGCCGGAGGTACTTGAGGTTCGCGATCGCTGCACCTCGCGCAGGTCACATCCGGGGCAGTCCACATCGTGGAAGTACTCGCCCTCCGCGTAGACGAAGTCTCCAAACGCGCCCTGCGCCGCCATCCTCCGGCAGAACTGCGCCGTGGGCCGGTAGTAGGTCGTCTCGCCGAGCATGTAGTGCAGCCCTGTGCGCCGACACGTCTCCACCAGCCGGTCGCACCAGTCGAGGATCTCCTGGCCGTCGGGAAGCGACACGATGGGCACGGCGCTATAGACGTGCTTCCCGGCCTCGAGGGCCTTCATGCACTGCTCGGCATGGAGCCAGGGCTGCGTGATGATGACCAGGGCATCGAGGTCGGTCCTGAGGATCTCGTCGAGCGAGGGGTATAGGTCGGTGGGCTTAAGCTTCGCACGCCATGACTCCTTGTGCAGGTACGGAGCCATGCGATCGGGCTCCCGGTCGCAGAGCGCGATGCGGTCGACCATCGGGTGGCTCATGAACATATCCGCGAAGGCTGTGCCGAAGGATCCAAGACCGACCATGCCGATGCTGATTCCCATGATGGCGAAACCTCCAGATGAGATGGGGCAGTGGCCAGCGGCGCTTCGCCCCGTGGGGCCTCGGCGCCTCCAACGGGCGCGTGGCCGGGAGCGTTTGTCGCGGACCGCCGACGGCGGTGACAAGGGCCGCCCACGGCACGGTCATCGAGGTGAGAGGCAGGGGCGGCTTGGGAGAGTGGGCCTGTAAGCCGAATTCTGTACCGGGCCGAAGCCCGGCTGCGGCCATCTATCTTGGGTGGCTGTTGCCAGACACCTCTAGCGACCTACCCGGGGAGCGGCGGGCCACCGCTGCCAGACCCCAGGGCCTGGCTCCCCTGCACGGTCTTGCTCCGGACGGGGTTTGCCCGGCCGCGATGTCTCCATCGCGCCGGTGAGCTCTTACCTCACCATTTCACCCTTACCGGCCCGGCGAGCCGGCCCGGCGGTATGTTTCTGTGGCACTTTCCGTAGGGTCGCCCCTCCCTGCCGTTAGCAGGCGTCCCGCCCTCTGGAGTTCGGACTTTCCTCGAGCCTGCCGCGAACGGCATGGCCCGCGGCCGCACGGCCCACTCTCCATAGGCGAGTGTACCCTACGGGCCGGCGAGGGGGAAGGGCAGCGCCACGCTACACACCCTCGATCACGAGCAGCTCCGAGGTGAGGGCCCCTTCCAGTCGGACGGTGAGCCCCTGTTGCATCAGAACCATCCCCTCGATCTCGGCGGTCTGGCCGCTGTTGTCGAACATCACCCGGTACCGGCGTGATCGATCCAGGCCCCGCAGTCTGAGCACGTACTCGGGCTCCGTCGGTGCGGCGAGCTGGAACAGGCCACAGATGGCCCGGGTGCGGTCATGTGAGGCGAGTTCCAGAACACCCCACCCTCGCGGCTCCGGATTGGGCACGCACGGGGTGTGGTGGTAGATGCGCCCCGTGCTCATGAAAGGCCGCACGAAGTCCTTGTAGAGGCCAACGGCGTGCTTGAGGCGTTCCAGCAGTGCTGGGTTCCAGTTGGAGCCCATGGGCTTGGGGAAGCCGATCGTCGGCCGGACGAACAGCAGCAGGCGGGTCTGGAACTCAAACTCGGCCGTGGTGTGGCCGCTCTGGCCGCCGATGAGTCGATCCACGTATTCCGGCGGCAGGGCCATGGTCATGCCATTCGTGATCGCGAACGAGCGGGGCGCGATCTGCCAGTCAGTCACCCATGTGTGGCTGAAGTGTCGCACCAGGCCGATGTCGGTCCGGCCGCCGCCGCCGGCGCAGTTCTCGAAAATCACGTCGGGGAACCGCCTGCGCAGCCGGTCATAGATGCCGTACAGGGCTTCGTAGTACCGGAAGTACCCGTTCTCGACGAACCCGTCGCGGCGGGTCTGCAGACCGGGGCCCGGATGGGTGTTGTGGTCGAGGCGGAAGAACTCGAGACCATACTCCTCGATGACCCGCGCGATGGTCCCCTCCATCCACCGTGCCACGTCGGGGTTGGTCAGGTCGAGGAGTCCACCCAGGTTCCGCTGTCCGTCGTACCCGGCCGCGAGCCAGTCCGGGTGTTCCTTGCAGACGCCGCTCTCGTTGCCGATGCGCTCGGCGTCCATCCATAGGCCCCAGAGCATGCCCTTCTCGTGCACCCGCTTGCGGAATGACGCCAGACCCTCCGGGAAACGCTCTCGGTCCTCCCGCCAGTCGCCCACCGTGCTCCACCAATTGCCGCCAGGCTTGGCGTACCAACTCGCGTCGATGAAGAAGACCTCGGCCCCGAACTCGGCAGCCGCGTCGATGGCGTGAATGACCTGATCAGACGTGATCTCGATCTCGGGCCCGATGCGCGACTCCACCCATCCGCCGCGGCCTCTTGGTTGAGGCATGAATACGCTCTTTCGGAGATGATCGTGCATGGCCTGGATGACGGTGTCCAGGTCGCCGAAGGCCGCTCCCAGGTGCACCTCCGGCGTGGCGATGGTCTCCCCGGGAGCGATGATTCGTAGCGGCGCCGGTGCGTCGGGCCCGGCACGAAATGCCAATCGTGCCGCCTGGTCCATCGTGCCCGCATCCGCGTCGAGATCGAATTCGAAGCTGTACCCACCCGTCCAGGCCAACTGCCAGATGAAGTGTTCGCCCGTGGCGTTGTTCCGGACCACTACCATCGGGTGCCGATGACGGTCTCGGCGATAGCGGCCGTCCACCCGGTAACCGGCCTGGGGAAGGTCGAACCACTGGAAGTCACCCTCGTTGCCCCAGTGGCTGTTGGCGAAGTAGCCGATCGAGTAAAGAGGGGCGTCGCCGCCGCCCATGAGCAAGCGCCAGCGGCTCGTCTTCTGCAGCACTCCGCTCCACGAGGCCACTGACGAGAGTGCCGCGGGCTGGGTCCCCGTGTTCGTGACCTCGAGCCAACGCGTCAGGATGGGCGTGCCGTCGAGCCTCGTGTGGACCTTCGCCGTGACCGGTCGCACCAGATGACGCAGGCTGACGACCATGTGGCGTGTGTGGGCCTCGGTAGCCACCTCCTCGAGGCCCTGCCACTCCCAGTCCCACGCGAGCAGTTGCCCGTCGACCTCCAGCCAGAATGCCTGGGGCGTCGCATGCTCGGCGGGGTTGAGTCGGCCGTCGTAGAAGTTCACGTACCCTGAGGCATTCCACCCGCGGCCCACGAGACGTCCCTGAGTCAGCGACTCCTCATATACGACCAAGCCGCTGCGGTAGGTGATCGTCGGCTCGGCCCCCTCAGTCAGCAGGACATCGGACCAGTCGTTACCAAGCTCGCTGCTGCTCATGTCGGGCTCCCTCTACTCGGCCATCGGCCAACGACCACGCACTGCGGCACACGCCGCCCAGGGCATCGGTTTCGGCAGCAATCCGAGCCGTCCTGCCAGGGCAGACGGCAGCGGAGCTCACGGCGCCAGAGTGCGGATGTCCCAGGGCCTGATCTGCAGCCGCACCTCGCCCCGTCCGCCCCGGCGCTCGATGTCGCATCGCGTGTTGAGGGCGAGATCGCGCAGGCCGCGCATCGCGTAGCCCGCGGGCAACACGAGGGTGATCTCGCGTGCCTCCGGGCCGTCGTTCACGATGCTGATGCGGTCGCGGAACATCCGCACACAGAGGCGCTCATCGGCGGCTGCGGCAGCCGGCTCGACCCGACCGGGGAACGGCTGCGGGTCGACCATTGGCAGCCCGCGGTAGGCGCGGCAGAACTCCCGCAGGTCCGTCTCGTGGCCCATGGTGGCGCGGAACCAGTTGTAGAAGCAGAAGCTGCCGGGGTTCTGATACCGCAGGGCGTGCGTCATCGGCTCATAGAACGCGCGGCCACGCGGTGAGGCCGGCCCGACGCGAAAGCCCAACGGGTGATCGGGCAGCTCCCAGTAGATGTAGTAGAGCTCGACGCCGCTGGGCGAGGCCGTCCGGAAGAACCCGTCGATCGGTGGCTGAAAGAAGAACTCCTTGTTCCAGCGCTGCAGCCAGTACCGGTCGGCGTTGACGCCCATCACCCGTGAGAGGGTCAGGCCGCGATCTGCGGTGTACAGCGCCGGGTCGTAGCCATGGTATTTGTGGAGCGTCAGTAGGTCGACGGGCCCACTCTCCCAGTCGCGCTTCTCGCCCGGGTCGTTCGCGGGGATCTTCGTGAAGACGATGAGCTGCTTCGCCGGATCGACCGCGCGCACGGCCGCGGCCAGGCGTAGCCAGTGGTCATGGATCCGCTGGCACCGCCACTCGATCCACTCATCCCACGCATTCGCCTTCAGCCAGTCGTACCGGCTCTGGGCGTCGCCCGCAGTGCCGCCCACGGGCTCCCCACGGTCCTTCTCGAACTCGCGGATGTCGAACTCGCTGTACCCCGACTCCTCCGGCGGGTGCTCGCGGTCCACGCCCACATAGAGACTCCCGAACTTCCCGTTCGCTCGGAAGCCGACGGCCGGCACGTTGGGCCAGCCTTTGGTCTTTCGCGCCAGCTCGCAGAGCATGTCCTGCAGGAGTTGCTGCACCTGCGGGTGTAGAGGATCGGGAACGAGGCCAAAGAAGCGCATCGTCTCCCCTCGGCGAGTGAGCTGGTAGGCCTCTCTGTCCGCGTACAGTGTCTTGCCCGCATCATCGGACAGGTAGAAGCACGTGGAGTCGATGCGCGGAACGACCTCGATCCCCTTCGCCTTGGTGATCGGGAGGGTGTCCTCGAGGACGTCGGCATCGCCTTGGCGCGGGAAGATGTCCGAGTCGAACTCCGCGCTCCGGCCGAACTGGTAAGGGTGGAACTCGATGCGGCTGAAGCCCATGAACCGGAGGTAGTCGGTGAGTGTGTCCACGGAGGCACGCCGCGTGCCCTCGGTGCTCGCGCAGAAGCCGTACTCGTTGTACAGCGGCGAAACCCACGGGTAGAACAGGCTGACGCTGCGCTCGGCCTCGTCCACCTCGGCCGGCAAGTCAGCGAGGTCGGCCGTAACCTCGTAGACAGACAGGCGAGCCACGGCCGCGCCCGTGCCTTCGTCCTGCTGGAGCTCGCGGCGCGAGTCGGTGATCGTGACCGTCACCGCATCGCTCTTCGGGTAGAAGAGCGTGATCTGCTGGAATGGCTGCCCGTCGAGCGCATACTCGCGCCCGGTGTACGTGACGTTCAGGTTGGTGAGGTCGGTCGCGCCCACGCCGGTGGCCGCCAGGAGTGGGGCGACGCCGCTGCCCGGCGCCACGTCGATCGCAGTCTCGAGGTAGCGCTCGCGGTCGTTGAGGGTGTCAACGACCAACAGGTGCGGAACCGGCCGCGGCGCGCTCGCCAGCCGGTACTGGAACCCCGGCACAACGCTCGCCGTGTTGCCGTAGACCTCCCTCTGCTCCCTGACGCTCTCACGAGTGCCCGTGATGCGGTAGGGCCGTCCGTCGCCCAGCGCGGACACATGCGAGGTGCCCCACTCGCGAAAGCCGTGGTCGGTCCGGCTGCAGTCCACCTCGTCGACCAACCGGCACGGCAGTACATCCACGATACGGCCCGACTCCACCAACGACTCGCATAGCTCCTGCCCGGCTCTGTCGTAGGGGCGCACGGCGCCATCAAACCAGAAGGCGACGCCCTCGCCCGGCGCCAAGTACACGTCCTCCCCGCGCAGAACCTTGCGGTGCGAGAACCGCCAGGCCCTTCTGGCATCGCCCGCGGGCGGTCGCGAGACCTGGACCGTCGTTGCCCACGGCGCCGCGTCGGCCACAACCGCCCCGGCCAGGCTCGCGGCAAGCTCATGCTCGCCAGGCACGAGGTGGTAGTACGCGGGGAGTTCGAAGTGCAGTGGACCATAGGTGGCCGCGCCTGGCCGGAGCCTAGCCGTCGCTTGGCCCTCGACGCACGGCAAGGGCAGGCCGTCCAGCGTCACCGACAAGGGCAGTTCGTCCGGCGTAGCCTCGGCGGCCTCGCAGGCGAGCGTCACCGCGAACGGCCGGCCGATGGTGATCGTGTCCGGTGCCTTCAGTTGTGTCGGCCTGACCGCCGGCAGGGCTTGGCCCGTTGCCACTCGTGCCACCTGCCCGGCGTCAAGCGGCGCGCTGTAGATCACCACGTCCTCGATGAGGGCCTGGGCCGGCGAGCCGCCGCTCCAGTTGGCGCCGATGTAGAACCGCGTGCCCGGCTTGGGCTCCCACTCGAGTTCCAGGACCGCGACCTGCCGGCCATCGATGAACAGCCGCGTCCCGGCCTGGCAGTCCCACGCGACCGCGAGGTGGTGCCATTCGCCGGCCTTCCAGTCGGCGATGCCGAACTCGATGTCTCTCAGCTCCTCCGTGCGGATGTCAAATCGGAGCGAGTCGCCCGACAGCCACTTCCACAGGTGCAGGTTGTTCGCGGCCGGCTGGTTGAAGTCGAGGTCATCAGCGAAGAAGCTGTGGTTCTGCCCGTCGGCCCCGTCCCATTGCGGGCAGACCCACATGCCGATGGTCCCTCGCGCCTTGTCGAGGTTGCCGTCCGCCGAGTAGCTCAGGACGCACTGGCCGTCGGCCACGAATGCACGCCCGTGCCTCCCCGGGGCGAACTCGGGCGTGCCCTGCGTGGAGGCTTCGCCCCTGCCGACCTGCGGAGCCACGCTGCCATTCAGATCGGCGCGGAAGACAACCTGAGGCCCCCTGGCGTCGGGTGCAGCCGCTGTCATGAGCGTCGGGGCCAAGGTGAGTGCAGCGAGCAGGTGCATGGGCGGACCTCCAGTGTGTGTATCTGGTTCGGCATCAAGAGTCACCGGCCCGGGTGGCGATGACTTGGGGCACCGTCTGTGCCGGCACTCCCCAACCGTCTGTCCCAAGCGCACCCGGTCCATGGCGGAGCACCCGCCCAAGGCACGACGGACACCACCGGACTGCGCGACCGCGCCGAATGGCTTTCCGCGGGCGCGAACCGTGCGTACCTACCGCCGGAAAGACTCCGTACGGCCCCGTGAGGCCGGTGCACCGCCTGGACCATTCGCTCTGCCCGAGGTGCCGCCCACCGCGGCGTAATCCCGGGGTGGGCCGTACGGCGTTGCCCCCGGCTCTCCTTCGTGTCTGTCGCGGACCATCGCCGTTCGACGTCCACGCCGTCAATGCCCGGTGCGGCTCCACATTGGTGGCGCGTGGGCGGACTCCACTCCTATGCCCGGCCCGGTCGGCACGCCCCTACCGCACCTCGGCGACCCGCACGACCATGTTCACCCCGGGCGGGTACGGCGTTACGTGCACGGTGAGCATATCGTCATCGCCGCGCTCGAACTTCAGCTCCTCGCCATTGTCCATCCACCGGACAGACCGGACGGGTCGATCGACGCCGGCGAACACTCTCGGCCCGTGACCCGCCACCCCCGTCACAACGTGCTCGCCCGGCCTCGGCAGTATGTCGTGCACGAACAGGAACAGCCGATCGTCGACCTGGACAGCGAAGTCTCGCCCCGGGCCCCTGACGGCTGTCGGCTTGCCCTTGTAGATAGGTTCGGCGTGACGATCGACCCACCCGCCGGCGCGCTCGAAGGCTGCAGACTCATACGCGGGTAGCCTTCCCTCAGGCGTCGGGCCGATGTTCAGGAGCAGATTGGCGCCGACTCCCCGGCACGCGCAGAGGTCCTCGATAATCCCCTTCGGCGAAAGGTAGTTGTAGTCATTGGGCGTGATGCCCCAGTGGGAGTTCATCGACTCGCACATCTCCGCCGCAACGTACTTGGCAGCGCCCTGGCGGTCCATTCGCGTCGGATGGCTCTGCTCGAACGTCACGCAGTCCACCTCCGGATGCCCCAGCGCGCCAGGAGCATCGACGCCCGTGTTGTTGATGATGACCGCTTCGGGCTGGAGGCGGCGGATGATGCTGTAGAGCCGGTCCTCCTTCCAGTCGGCGTCCCGCTTGCTCCAGTTCCCGTCGAACCAGAACCCACCCAACTTTCCGTAGTAGGTGCAGAGCACTTCGATCGACTTGTGGAGGTACTCGAGATACGCGTCGAAGTCCTGGGTGAAGCTGGGCTGATACCAGTCGTATGTGGTGTGGTAGAGGAACGGCTCGATCCCCTCTGCCCGGCAGCCCTCCACAAACTCGGCGACGAGATCGCGCCCGGGGCCGACGTGCACGGCGTCGTAATCCGACAAGCCCCGCGTGTCGTAGAGGCTGAAGCCGTCATGCTGGCGCGCAGTCAGCGTCATGTACCGCATCCCGCTCCGGCGCGCCGTCGCCGCCCAGGCTCGCGGGTTGAACTCCTTGGCCGTGAACCGAGGGACCTGTCGCTTGTAGTCCTCGAGTGGGAATCGTCCCGGGTGCATCGCCCCCACACATTGCCCCATGAGCGAGAACACTCCCCAGTGCACGAACATCCCGTATGCGAGTTCCTCGAACCGCGCGATACGGGGCTCCGGTACCGGGATCACCCTCGCTCCCCCTTCCGTGTCGCGTCCGACTGTTGGCCGATGACCGGCTGCGACCACGACCGCACCGGTGGTGAATAGCTTCAGCAGTGTGCGTCGAGTCTGGGGCATCCTCAGATCACTCCGGCGCCTCGGCCTGGCTCGCCTTCTTCAGCGCGTCGCGCACCGGCCCCAGCAGACTGGTGGCCCTGTCCTGGTTCGTGGCGTCCGCTGCGCTTCCCTCGGCCAGCGCATCGTTCAGGACTACCCCGTCGAAAGGCCCGCCCCGCAGGCCGAGTAGACGACACAGGGTCGGGGTGACGTCGGCCAGGGTGGCAGGCGCACTCGATACCACACCACCCGCGATCCCGGGCCCTGCCCAGACCATGGGGATGTGCTGCGCGTGCCATGTCAGGCCTGTGTGCACACCGAAAGGCCTGTTCGGGTCGGACGAACCGATCACCGTGTCCTCGGGCAGCACGAAAACCACATCGGGCCCCTGAGGGCCTGCGTAGGTTGACAGCAGGAACTGGCAGGCGGTATCGAATGCAGGATCGGGTGTAGGGCCGGGCGCCAGGCGGTAGGGCGCGTTCGGGTCACCACCCGGCCGGTAGTAGACCGCCTTCGCGCCCGGTACCGCGCCATCGGCCAGGGCGAACGCGAGGGCCTCAGTCTTGGTCGGGTCCGAGAGCCACAGATGCTCGTGCGTCATCTCTCCCGAGACCCTGAGCCGACGCATGATATCCCATATGGCTCGCGGATGGACCACATGCCGGCTGGGAAGCTGTCCGTGATCCGCCACGATGCAGAACACGGTCTCGTCATACATGCCATTCTCGCGGTACGCCGCCACGAGCCGGCCGATCTGTGTGTCCACATTTGCGGCCACGACCGACATGACGTCCGGTGCCGTCACCCCACCGGTGAAATGGCCCATGCGGTCGGTGTCCGGCAGGTTGATCAGCAGCAACTTGGGCCGCTTCGCCTTCACGATGTCAATGGCGGCCGTAACGGCCGAAGTGTCCAGGATAGTCCAGTCGCGCGCATCGCCCACCGGGCCCTGATCGAGCGAGGAGTCGGGCGGGAAGTAGACGATCTCATCGGCATCTGGCCCCCCCATCAGCATCGCGGCGTAGTACTTGCCGCATGTCACGGCAGCCACATATGCCCTGGGATCCAACCGCTTGACCAGTGTGCTGAGTGACGCGATGCCCCGCTCGGGGTACACGCGCAGCAGGTTCCCGTCAGCGGCGGCCTTGAGCCCGGTGATACTGACCTTCTTGCCCGTGTTTCGGTCGATCCATTCATGGGCCACAATGCCATGCGATCGGGGCAGCAGGCCGGTCACCAGAGTCGCGTGGCCGGGCGGCGTATCGGAGACGAGGTGCCCCACCATGGCCTCGGCGTAACGGGTACCCCGCGAGCCCAATGCATCGAGGTTCGGCGTTGGGGCAAGCTCCAGGTACTCCGGCCGGCAGCCATCGATCACAACGACCACCGCCCGTTGGGCCGGCGCCGGCTCCGCCCATCCCACCACGCACTGCACGAGCGCCAGCGCCAGCCACACGGCGAACCCTCGCGGTCCACACCCGAACTCCCGATGTCCAAACCGTCGCGCACGACCCATTTCGTGGTCACCTCGTCCAGCATCACCGTCGCACACCATGGTAACAGACGCTCCGTACACCTCAGAGGTGCCGGCCGCAGCCTGCTAAGCCTTATTGCCTGGGCAGCCATCGTCTGGACATGACCGTGGCGGTGACACCCGTTGTTGCCCGCCACTCAGGAGGCGCCATGCACTGCTGGTAAATGAGCCGCGCCATCGGCGCCGCTGGCGCCACGGCCCAGACGGCCGCGCCGGGGCCCTTCGGCAGGGCACCCCGACGGGCGCCGCGGTCGAGGTACCCTGGTCAGTCGTCGGCCGACGACGGGCTTTGGCCCAGCCGGTGGGGTGTCTGTTTGACCCTCGCTACAACGCCGGGCTATACTCACGCGTACCACGAACGAATCGGGCCGAAGTGGCGGAATCGGCAGACGCGGCGGACTCAAAATCCGTTGCCCCTCGCGGGCGTGTGGGTTCAACTCCCACCTTCGGCACCTGTCCCGATTCATGGCGCCCCTCGGCGGGGCAGCATCCGAGTGCGAACGGCCGACTTCGGCCGACTCGGGCGTGTCCATCCTCGAGACGGGCGGCGCGACGAGCGCCGTGATCTGCAGGGCATTGGCCGCCCCTCAGGCCCCGCCGCGCGCGGACGCGGATGTGCCGCCTCCCCAACTGGTCGTGTCGGCTCCGGTTGCGGCTGGCCATGCGGTGCTGCCCGATGCGGCTCATGTGGGCATTCCCGGCGACCTGCGCCTCCTGTATCCTGGGGCCTGCTGCCACGCGGGAGGTGCTCCGCCTGTGCTCGGTATCGCCGTCATCTCGTTGCTGTCTGCCACGCTTCCCGCCGCAACGTTTGGCGTGTCCGACTTCGGCGCCAGGGGCGACGGCCGCACCGACGATGGCCCCGCCATTCGCGCTGCGCTGAATGCCGCCGCCGAGGCCGGTGAGCCCAGCCGCATCGTCTTCGAGCGTCGCACCTACCGTCTTGAGCCGTGGGATGGCTCCTGGTTCGCGCTTTACCTGGCCGATGCGCGCGATGTGGTGCTCGACGGCCACGGCGCCACGTTCCTTGTCCATCCCGCCACGAGGGTGCTGTTCCTCGATCGCTGCGAGCGCGTCACCGTGCGCAACTTCCGGATCGACTACGACCCGCTGCCCTATACGCAAGGCAGCGTGCTCGAGGTCGCTAGCGACCGCGCCTGGTTCACGCTGCACCTGGACGACGGCTACCCAGACCTGCCGGCCCAGACATGGGTGGAGGCCAACGGCGGGGCCGGCGATTGGCGGCACGGGGTGTTCGCCGATCCCACCGGGCGCTTCACGCACGCCTGGGTGCCGGTTGGGCGCGTCGAGCGGGTGGCTGGCGCCGCGAGGACCTACCGGGTCACTCCGCCCGCAAGTGCTCGCGACTCGCTCGCGAAGGTCGCCGTCGGCCATCGCTTTGCCATGCGCGTCCCGTGCATCACGGCCGACCGAAAGCGGAAGCTATTCGCCCAGGGCTCGGGCCAGAACGACCTGGGCGTCTTTCAGTTTGGCGGCCCCCTCGCCAACATCCGCCTGGCTCACACCCGCGATTGCGTGCTCGAGGGCATCGACCAGCTCATGGCGCCCGACATGGGCGTTCACCTGTTCGACACGTGGAACACGCGGCTCCAACGCATCCGCAGCCTACGGAAGCCCGGGACCAATCGGCTGATGGCTGGCATGTCCGATGGCGTTCACTGCAAGGGTAACCTCTCCGGCCCCATCTTCGACGAGTGCCACTTCGAGGCTCTGGGTGATGATTCCATCAACATCTCACACCACCCTGAAGTGGTGGTCGAACAGCGGAGCCCCCGCGAGCTGCTCACGCAATATAGCGACATCATGTGGTTCGATAGCCCGCTCCAACCAGGTGATGAGCTGGAGGCATTCGACCCCGTCGAGGGCACTGTCGTCGGCCGCGCATCGGCTGAGAACGTGCAGTTCGTCCAGAACCAGCAGCGGCTGGTCACGCTCGATCGCGACCTTCCCGGACTGCGAGAGGCCGGGTCGGGCTCCTTCGACGATGCAGTCCAGCTCTACCGTGTTCCGCGCGAGCGGTTCGTCATCCGTAGCTGCAGGTTCCGCTCACAGCTCAAGACCGCCATGCTCGTGCGCACGACCGGGCTCGTCGAAGGCAATGATGTGCGCGACTGCGCCTACGGGGTCACGGCGTACAACTGCGAACGCTTCCGCGAGGGCCCCTACCCTCGCGATTTGGCCATCCGCGGCAATCGCTTCGAGCGTATCTGGATCGGTGCGATCAACATCCTCACATTAGCCCCGAAGCTGCGTGCGCCACTGGGCGATGGCATCGTCATCGAGCGCAACCGCATCCGCCAACACGACGGTAGCGGCATCGATCTGACGCAGCTCGCCGATGTGGTGCTCCGCGACAACCGCGTTGAGATCGATGCGGCTACGCCGTCACACTGGTTGCCCGTGCACCTCACCCACTGCGGCCGGGTCACCATCGATGGCCTGCGGATCGACGACCCGCGGCCCGGTACGCCGGCGGCAGTGACGCTGGACCGGATGGGCCTGGCCAGCCTCGCCGTCGAAGGGCTGCGAGCGCGGATGGCTCCGGGTGTGCCCGGTGTGGCGGCACGGTAGCCCCGCGCCCGGCCCCCCTCAGCACTCCGCCGTCGCCTTGATGACCTCCTCCGGATGCTCCATCACCAGCCGGAACAGCTCCGGCGCATCGGCGAGGCCCACATGGTGCGTCAGCAGCGGCACCAGGTCGATCCGCCCCTGAGCCACCAGGTCACAAGCCCGCTGGCACAGGGGGCGAACCTCCTCAAACGGCAGGTGGGCGGGCACGATCCGGATGCCCCGGTCGCCCAACACCTGGGGTACGAACGACCTTGGCTGCGGGCTCAGACTCAGCAGCAGGTACCACCCGCGCACTCCGATCAGCGATAGGGCTTCGGCAGTGGTCGCCTGCGCCGGGGACAGGTCATTGGCCATGGCGTCGATGACGCCAGTGAGCTGGCCGAACGCCCCGCGCACCGCGTCGGTGAGCGACTCGCGAGCCACGTTCACACACGCGGCAGCCCCCAGTGCCGCCGCCGCGCGGAGCCGGTTGTCATGCAGGTCCGCCGCCATGACCTC
>Ga0116184_10001891_pt1 | contig 19106 bp, 16 predicted proteins | sample AD_JPNNA5_MetaG_FD_89886 | JGI IMG/M metagenome (GOLD analysis project Ga0116184, IMG submission 89886) | Active sludge microbial communities of municipal wastewater-treating anaerobic digesters from Japan - AD_JPNNA5_MetaG | ecosystem: Engineered > Bioreactor > Anaerobic > Digestate | place... | reverse complement strand
TAGCTCAATGGCAGAGTGCTTCACTGTGGATGAAGATGTTGAGGGTTCGACCCCCTCCAGGCACCCTGAACCTTCGCAGGAAGGTCTGTTTTTTTCACACAATTTTTTAGCGCAAGGTTTGACAAGCTTTTACAGCTATGAGATAATAATTATCTGATCAGCAGAGACGGAAACGAGTACTGCAGGCAGGCTGATAGCGAACCGGGATGGTGTAAGCCGGGCAGAACCCCTTGCAGGAAAATCCTTCCAGAGCCGCAAGCTGAACACGTTTGACGATAGTAAGCGAGCCGGATCGCCCTTCCGTTAGAGAGGGTGCATGTTCAATAGGCAGCATGCGATAAGCGCTCAGCATAGCTGAGAAGCGGGGTGGTACCGCGAGTTTTGGCTCGTCCCTGTAGTGGGACGGGCTATTTTTATTAATAGGCTGGTAAAGACCAGCCGCATGAGGAGCAATTATGTTCAAACCAGTGTCATCGCGATTGAATATCCAACAGGAGGAAGAAGCACGCCTGCGTTTTTGGCGGGCGCATGAGGTTTTTAAGAAATCATCCGATGAACGCAAAGACCGCGAGCCATTTGTGATGTTTGAAGGTCCCCCCACTGCCAACGGTAAACCTGGTGTGCACCACGTCCTGGCGCGGGCTTTTAAGGATATGTTCCCAAGGTTCCGCACGATGCAGGGTTACTTCGTCGATCGGCGCGGTGGCTGGGACACGCACGGACTTCCGGTCGAAATCGAAGTCGAAAGGAAGCTGGGCTTCACCTCGAAGAGCCAGATCGAGGAATACGGCATCGAGAAGTTCAATGCCCTCTGCCGCGAATCAGCCTTCTCGCGTATACAGGATTGGGAGAAAATGACCGAACGAATCGCCTATTGGGTGGATCTGAGCCGGTCTTACGTGACTTACACGAATCCGTACATCGAATCAGTTTGGTGGTTATTACGCCAGATTTGGGATAAAGGGCTGCTGTACCAAGGCTACAAGGTGGTTCCGTACTGCCCGCGCTGCGGCACACCGCTTTCGAACCACGAAGTTGCGCAAGGGTACGCCGACACGGTTGACCCAAGCATCACGGTACGCCTGCCGCTGCTGGATGAACCGAATACCTATCTATTGGTTTGGACTACCACACCATGGACGTTACCAGGCAATGTTGCAGTTGCTGCGCATCCTGAAGTGGATTACGTCATGGTCAGAGTGGAAGGTGGGACGGATGAACGTCTGATCCTGGCGAAGGAATTGATCCCGCTTGTCTTTGGAGATAAAAAGGTGGAAGTGCTCAAGAGCATGAAGGGAAAAGCGCTCGAGGGTATGAAATATGCGCCACTCTACTCCTTTATGCCACCAGATAAGCCAGCTCATTACGTAGTTAATGCCGATTACGTCACCACGAGTGACGGAACCGGGCTTGTGCATATCGCGCCAGCATTTGGCATCGATGATATGCAGGTTTCCAAAGTGTACAATTTACCGGTTTTGCTGACAATCGACGACGAAGGCAAATTCAAACCAGCGGTTTCACCCTGGGCTGGCATGTTCGTCAAAGATGCCGATCCGTTGATCATGGAAGACCTGGAAAAGCGAGGGTTGTTGTTCAACCGCGGAACGCTGACCCACAGTTACCCCTTCTGCTGGCGCTGCGATACCCCGCTTTTATACATGGCACGATCCACCTGGTTTATCCGCACCAGCAAGGTCAAAGACCGCATGGTCGAACTGAACCAGCAGATTAACTGGGTGCCAGAGCATATCAAAGAAGGTCGTTTTGGCAACTGGCTGGAAAACAATGTGGACTGGGCTTTGGGGCGGGACCGCTACTGGGGTACGCCACTGCCAGTCTGGGTTTGCGAAAGCTGCGGGCATCAGCACTGCGTTGGCTCTATTGAAGAATTGAGCAAGCTGACCGGTGAGGATCAAACCAAGCTGGAACTGCACCGTCCTTACGTGGACCAGGTTCACTTCAGTTGCCCCAAATGCAAGGAGGGCAGGATGACCCGTGTGAGCGAGTTGATTGACGTCTGGTTTGATTCAGGCTCAATGCCTGTTGCCCAATGGCATTATCCTTTTGAGAACCTGGAGGAATTCAAACAGCAATTCCCTGCCGATTTCATCTGCGAGGCGGTCGACCAAACCCGCGGTTGGTTCTATTCGCTGCTGGCGATCAGCACGCTGGTCTTTGACAACCTGAGTTACAAGAATGTCATCTGCCTGGGATTAATCCTGGATGGAGAAGGTCAGAAGATGTCCAAGCACAAGGGCAACGTGGTTGACCCCTGGGAAGTGATCGATGCCTACGGTGCCGACGCGATGCGCTGGTATCTCTACACTTCCAGCCCTCCAGGCAACGAGCGCCGTTTTAGCACGGAACTCGTGGGGGAGGTGGTGCGCAGCTTCATGCTGACGCTGTGGAATACCTATTCGTTCTTCGTGACTTACGCCAACCTGGATAACTGGACCCCTGACTCTTCGGTTATTCCCCAATTCTCAGATCTGGACCGATGGCTGCTCTCATCGTTGGAGACCTTGGTGAGGGATGTGACCAAGGCGTATGAAACCTATGACGTGATCGGAGCTACCCGTCCGATTGAAGCCTTTGTGGACAATCTTTCCAATTGGTACTTGCGCCGCTCGAGAAGGCGTTTCTGGAAGAGTGAATCGGATGCGGATAAGGCTGCTGCTTACGAGACGCTGTATCGGGCTTTGGTGACCGTCTCCAAATTACTGGCACCCGCCATGCCCTTCATGTCAGAGACTCTTTACCAAAACCTGGTGCGTTCATTTGATGACCAGGCACCGATTTCTGTGCACCTGGCTGACTGGCCAAAAGCTGACCTGAGCATGATCGATGAAACCCTCAACCACCAGATGGCGGTGGTGATGAAGCTGGCTTCGCTTGGGCATGCCGCGCGCAACAAGTCGAACGTCAAGGTGCGTCAGCCCCTTTCGGAAGTCGCATTTGCCGTTGGCAGCACGGATGAGTTGGATGTGGTGGACCAGTTTAGAGAGATCCTCGCAGACGAATTAAACGTTAAACAGGTGAGGGCATTGGGAGGAAGCGAAGAAGCCGTTGATTACAGTCTGAATCCATTGCCCAGGCAATTGGGTCAGAAGTATAAGGGATTGTCGCCAAAAGTCCGGCAGGCGATCCTTGATTTGCCCGCGAAGGAAAGCGCCGAGAGGCTGTTGGCTGGCTTGAACCTGGTAATCAAAGTGGATGATAAATACTACGAAATTCAGCCAGACGAAGTCGAAGTGCATGCCACAGCCAAAGAAGGCTTTTCCGTTGCGACGGAAGGTCCTTACCTGGCGGCATTGGTCACAACGATCAGCCAGGAGTTATTCTATGAGGGTCTGGCGCGCGAGTTCGTGCGACGGGTACAGGATCAGCGCAAAAGCCTTGGCCTGGATATCGCCGATCGCATACGGATCTATTACCAGGCTACCCGAGCGTTAAGTGAGGCAGTGAAGCAAAATGAAGCTTATATTGCCGCAGAAACGTTAGCGGTGGTTGTTCTGGACGAAGCCTCGCCGCACGGGTTGACCGCGGTAGATGATGCTTTTGATGGAGAAGAATTACACTTTGCCTTACAAGCTGTCCGAGGAGAGGCAGAGTGAAGAAATTCCTGAAACATAATAGACTTTTGTTCCTGATCGCTGCCTTGGTGATTGTGCTGGATCAGCTGACGAAAGCCCTGGTAAGGCAAAACCTTGCCTTTGGCGAAGCCTGGGCGCCGATCCCTGCGATCGGAGAATTTTTCCGGTTCCTATACTGGCAGAACCGGGGTGCAGCGTTTGGTACCTTGCAGAATGCCGGTCCTATATTAACGATCGTCAGGATCGTTATCGTTCTTTTCATCGTCGTTTTCTACCAAAAAGCTGAAATAAAGGACACGCTGCTGAAAGTATCCTTGAGCCTTATGCTGGGCGGTGCGGTCGGTAATCTGGTTGACCAGTTTAGTATGGGTTTTGTCACGGACTTTATCGCCGTTGGAAGATTCCCCATTTTTAACATCGCTGATTCTGCTGTTACTATCGGTGTTGGGTTGATGCTGCTGGACATGCTCATAAAAGAGAAAAATGGCTCCAATGGGGAACCGGAAACGAAACCTGGCGGAGATGCATAAAGAATTACACTACGAAGGGGAAGGTGCAATACGGCTCGATAAATTCTTAGCGCAGTCTGAGCCGGAGTTTTCGCGTGTGCAGTTCCAGCAACTGATTGCGAATGGGGACGTCTCCGTGAACGGAGAGGTCCAAAAAAAAGCCGCTTTCAAGCTTGAACCGGGAAGCACTGTGGGCTATTCCCTTCCGATCCACGAAGCAAACACGCTATTGCGGCAACCCATCGCGATCGATGTGATCTACGTTGACGAAAACGTAGTCGTTGTGAACAAACCTGCCGGCATGGTTGTGCACCCGGGTGCTGGAAATACCCAAAATACCCTGGTGAACGCAGTCTTGAACCATTGGCCGGAGATCGCACCGGTGGGCGAAGCTGAACGCCCTGGCATTGTCCATCGGTTGGACAAGGACACATCCGGAGTTCTGATCCTGGCGCGCAATGAAGCAGCCTATACCTGGCTGGTGCGGCAATTCAAATCGCGAAAAACGAAAAAGACCTACCTGGCATTGGTGGATGGTCAACCGCCTACCCCCAGTGGCAGAATTGAAGCGGCTATCGGAAGAGATGAAAAGAACCGGCAGCGGATGACGGTCGTGTATGGAGACAAGGGTAAAACAGCTATCACAGAATACCATACGCTTGAACGCTACCGTAATCACACCCTGCTTGAAGTGCAGCCCCTCACAGGCAGAACCCACCAAATCCGCGTGCACCTGGCTTTTCTCGGCTGCCCTGTAACGGGAGACAGAATCTACGGCCATCGGAAGAAGTCGCTCGATATTCCAAGATTTTTCCTGCATGCCTACAAGCTGAGCATCAAACTGCCAGGTGAGGAAGAGCCAACAGAATTCACAGCTCCATTGGCAGCAGACCTTAAAGAAATACTAACTACTATCGAAAAGGAGTAAACCATGCAAACCTTTGATTTTCGCTCTGATACCACGACACATCCGACTGAAAAAATGCGGCAGGCAATGGCAAGCGCTGAAGTGGGGGATGACGTTTACGGGGAAGATCCGACCGTCAACGCGTTAGAACAAAAAGCCGCCAGGATGCTTGGCAAGGAGCGCGGGTTGTTCGTGACTTCGGGCACGATGGGCAATCTGCTGGCGGTGCTGGCACACTGCGCACGGGGCGAAGAGGCTATCATGGGCACCCAGGGACACACGTTCTTGCATGAAGCCGGTGGTGTCTCAGCCCTGGGCAGTGTAGTGATTCACACGGTTCCCAACCAACCAGATGGAACAATTGCTTTAAAGGACCTGGAGAACGCTCTGCGCAATCCAGAGGATGTACACGAACCAATTTCGCGGCTGGTTATTCTTGAGAACACTCAAAATGCTTGTGGCGGTGTGCCGCTGAGCCTGGAATACACTGAAAGTGCGGCTGCCTTTGCCCATAAGCACGGCCTACTTCTGCACCTGGACGGAGCGCGGATTTTCAATGCTGCAGTAGCGTTGGGTTTACCTGCCAGTAAATTAGCAGAGCCAGCAGATTCGGTCACCTTTTGCCTGAGTAAGGGTTTGTGTGCCCCGGTGGGATCGGTGTTGTGTGGTAATGCGACCTTCATCAGCAAAGCGCGGCGATTGCGGAAAATGTTGGGCGGCGGTATGCGCCAGGCGGGCATTATCGCGGCTGCAGGAATTGTGGCGCTGGATGAGATGGTGGATAGGCTGGCAGAAGACCATCGACGCGCGGCTTTATTGGCGGAGGGGCTGCGAAGCATTGGAAAAGTCCATTTGACCAAGAACTCACCGCAAACCAACATGGTTTTCTTCAAACTGGATGAAAGTGTGACGCTTTCAATGCAAGAATTTTTGGAAGCGATGAAGCAGGAAGGCGTCTTGTTGATGGATTCGGGTCCCGGGGAATATCGCATGGTTACCCATCACGACATTCCTGGCAAGGCTGTCGATGTCACCCTGGCCGCTTTCAGGAAGGTTCTCGGCTGAGATAGCAGTTTCCTCGGGATGGAGCCATCCGACCTTCCGTTTGACAACCAATTCCTGCATCAGACCAATGGCGAGACAAAGGTGCTGATCCGCCACGGACATGAGTATAACGCCGCTAATTTTGGGGTGGATTTTCGGCAGTGGCTCGAAATTCCGACACTGATTAATAAGAGCTATTACGACAGGCCTTCTTTTGGGGATATTGTTACCTGCGAAATTGCCGCAAAGTTGCCAATTCTATTTAAGCGGAAATCTTCATCAAAGCGGCGCATTTCTTCCCACCACTTGATCACCAGCGCTTTGGGGCAAAGCACCAGCACATTATCCACTCGCTGGCGGGACTGCAACTCCTTAAGGATCAGGCCTGCCTCAATGGTTTTACCAACACCAACTTCATCCGCAATAAAAAGGCGGGGCTGGTCAGCGCGCAGGAAACGCAACAGAGGTTTAAACTGAAAAGGAATATGCTGGATGCGGCCGGCATATAGCGAATAGACATGATCGACTTGGGGATCAGCCAAGCGGGCAGCGGTGAGACGGGCCGGGAATTGGGAAGCAGGCAGCCATTCTTCTCTTTGCAGGGCATCGACTAATCTATCACCAGTGGGTGTAATGTCCACCAGTTCGATCTGATCAGCTAGGTACTCTCTGACATCCGTGGGGGAATGGAACATGCGATATCGTATCTGTCCATCTGTCATCGGAATTTCAGCGATGATGGGACCACTTGGCGAATGGTCTGCAATCAACCGAACAATTTGCCCAATAGTCAAATTATTTTCCATAATAACCCCGGAGATGATCAAGCAACACTAATTTTACAAGTTAGCGCAATCCTGGACTATTTCATCGAGTTCATTATCTGTTAATCCTTGAGTCCTATTAGAAAACACACCGTTTAAGAAGCTGGTGAAATCAGATGGTGTTTGACGATAATTCTTGCCAAAGTAATAACGGTTATCGGCAAATGAAATAATACACGACGCTCTGGCGCGTGTGATTGATACATATAACATTCTTGCAGCCTCGAATATTAAACCTTGGTAATGAATTCTCTTTAGGCCTGGCAAGATTTGTTGTTCAAGACCAGGAATAAAAACAATTCTTGCACTCAGTCCCTTTGCGCCATGCATTGTCATTATTTGTATTTTTTGATCATTACCTTGCTGACCAGTATACGGGATCTGTAAACGGGAATAAATATCTTTTAGAATATTTTCCCGTTGCTCACTATTATCTGTCAAAATGTAATCTAACAATTCCTTTAATGTTGTTGCTTGTGGTAATTGTGCGATTTTATTTTGCCACTCTTGAACTTCTACTTGACCAAAAATATTTTGAATGATTTGAGTTATTTCTGCGACCCGACAACTCAGAAGATTGTCTGGTTGCCAGGAAGAAATTAAGTTACAGATATTTCTCACATCATTTATTATGTTAATTAACCGAGTTGAAAAGACTCCATTTGGAATAGGATTACGAAAAATATCCTGGTAATTTAAATTATTTGTTTCTACTAATTCCGCGATATTGTTGCAAGATGTAGGTCCTATATTTGGTCTTGATCCTAAAATTAGTCTGTAAGCAAAATAATCATCTGTATGACACGCTAAACGAAGTAATCCAATGACAAACCTGCCAGCTTTTTTATCAAAAAAGCTCTCTTCCCTTGGAGACTCGTATAATATATTTAAGCCATCCAATTCACTGGTTATTGGCTGTAGCTGAATCTTGGAGTTGGCCAATAAAATCATAATCTGTTTTGGGTCTATTCCTCGGTTTATTAGTGAGCTTATTGATTGCGCAATCGCTCTTGACTCTTGATTACCCCTTTTAAAATGCCATAAATAAACAGTTCCATTTACAGGTGGAACAGAATTTTCATATAAGGAAGAAATATTTTTCGGAATTCTGTGTTGACCTCCGTAGTGATTTATTAGAGTACGCGCGGAATTTGAAATAAAGGGGGTACATCTAAAGCAATCGTGAAGCGAATGATCAGAGGCACCAGCAAACCTTTGATGATAAAGCTGAATTCCACTTGGAGAGGCAAAACGAAATGAATAAATACTTTGATCGTCATCCCCAGCGACAAATGTATTAACACCGTTTTGGGTTAAGCGATCAATGAATTCTATGTCAAGTGGATTGAGGTCCTGGTATTCATCAACAATGAGGTAATGGATATTGAGCAAGTTCTCCGGATGAAGGGTATTTGCCCGCATATATTCAAGACATTTTTGAACAATTTCTCCAGGTAGAAGACAGGAGTATATTTTTGTTCTGGAAAGATGAAATGTTTGATAGTTCTGACGTTCTTGTGGTGAAATTGGTGGAGTGGGTGGAATAAAGTTAACTGGATTCCATTGGCCTGTTCCACAGAAAGCTTCAAAATCACGTCGAATGTCTTCACAGCGTCTTGGTGGGTACCCATTTATCGGATTACCCGAGGTGTATCCAGAGTGTACAGAAAACTCTGAGTCGATAATATTTTTTAATTCCCAATCATCAAGGATACTGGGTGTTCCAGGATATGTTAACAGTCCTGCCATACTTAGTGTTCTAAGCGCTAAAGAATGTAGCGTTGTAATACTTACATTTCTTCCCTCAGGTCTTCCGTGGTCTTCACAATATTTCTTAACCCTTTTCATTAGGTCTTGAGAACTTGCTCGAGTAAATGAAATAGCAAATATATTAGATGGCAGTGTCCCATTTTGTAATAACCATAAAATTCTTTTTTCAATTACAGATGATTTTCCAGTTCCTGGACCAGCAATAAGCCTGACCTGAGGGTTCGAATCAAATGCGGCTGAGTTTTGGTTAACTTCCGCTTTATTGATTTGTTGTTGTGTTATTGGCATATTTTCTCCCTAATAAAAAATTATCATATTCTGAAAATCCACGTCTGATGATTTTTGCCAACAAATTCACCCCAGAAGGGTGATGGTTGTGGCTGAACTCATTTAAGTTTAGCATGATTTTCTCCGTTGTTCAGCGGTTTTAGCGACCCATTTCATAAAAACGGATGTAGAAAAAGATATTTCTCGGCTTTGTTTAAATACAAACAACAGATTGGTACATATAAACGTTTATTTTAGGTAAGACAATTTGCATAGATATCTTGATAAAGATAGTTTGTTGAAAGCTTCCACACAACACTCCTTGCCATTCTGACGATCTTCCCTGCCAGAAATATGTACTTCAAGCGGAACGTCTTTATTTCTCAGAGTGTCGATCTGACAAATTCTTCTTTATACGATTAAAGCGCTCAAATGAAATTTCACCAATTACGCCAAGAAGTATTTCGCTTGAAACAGCCGCTAAACGTCCAACTCGAATTACGCTTGTAACTTTTAGTCCACCCTGCTCAAAATCAAATCTTTAACATCCTTTCAAAAGTGTCGAGGGTGAGTAAATTCAGGTTAAAACTCGGTTCAACAAATGGTCGAACATCATCCACAATCCCTGACCAGCTCAGGGTTTGCAACCTTTGCCAAATCTGTTGTTTCCAATTTTCTTCGGTCAAGAGTCCGCCATTCCAATTTGTCTGGGCGAGGGCATTATTCAAGAGGATCAAATTGGGGGCTGGCCAGGTTGGATCGCTCAGGTACCAAAGCAGATCATAAATATCGCGTCCCTTTATGTACGAGCGTTGTAAGATTGCATGGAGTTTTCCCGAAAGTAAAGAAGGTTTATCATGGTGGTGAAGTTGAAGAACAACAAACCGTCTGACGACAGTTGTGGCTAAACCAGCTCCCTTTGGAGGATTAGTATCGACTTCAATCTTCACTGCAAGGACCTCACTCTGCATGGGAGATAGCCCCATCTCGTAAAGCAAACCCGGAAAGCGAATAAATGCTCTATGGACCGTTTTTTGATCGTTTGCTTTTATTTCGATCTGATATCCCTCTGGAGATAAATCAGAGCGGATTGCTTTCAAGAAATCTCGGAAATTATAGTATTCTCGATTTCCTTCCAGAGCAAAGTCGAGATCTTCAGAGTAGCGGCCATGTGAAAACAAGAAATGAAGGGCAGTTCCGCCATGGAAAGCCAGAGGAATCATGGCGCCTGATTTTTGCAGAGATTCCAAAATCCGTGCCTGTAAATACTCACGCACCAGGTTTCTTCCTTCTAGTGTGGTGGGTGTTTGTTTTACCAGGTTTGCCAAATATTCTTTCATAGGTCCTCAAATTTTTCAGATTCGCCAGATATTAATTGGAGAATACCTTTGACAGCGTTTTGTAGTTTTGGAGTGTTGAATTTTTCTGACTGACTTCTAAGCAAGTCTTTATCAAGTTTTTCTGTGTTCTGTAATCGCAATTCTTTCAGGTAAGCTGGAGAGTCTCCTCCAGGTTGTAAGTAGATCAAATCCAGGAGCGCTTTTTCTGGTGTGGCGATTAAAGCGCTTTGTTCACCTAATTCAGTCATTCGGTAACCGAACAACAACTCTGTTTTGATATGTCGAAATTCAAAAGTTCCTAACGGAGTATCCAATCGTTCCGGACGGCCAGTCGACACACTGGTAGTGATATTCACAACTTCGGGGATCAGTCCGTAAAACGATAATGCGGATTGGAGGCTAACATAGGATGCCTTCTGGAGGTGATTGGCGACCAGGAAGGGGTGAGGCTGTTGTCTTTGATAGAGGGGTGCGATTGAATAGAGTCCCCTGCGAAGTTGATAAATTTTACCGGCTTTTATCCAACGGGAAAGTTGGATGCGAATCAACTTTGGATCGACATCCCCAGCGAGAAGGATGGACGATTCAAAGATGGGTTCGTCTCCGATTAGTTTTAATAACGAATTAAATTCCATTGCATTATATTAGCACGAATGATAACTTAATACAATAGAAACTGTGGAATAAAAAATAGCAGTTCTTGAAGAAGAGTTAATTAACCTGGAAGCATAAAGACGCAATTTACACCACGTTATGGGCATTATCTGATGCGTCCACACTGGAAACTTCGGTGTGGTTCACCCGCCAGCGGTCCAACTTGATGGGCATTTCGTCCGCGTTTGTCAAGCGTTTGAGCTTGCGTTGGAGGGTCATACCCTGCGACTCAAATTCAAAGGGTTCTTCCACGTATTCAGCTTTCACGGGGCAGACTTCTATGCAGGCACCGCATTTGATGCAGTAATAATCCGCCAAAACCAGCTCGCCGGATTCGTCGATATGGAGGGCACGGGTGGGGCAGATGTCGGCACAAGAGAGTCAGGCGCTTTCAGAATGCAAGTTCCGTAATTTTAACAGTACGTTTAACCAAACCGGGCGGGGGATGTAATACAATAATGCCAGGAAAAAATTGTGATTATCGTCATGTCGGATTTGCATTTTGCGGACAGCAGCTCGCTGTCAATTGGGGAGCATTATTTTAACCACAATCTGCCGCCTGAAGTGTACCGCGCGTTTTTCAATGAAATTCTCGAATTTATTCGCAATGAAAATATCGAAGACATTGACCTGGTTTTGGCGGGAGATATTTTTGAGGTCACCCGTTCCCCGCTTTGGCATAAAGATCACTTGCGACCTTACGCGCACAATGATCAGGTGACTGAGGGTAGTGATCTGGAAGGGCGCATCAACGAAATCATGAACGCCATTGCAGCCGATACACGCGTTTCAGCCACGTTGGATCTGTTTCGCAACCTGACAATTCAACTTCGCCGACCGGTCCGGATCCATTTCATCCCCGGGAACCACGACCGGCTTCTGAATGCAAGCCAGAGCATCCGCAACCGTACTCGCAGTTTCCTCGGGATGGAGCCATCCGACCTTCCATTTGACAACCAATATCTGTATCAGACCAATGGCGAGACAAAAGTGCTGATCCGCCACGGCCATGAGTATGACGCTGCTAACTTTGGGGTGGATTTTCGGCAGTGGCTCGAAATTCCGACCTTGATTAATAAGAGTTATTACGACAAGCCTTCTTTCGGGGATATTGTTACCTCCGAAATTGCCGCAAAATTACCAATTCTCTTTAAGGAATACTACACCGAGGAAGGCATCCTGGATGACGCGGATCTTTCCATCATGTTCCAGCGATTGATCGATTTTGACAATGTGCGGCCTACCAATGCCCTGATCAACTTTTTGTTTTCCACCCCCGGGCTTTCCATGAAGGAAGTCTGGCGCCTGATTGAGCCAATATTCATAAAAATGCTCGACGACCTGGCAGCCTCTGCTGAAGTCAGCCGGCAGATGATTGACTTTGGCGGGATATCCGGTTTCTCTGCTGCAAGCCTGAAGGCGATCCTGAAAACACGCCTTTGGCGAAGAGGATTGCCCTTTTGGGCGGTCAAGACCTTACTGGCTCCGGTTTCGCGCCGTTCGATAATTGGCGATCAGTCGGCGATTATTCTCAAAGAAGAATGTATGCGCACAGAGAACTCCCCCGTGCGTTGCATTGTTAGCGGGCATACGCATAATCCACTGGTGCAGTTGATGAAAGTGGAAAAGGGGGTTGAAACCTACTACATCAATTCCGGCACCTTCAGAAATGTGATAACGTCCACGCCGAACCTCCGTGATTTTGGGCGGTTGCGTTCCAAAGCGCGGGTTTTGATCTTTTCACACGGCGAACGAAATCCTGAATACAACCGCGCCACTGGCTGGTCCTTTGATTTCACCGCACGGCACGGTTTTGGAGCCATGCCCCCCGAGCAAGACGACTTACATTATCTTGATTGAGCTGGTCAACCGGCGGGCTGTTTCGTAATCCTTACGGCGAACGTAAATAGCGTAAGAGATCGAGGACTGCGTCCCCCATTTATTTTGGGAGAGGTTGATGCGCATATAGGTACGTGAATCCAACATCGTCCCAATGGTGCCACGCATGCGCAAAGTCTGGATGCGATACTGAATGCCATTTTCATCCAGGATTGTACAGGCTTGATGGATCGCTTCGGCGGAGGTTTCTACCATCAGCCTTTTGAGGAATGGGATTAACATTAGAAATTGTGGTAATTTCATCCAATTCCTCCTTCCTGAGAAAACACTTATCCTTCGATTTCTTTTTTAAGTTGTGCCTTTGCCAGCAAATTTCCACGAAGTGCATCGATCAGGTCCGCCCGCCGCAGTGCGCCCTTTCGGTCAATCTCGATTGACTTGGCTTTGTCATCCGAAACCTTGCGCAATGCCTCTATCCAGGACGCACTCGACACTTCGGTATGATTCACCCGCCAGCGTTCCACTTTGATGGGCAGTTCATCCGCGTTCGTCAGGCGTTTGAGCTTCCGTTGGAGGGTCATACCCTGCGACTCAAACTCAAAGGGTTCTTCTACGTATTCAGCTTTCACCGGGCAGACTTCCATGCAGGCTCCGCACTTGATGCAGTAATAATCTGCCAGCACCAACTCACCGGAATCGTCAATGTGGAGCGCGCGGGTGGGGCAGATATCAGCGCATGCCACACAGCCTTCCACGCAGCGTTCCCGGTGCAACTGGACCGAGCCGACCCAGGCCTGCCGGACTTCAAAGGCGCCCTTACTGGCGATCTCACACTGGCGGCAGTGGATGCAGTTATCAAAATCAATCCGCATCGTTTCGCGGACTTCATCGTAACTGATGACACCGGTTGGGCAGTTGTCGATCAGGAAATCTTTCAGCGAAAAGTCAAACTTTTCCTTGTGGAAAATGGTCTTGGTGATGAATTCCGGGTAAGCGCCGTACTCAATGACCGGGATTTCAGGTTTGCCATTGATGGTGAGCGAGATGGCATGCGTGGGGCAGGATACGACGCAAGCGCCGCAGTTGACGCACTTCTTTTCGTCGACGTCCACCGAGGATCGTTTGACGATGCGTCCGTCTTTTAATTCTGCTTCCACATGGGTGAGCGCGTCTTTGGGGCAAACTATCGGACCGATCTGGCAGCCAACGCAGCGGTCGAGATCCCACCGCATCAGGTAATTGCGCGTGACCATTGGGCGTTGGATAGTCATTTCATGTTCGGTTTTGGTTTTCTTTGGAATTCCGCGACTCATGTTTCTCCTAAAGGTCTGCCGGCAGGGCGTTCAGCTCAGCGAGGCTAAAGACAGGACCGTCTTTACAGATATATTTTGGACCGAGATTGCAGCGACCGCACTTGCCGACGCCGCATTTCATGCGCTTTTCAAGCGAGGTGAAAATGGTTTCAGGGGGGAAACCGAGCTCGACGAGAGCAGGCAGGGTGAATTTGGTCATAATTGGAGGACCGCAAACAACTGCCACACTATTGACTGGGGAAGGCCTGACCTCTTTGACCACATCAGGAACATAGCCCACATGGTGGAGCCAATCCTGCTCCGGGACGTCGATGGCTTGATGCACTTCCATGTCATCGCGTTGGTGCCAGGCGGCAATATCCTGCTTGTACATACACAGACCGGAGGTGCGTGTGCCATAGATGACGGTCAATTTGCCATAATCTCCACGATTGGAGGGATGGTGCAGGTGTTTGGTGAGGGCATAGAGGGTTGAGAAGGCACAACCGCCGCCTATGATGACGAGGTTCTTACCTTTCCATTCTTCCAATGGAAACCCATTGCCGAGCGGTCCGCGCATACCGATCGGGTCACCAGGTTTGAGGGCATGCAGGGCAGTTGTCACGGAACCCAGTTTTTGGGCAGTAAAACGGACAAAATCCCCTTCCCAGGCAGCGCTTGCGACGCCCAGGGCGGACTCGCCTTTGCCGATGACACTTAACAAGCAGAATTGGCCTGGATTGAAGGCAGCGAAGAATTCGCGCGCATCCTGCGGGTCGTCAAAGCTCAGTTCAAGGGTTTTGAGCGAGTTGTCGGTGGATTCGTAATAAGCATGCAAAACATGCATAGGAATAGGCAAATAGGGACTGCGGCCCTCATTAGGCATGGAGCACCTCACTGGGAAGTTGATGGGCTTTGCGCAGCATGGCGCGAATATCCAGGCCAACCGGGCAATAACGCACGCAGCGACCGCAGCCAGTGCAGCCGATCTGGTTGATTTGGTCCAGCCAGTAGCTGTATTTGTGACTCAAACGCTGACGCGTGCGTTCCACACGGCTGGGGCGAGGGTTGTGACCGGAAGCTTCGAGGGAATAGGTGCGGAACATGCAGGTGTCCCAATTGCGCACGCGTTCACCGCGTTGGGCTTCGTCGACGATGTCGAAACAGAAGCAGGTTGGGCAGAGGAACGTGCACACTCCACAGCCCAAACAGGAGCGGGAAACTTCTTCCCAGTAGGGACTGGCGAAGTTCTGATCGAGCTTTTGCTTAAGCCCTTCTGTCTCGAAGGCAATGGGCATGCTCGCTTTGGCAGCCTGCTGCACCTCGCTTGCTTGCATACTTTGGTCTTCAGACGCTGTTTCAAGTTGGGTGAAAAGGTATTCGCCTTTGTCAGTCAGGATTTCCACCAGGAAGATCTCACCAAGGTCTGTGAGAATCGCGTCCAGACCGGCGTGATTGAACGGTCCCGAGCCTACGGTAGTACAGAAACCCGTTTTGCAGGGTTCGTCGCAGCCAAGGCCAACCACCACCGTGGCTTCACGGCGGGCTTTCCAGAGTGGGTCTGTGTAGCGTTCCTGCTCAAAAACCGTATCCAGCATGGTCATGGCATGCGCGTCGCATGGATGGATGCCAAAAATGAGGCGGGGTGCAGTTTCTGAAGGGACTTCTTCGTATCCGCCAAAGCGCGTGAATTTTAGCAGAGCCTCAGAGGTCGGCAAAAAGAGGGCTTTTGGTGGAATACGCGTGTTGTGGGCTTTATCGAAGGCTAGTTCAAAGCCATCCTGCAGCGGCAGAAAATGGGTGAAATTCTGCAGAGATTGCGGGGCATAAACCTCATAATCCTGGCGCCAGGCGTTCAGCAAGTGCTTTAAGTGGTCTTTTTTGAGGATCAGGTTCATGTTGGCTCTCCTCAAATCACAAATCGGGACTTGTCGTCCAGGGTAACGGTTGAGAAAGGAGGCGGTGTGGTGGCATCCAACCCAACTTCGAAGTTGTACTTCCGGCGCATATCCTCGTTGAGTTTCTCAGTCAGGTAAGTCATTTTGATGTCCATTGGGCAGGCGCGTTCGCAAGCGCCGCAGCTCGTGCAGCGACCAGTTTGATGGAAGGCGCGTACGATATGCCAGCCTTGCATGCCTGCAGGGGTTGTGCCGCTTTCCGTCCAGCGCGGGGTGATGTGATCTACGAAACACTCCTCGCAGTAGCACATCGGGCAAGCCTCACGGCAGGCATAACAGCGGATGCAGCGCTCGGCTTCCTGGCGGAACCAGGCATGCCGTTCCTCCATGGAGAGGCTGGCAAAAGCTGCAACCTTCTCGCGTGCCAGGGCGGGATCACCTTCAGGCAGGAGCTCGCCGATCACAACATTGGCAGAAATCGGGTTCGGGTGGATACAGCGGGAGCAGCTCTCGTGCAGCAAGGTCTCTTTTTCAAGGGTGAAAAACCCTGATTTCGATTCGACCAGGACAGTATTATTGCTCTGCTCGAAAATGCTGAACACTTCTTCCCCGGTTTGCTCAACTATTTTTCGCCAGTCGATGATCCCCTCGCAGGGCACACCAATCAGGTAGAGACCGTCTTTGGGGTGCTGCCCTTCAAAAACCAGGGCGTTCACCGAGCGGCTCTCACAACCTCGAACGACCATACCGATCTTTTGGTTCTTTGGGAAGCGGGTGAGATAGGTGGCAAGATTATTTTGGCAAAGCGCGTTATAAACGAGTTGATCAACCTCATCTGGGGTCTTGAAAAATGCAGGTTGGGGGTGGAGAGGAGTATCACCGGCTTTGAAACCGATGACCATATCCACCATGCCTTCGCTTAGGATCCGTTTCGCTTCCGCTTTGAGGGCGTCAATATCAGGCATTAGCACCCCCAACTGTCTCCGCTACACGCGTGGCGAGGTTATGGGCAGGCCCGAGGGCTGTTATTTGCGCTTCAAAGGCTGCAAGTTCCTTCTGGATGACGCCGCGGTCTTGCAGATCCAGCCAGAGGAAGCGAATGCGATCCTGTTCATAGCCGATGTGGTTAAGATAATCGGAAAATTCTTCCAGTTGTCGGCGGGCTGCGATGTTGCCAGTTTTAAAGTGACACTGCTCGGGCAGACAACCGCTGACCATCACGCCATCCGCACCGCTCTGAACCGCGTTCAAGAGATACAGCGGATTGATGCGACCCGTGCAGGGCACCTTGGCAAGGTGGATGTTTTCGGGTAATTGCGTGTCGACCCATTCCTGGTCAGCTGGTGCGAAAAGGCACCACTGACATTGAAAAAGGACTAATTTCGGGGTCTCGCTCATGAGGATACCCTTTCTGTTCCAAGCCAGGATAATAACGTGTCGATCAGCTCAGCGTCGTTATAGTCCTCAGCCAGGCGGATGGAAGTGGAGCGGCAAGCCGCGGTGCACATGCCGCAGGCCATGCATTTGCCCTGGTCTACCGAGGCAACCGGGATGGTGCCGCGGAAAGCAACCCGTTTTTCAACCAGGCTGATCGCTTCGTAGGGGCAGATCTTGACGCATAAGCCGCAGGCAACGCAGGTGAGTTCGTCCACTTTTGCGACCTGGTAGGGGGTCTTCTTTCCACTCTCGACTGCCAAGGCCTTGACAGCGTTGATCACACCGGAAATGTGGATTTTTTGCGGGCAGGCTGGGTAGCAGAGGTCGCAGGCGGTGCAGAGCCAGGTTGTTTTGTCGGCAAAGGCGGCATCGTCCATATTGAAGACTGCTTCACGGATGAGACGCCGCGGGTTGTAGCTGGTCTCAAGTTTGGTCTGGATCATGCATTTGCTGGTGCAGGTGCCACAGGAGTAGCACATCATCAGCATATCACCGCCTGGGATGGCTTTGACGCGTTCGGAGAGGGCGTTGGAGTCAGTGAAACCACTCATGCAACTTTCTCCTTTCCGACCATTTCATTGACGATGAAGTCAACCTGGACCAATGCCTGAGCCACGCCAGGAATTTCATCCAACTTGGTGAGTTTCTTAGCCATCTCAGGGCGCAGGCGTTCAATCTCAGCCTTCAGGACATCTTCAGGGATGGCATCCAGCGAGGCCTGCATCTCGTTAATGACACGGGCGTATTTGTCGCCTTCAGCCGCACTGATCCACTCCACGCGGAACCGACCTGGGCTCATTTGCATGCGCTCGAATATCTTCTCAAGCCGTGCAGCGCGTTTGGCGCCAACAACCTGACCAGTGATGTAGTGGCAGTCTTGTGGATGGCAGCCGGAATAGAGGATGGCTCCCGCACCAAGGCGGTAGGCTTCATAGATCAGGTCCGCATCCATCCGCGCAGAGCACATCACGCGCAAACCACGTTCGTTGGCGCTGTATTCAAAATGCGAGGTGCCGGCAAGATCTGCGCCGCCATAGGAGCACCACTGGCAGCGGAAAGCGAGGATCTTCTTCTCCGGTTCGACGGCCAACAGAGTGCGGATTTGTGCCAGCACCTGGGCATCGGTGTAGTGGAGTTGCGTGATCGAGTCGTGCGGACACTCGCCAACACAGGCGCCGCAGCCGTGACACTTGGCAGTGATCACTTCTGCCGCAAGACCTTTGGTGTAGTCGATGGCGCCGTAGGGGCAGGCGCGGGCGCAAATGCCGCAGGCCTGACCTTTGGCGCTGACGCAGCGATCCGGCCAGACGACAGCTACGGTCGGTTCGATCTGCCAGCTGTCCGAGTGCAGAATGCGCGAAGCGCGAGAGGCAGCCGCGGAACCCTGGGCGACGCTGGCAGGGATATCTTTGGGACCCTGGCAAGCGCCTGCGAAGAAGATGCCGTCTGTGGGGCTGTCTATCGGGCGCAGCTTGGGGTGATATTCCATAAACCACCCGCCGGGAGATTGCGCCACGTTGAGTACAGAGCTCATGTGGTTTTGGTCAGGTTGAGGAATAGCAGCCTGGTTGAGCATGACCATGTCGTACTCGCGTTCAATCACCTTGCCAAGCGTAATATCTTCCGAGGAGATGAAAAGCTGATGTGTGTCGGGATCCTCGGTGATCTCGGAGGGGCGTCCCTGGATGAAGCGGATGCCGGACTCGCGGGCTCGGTCATAGAACTCTTC
>Ga0116184_10001889_pt1 | contig 19144 bp, 14 predicted proteins | sample AD_JPNNA5_MetaG_FD_89886 | JGI IMG/M metagenome (GOLD analysis project Ga0116184, IMG submission 89886) | Active sludge microbial communities of municipal wastewater-treating anaerobic digesters from Japan - AD_JPNNA5_MetaG | ecosystem: Engineered > Bioreactor > Anaerobic > Digestate | place... | reverse complement strand
TCCATCCAAATACATACTACTAAATGCATATGGAACCGCACTTAACCTTATCCTGCCAAACATATCATCCGTCCCTACACCTCCAAAACCATCTCCACCCATATCTACCTCTATCTCTATCCAACGCAGAGAATCCTCAAATACTTCTTCATTTCCAGTAAAGTCTACCTTAACACTAAATATTCCATCTACAACTGTTACATCACTATATGTTAACTTACCACTCAATAATGATGTTCCACCAGTCTCAACATCATATACATCAAATCTAAAATCACATGTCCCATCTCCATTGCATCCCAATGATGATATATTAGTTCCATCATCATTCGTCAACTTGCCATGAATATTAACAGTCTTATCAATGGTCGCCTCTGCTCTATTTACCAAATTAGTAGAATTTAAAAAATTGAACACAAAAAAGATAAGAACAGGAAAAACTAAAAGCTTGTAAAAAACAGGCAGTTTACGCAACTTTATCTCAATATAGTTTATACTTTTATAAAGTATAAAACATCGAAAGCTAAAATGCAATACCTTATGTTATTAACAGTAACATATTTTACATTACCGTACACTTAAAGTGCACAACGTCTACAGGTGATCTTTCGTTTAATTTTAAACGTAAATTTGATAAAATAACTTTTGGATAGAAAATATGTTAAGTCTATTACTTAATTCTATTACGCCACCGAACCCCTAAAAGATGTTAAAATATAATAGCTATTGATGAAAATAATAAATAAATATATCTAAATGAATACCTTGTCAAAAAACAAAACAATCAATACCAAAATCATTCAATTTTTTAAAAAATATCAAAGAGTAATAATAACATTCTTACTCTGTTCCCCTATTATTTTGATACGAAAAGATAGTTTTCAGTCCATAATATACATTTTAGACTCAACATTAGCACACAAAATATCAAAACATGTTTACTACTATTATAATTTTGAAATCCTATTCATTTTACTAATTATATTACTGATAGTAACCATTTCACTAATTTTGGTTTTTTATAAAAAAATGTTCCAACCAAAGAATAATAAGTCAAATCAGCCTAACGAAAACAAACCGAAAGATTTAATCACATTTATTCAGAAAAACCTTGCAAAAGGATTTATTTTATTTTCATTTTTTCTATTAACAACCACTACATGTTACATACTTGGGACATATCTTTTTACATCAAGACCTTATATTGTTAGAGAAATATCATCAGCAAATTATAACGGAAAACAAATCATATACGATGTTTATTTCAATATACCTGTTAATACAAAATCACTCGAAGTAATAGCTAATACTGAAATCCCTCTTAAGGTAAAGCAGGTAAACATTTTACCCTTTGTCCGCATCAGCAGACACATACAAATTATTTCAAACCAAAACATAAGTGAAGATGAACTACTAACTCCGTATCTATCTGGAGTTTCATCAATTTTTGGAAAAACAGAAAATGAATACAGCGTTGAATACCAGGCCATGTCCGTCCCATCCGTCACTAGTTGTTATCCTTCTTGGGGAGAACAAGATATTAGTCCTCAAAGCGACTTATTTATATTTTTCAGTCAAAATATAGAAAATAATGAATGGAACGTTGAAATTACACCGTATATTGAACATGAAATAGAAGCAAAGGACAATAGAATTATAATCATTCCTGTTTCAGATCTTCAACGTGATACTGATTATCAAATTAAGTTATTTCGTACTCCATTACAGATTAATAGCCTAACAAATGAAATTGTAACCAAAGGTGAAACAGCTGAAGTTTTTTCAAACAATTTTTCAACAATTAAAACCCCTGAATTACAAGAATATCAACCATCTTCAGGATATCTTTATGATGGAACCAATATCGAAATCACGTTCAATACCCCTATTCTACCCGAATCTTTCATCGAAAATATTAATATAACTCCCAATCAGGAAGGAGAATGGATAGTTCTTAGTAATACAAAATTTGCGTTTGTACCACAAACCCTGTACCAAAAAGACACAAAATATTTAATACAAATTTCGAGAGGTATCAAAACCTCTGATGGAGACTCAATCCCAACAGAAATCAATCTTGAATTCACTACCCCAGGTGAAATAAAAGTTGTTAAAACATCACCAGTTAGTGGCGCAAATAAAGTTTCAGTAAACACTAAATCATTTTCTATTGAATTCGACCAAAATGTTGACCATCAATCAGTAGAAACGAACCTTACAATTAGTCCTCACATTTCTGGAAATTTCTCATGGGATAACGACAAATTAATATATACCTTCTCTCAATCATTAGCATATGGACAGACCTACCAGATATCAATAAAATCACCAATTAAAGCCATTTCCGGCATCGACTCTGACAAAAATATCATTGTAAAATTTACAACAGAGGAAGAAGTTACACTTCTTAATGTCCCATGGTTAAGACAAAGTGAATCTCACACATGTAACATTACAGCAGGAGCAATGGTACTACGATACAGAGGTGTAGATACGTCAGAAAATGCTGTAAGAGAAAGAGCTGGAGAACAACCACAACTTCAGGAACATTTGGGAATTGGTGGAGATCCATATAAAGGTTGGGTAAACTATTACGGACTTAATTGGACAAGATTGTCGGAAATTATATCATCATATGGGATTAATAATGAAATCAAATATGAATGGAACGTTGTTGCTTTGGCAAAGGAAATTGAAAATGGTAATCCTTCAATTCTTTACTGGCAAAATGGTGCCAGTGATCCTTACTGGAAAACGTGGACAACACCTGAAGAAAAACAAATATGGGGATTAAATGGAATGCACTCCGAAGTCGTAGTCGGATTTACAGGCCCATCAGATAATCCAACAGGTTTTTACACTAACGACCCATGGAGAGGAAAGAACCGCTATTACAATATCAGTACATTTAAAAATTTATGGGGCAGACTTAAGAATGAAACAGCAGGTATTCCAGGAAATATTGCAATTGTAATCTATTGAATTATACGTTTTTGTGATATACTCCCTATAAGCTTCACTAGTAAATTACATTACCTAAAATATGGTCAAAAATAAAACCACTCAACTAATAAAAACCATCAAACAGAAAAGTAAAGAACTATTGACAAACCATTTCAAGACAAGAGAAGGTAGAAGCACCGTTATTGATGGCATAAGAACAATTGCTATTATATTAATGACATTTGTCCATGCTAGAATCTATGCGTACTCATATGTTAACAGTAATTCGATTATTGATAGAATTTCAGATTTTGGAGGAAATGTATCATACACCCTATTCCTTTTCTGCTTTGGATTTGGAGTATATAAACTATTAGACAGTAAAAAGGAAAACAACAAAGCACTGTTAAGAAAAACACTATATTTATTTGCCTCATACTTACTAATTTCATTCATTGGTTATGTTTCGTTAATATTTGAAAAAGCACACATTGCTAACATATCGATTGTAGAAATCACATCGAATCCTAAATTTTGGGAATGGATTAGTAATGACATAATCTTAATAATATCTGGAAAGGGATTGGTTTTCTTAACTGAATTTTTAATTTCTTTCCCCCTATTCCTACTTATAACCCTATTACTTAAGAAAGTTTTAAACTTAATAATAAGAAGCGACATATATCTATATACCTTTATGTTTTCTATATATTTGTGTGGATTTTTGCTTAGTAAATCATTTGAAACTCAAACAGCTGGTGCATTATTTTGGGGATATAAAGACAACCACTATTTTCCAATTCTTTTCTATATGCCAATATATTTATTAGGAATAAGATGGGCACATATTAATAAACATGCTTCAGATAAGTTCAAGTTAAAGTGGTTATCATATACTCTTATGGCTTTTGCAATAATAACTATTGTTTCATATAAATTTTTAAGTTTCAACAGATTTCCACCTTCAATATCTTTCATTTCTTATTCATTAACAATCACATTAGCAATTCCGTTCACAATCTTTCTTATTAACAGTATATACAGATTTTTTAGAGAAAGTGGGATGAAATCATTAAGAACGATAAAAAGAGTCAAAACTATCAATTTCGTTAAAAAAGCCATTTCCTTCATTGGACAACGCTCATTGAAAACTTTTTCTATTCATACAATTTTCATGTTTTTATATCTTATTTTAAATTTACCAGTTCATACAAATTATGGACTTTTCATTATTACGTGGTTAATAACTTTGATATCTGCCTTACTAATTTAATCATCTAACGTAATGGCAAAAAACCAAAAAGCCTGTGTAGAAATTACTGTAACAGGTAGGGTTCAAGGAGTCTTTTTCAGAAGAAATTCCCAGAAAAAAGCAAATGAACTTAAACTTACTGGATACGCAAGAAATGAAGCTAATGGAAATGTATTTATTCACATTGAAGGAAATATCAGCCCAATTATGAAATTCATTAACTGGGCAAGTATTGGCGAAGGAAAAGCCATTGTGGAAACGATACAAGTTACATGGCTAAAACCTACAGGTGTTTATTCATCCTATGAAATAATTAATCCCCTACAGTCAGCAATTATAGGAATATCAAATATTGTATCCCACACCTCATTATTACCAAAAGACACAATTGTTCCCAAACACATTGCGATTATTCCTTTAGGAACAAGAAAATGGGCTCGTAATCGAAATATTGACGTTTTAAAGGGATATGACGTAGCTGGACAAGCAATAGCAGAATTGATTGAATTCCTACCCAAAACGAACGTAAAGTTCATCACAATTCTTGCTCTACCACAAGAAATATGGAATTTACCATCTATAGAGATTGAATCAGTAATTAAAAATGTTGAGAGATGGATCGACGAATTGCTACCTGCATTTCAACAAAATAGAATAAAATTTCAAACTATTGGAAGAAAAACTAGAATACCTCAATCACTTAAAAAAAAGATCATAATTGCAGAGAACAAAACAAGAAATAATAAAGCTCTTACGTTTACACTTGCAATTGATTATAGTGGCAAAGATGAAATTGTTTCTACATTTAATGAAATTTCTACCAAAGGCATACCAATGATTGATATTAGAACCTTTGATGAATACTCTGATTCCAGAAATATTCCAGAACCCGATATGTTAATTGTTACTGGAGGAAGAAGATATATCAATGATTTCTTAATTTGGAAGATCGGCAAAACCTATATTGAATTTAAAACAGAAGACTTTCCAGACCTAACCTGTAAAGATATAAAAGAAGTAATCTTGAAATATAGTGAATATCAAAAAGCGATAAGATCAAAAAGTAAATGATAAGTTATAAGTGATATGGCTTATCATTCGATTTGAGAGCGATTTGGAAAAACAAGACTTATCATGTATCCCTTCTCATTTATCATATAAAAACATTTACCCTCCAGCTAATTTGGCTACAAACTCAGCATTATTTTTTGTTCTTTGTAACTGTTCAATAATTGCTGACGTTGGAAATTCTTCACTCTTCTTTAACTCCTCTAACATTCTTCTAACTCTCCAAGAGTTATTTAACATATCACCTTTTAGTAATAGTTCCTCTTTTCTTGTTCCTGAACGCAAAACATCAATAGCTGGAAAAATTCTTTGTTCTTGTAACCTTCTATCTAGATGAAGCTCCATATTTCCAGTTCCTTTAAATTCTTCATATATCAAATCATCCATTCTACTTCCAGTATCAACCAAAGCGGTAGCTAAAATAGTTAAGCTACCTCCATGTTCAAAGTTTCTTGCAGCACCGAAGAAGCGCTTAGGGGGATATAAAGCCACAGGATCAAAACCTCCTGTTAACGTTTTACCTGATGTAGGCATAACAATGTTATAGGCTCTTGCCAATCTAGTAATACTATCCATCAAAATAACGACATCACGACCCATTTCAGCAAGTCTCTTTGCTCGCTCTAATACCATTTCTGCAATTTTAGTATGCTCTTCAGGTTTTTCATCAAAGTTTGAAGCCCAAACCTGTCCTTTTACACTTCTAGACATATCGGTAACTTCCTCAGGACGCTCACCCACTAAAAGAACCATCAAAACAACATCCGGATAATTTTTTTCAATACCATGTGCAATATCCTGCAAAATAGTCGTTTTTCCTGCCTTAGGTGGTGAAACAATCATACCTCTTTGCCCAAACCCAATTGGACAAAGCAAATCAATAATTCTTGTAGAAGCAATCTCTTGTTTGGTTTCAAGTACTATCTGTTTATCTGGAAATACTGGAGTAATTTTATTAAAAGGAATCCTCGCAACACACAAATTAGGATCTTGTCCATTTACAGTCTGTATTTTTAACAAACTTAAATATCTTTCCCCTTCATTTGGCATTCTAACAGGACCTAAAACTTCATCACCTGTTTTGAGGTTAAATTTGCGAATCTGAGTTCCAGAAATATATACATCATGTTCTCCAGGAAAAAGTCCATCTGTTCGAATTACGCCATGAGTTAAATCAGGCATAATCTCTAAAATACCTTCAATTAGTAGTTCTTCGCCTTTTATTGAATGTTCTCTTAAAATAGAGACTACTACATCTTTTCTTGCCATTTCAGCAACACCCTTAACGCCTAAGTCCTTAGCTATAGTACGTAAGTCTTTTAGCGAAGCATTTGTAAGGTCGCTTAACTTCATAAGTTGGAAATTAAAATTAAATAATATATATGAAATTCAAATGAGCATTTTTTATGGGTTCTCAACTGAAAATTTTACTTCTTAAAAAGTCTAATGAATAAGTACGTATTATTATAATAACTTATCATGAAAAAAAAATCAACTCATTAAACTCTATTAGTTTTAAAGAAAAAAGGGGATCGGCACTGCCCCAACCGACCCCGGTGAAGCTCTCCGAACATAAAGGCAGAAAGTTTCATCGAACTCGGTAGGAAATTTCTTCCGAAGGCTCAGTGACGAGGCAAAACCTCGACCAAACCCTGGGAAGAAACTTCCTTTTTATAAGAGATTTCCTCCGAAGGCTCAGTGACGAGGGCAAAACCTCGACCAAACCCTGGGAGCAAACCTCTTATAATGTTTGACTTCGAAAGACCTATATTGTTAACTGTACTATTTTACCACATTACCCTCTCACTTGTCAACACCCCCTAACCCCTACCTCAATCAGTACTTTATACTAACATGAACAAATGCAACTTGTCAAGCACCCACACCAATCAACCTGGGATGTTACGAAAGGGATAGTTAAAAATTAATGTTACGATTATGTAAAAGTGTATTATTATATCTAAAGAATAAGAAATAGGCGTAAGTAAACGGTGTACGGAAAGCAGTACTATAAATATGAGTGATGAGTTATAAGCTGGTAGTGCTGAATTAGGAGTTGTGAGTTATTAAAGAAGAAACAAGTTGCAAGTAATAAAGAACAAACAACAAGGTACTAATCACTGATCACTAGTCGCTGATCACTAATCACTAAAGTTTATCTTTCAGTATTGGATCTTTTTCCATAATAGTAAGTAACTCTTTTATTTTACCTACTTTATTACGTGGGCATATAAAAAGTGTATCATTAGTATCGATCACAACAGTATTATTTACATCAATCATTGCTACCACCCTTTTACTGTCTCCCATCACTAGATTTCCATTACAATCTAAGGTAATTACATTCTTTTTTATAATTTTTTCTTTATTGTTTTTCAAAAGATACTGATAGACATTCTCCCAAGTAGTTATGTGCTCCCAGTAAAATGGTAATTTAACTACAAGTGCACGATTGGTGTTAAAAAGCGTTTCAGTTAGTTCCTCAATCCTTCCAACTTCAAATTTTGAATAGATTTTACATACTTTCTCATATTCATCATTCGTACCAATTACCTTTTTAATTTCCATCAATATATCATACCAGTCCGATCTTATCTCTTTAAATGCATTCAATAATTTATTGGGAGTCCATGTATAATGATTACAATGAACAATCATATCCTTTTCCATATATACTTTTTGAGCCTCTTCTGCTGATAACATTCTATCAACAATATGCACAAACTTACTGATCTCATAAATATCTAGTCCCGTGTTTGTTTCAATCTTTTTTCCCAATTGCAGTGAATCACTTCCTACATCTACAAATTCTAAAGCCCTTCCACCAGTAACAAATTTGCCCGTAGCTTTTACAGTTTTTTCAATACCATCAATCATTTCGACATATTTTTCAGCAGGTTCTCTTACAACAACAGGTTGAACATAAAACATAACTACTTCATCGGGATATTTCATTCCTACTTTTAGCATTGCAAATCCGGATGCAGGACCAGTCCCCTTGCCTAACTGAGGCTCAATTATATAATTTTCCTCAGGAATCATTGGAGCTTGTTCCTTCATATATTTTATATAATGTTCTGCAATTGAGATAAATATATCTGAAGGTTTGTATTTCAAAAGAAGTGCTTCAACATTTAATTGAAATAATGTCTTTTCATCTATAATTGGTATAAATTGTTTGGGAAAATCATCTCTACTTACTGGCCAAAGTTTGGAGCCAATTCCCCCAGCCATAACAATAAGCTTCATACTTGATTTAGTTCAAATAATTTATTATCACCCAATATTGAAATTAAAGTATACTATTACTAAGATAGCAAAACAACACATATTTAGGAGTGTAACATAAAAAAGATTTGAGGTTGTGAAAAACACTCAATAGTAGAGAAGACATAGATCTTTTTCAATGAATATCAAGCGTTTAATTCTGTGGATCAATATATTTAGCACTTCTATAATCCCGCTTATATGTTTTTTCACATTTCGATCCAATTTGAATTTTGAGATCGTAAGTCCATATAATTACGAAATGATTGATATAAATCCGTTACAAAATCTACCAAACTCCAATGTGGTGCGGTTTCAATCACAACAGGAATGCTTGATCCATACTGAGCCACGATTTTGCGTATTTCATTGACTGGAACCAAGTTTTTATATAAGAAAAGCCATTTGGGATAATCTGCAATACCTGCATACTCATAAAACAATCTCACGATCTGCTTATTAACAATATTTTTACTCAGAAACATCTTATACATAAATCCATTATACCCAGAAAGATGAAGTACAAACAATCTTCCTCTCTTAAAAAGCTCTTCTATCACATCACACATTGAATTTGAATTCTTTAAGGAATTTTGAACCCGATTTTGTCGTTCAAGCATTAAATTTGCATACATCCAATGTGTTGTATCAAACGTAATACCAACGTTATAAGGTAAAATTCCACCAAACACTCTCATCATACTATTCAAAAAACAAATGGGATCGTAAGCCTCTTCTCTATACAATGAGCCAGTATACACATCATGGTCATATGGCATATTCTCAAAGGAGAAATTAACATTTGGTAAGTAAACACATAGGTTCAACATTCTTTTAGCCTTATTTTCATCAAATTCAAGATATTGACCAGAATCATCTAAAGACATAACTGCGTTGGAATGAATAGTAATAACTGGACCTCCTTCCATATTTTCATTTGCTTGTTCGTTAAGTGCTTCTGAATAATTTCGAAGTGAATCAAACCATTCATCAAAAGCTTGGGCGTCAGCTATGTTATATTCTGGAAAATGAGTAAGAAAATGAGGATTTGTTGAATCAGTTGTGTGGTGTTCAATGGAACTTTGGGAAACACATCCGAATCCTGGAAGTCTTATACCAACTAATTCAATAGATTTTTGAGATATTGCCATCTTCCAGTTATCGAAATAAATGGCAGGTTTAAGAGTATTATAACACACATACTTCGTTTTGTCTAATAAGATTCTTTGATCTAAAATTCAGTTTACCTTTACAATCAATAACAAATAAATTTAATATTCTATAAAACAATATTATTCAAATAAACATAATACTTTTCATTAATAAGCTCCCATGTATATTTTTGCTTAACTAGTTCTTTAAAATTTTTCTCAAAATTTAATTCATTCCAATTCATTTCTTTTAAAAGAGTTGTTAAATCTTCAACACCTTTAAAATAAAGCCCTAAGTTATGCATAGTTCCCCTATTAAATACATTATCATGACATATTATTCTCTTTCCTACACTTAATGCTTCCAGTAAAGAAGGATTTGTACCACCAACCGAATGTCCATGAAAGTTTATTAAGGCATTTTTTCTTAATGTAAATAATATCCTTTCATCATAAACTCCACCTATAAATCTTACGTTGTCATTTTTATATATCTTAAGTAACATTTTGGCATAAGGGGTATCGGTTGGACCAACCACTAAAAGAGGCATCTTTTCAAATCCTGAAACATTAATATATGCATCAATTATTTCCTTGACATTGTTTTCAGGTTCAATTCTTGCAACAAGGATTGAGTATTTCTCAGATTGAACATTGTATATTTCCAATGCTTTCGTGTGAAAATCCGTAATTGGAAATTCAGTTCCATAAGCAATTGTTTCAAGTTTATTTTTATATTTTAAAAATTTATTATTCAAATATTCATATATACCATCTCCATCGGCAATTAAATGAGTTGAAAATATTACAGCTAGTCTTTCACATAATTCCAAATATTTTTGTTTCCATTTACTATATTTTGATCTCTTCCACTCCAATCCATCCATGTTAGTAACCAACTTCGATTTAGGAGATAACACTCTTGGAATCCAAAGAAATATTGCACTAGTATAAGCACACATATAGATAATATCATATCTACAAATACAACTATTAATTACTGATAAAAAATCATATATTAAGTTTCCAATTGCACCGATTTTTTTTTCTGGATCAAAAATAAATTTAAGTTTTACTTTATCAAACAATCTTTCCTTATATCCTTGAAAATGTGGACACACGACTGTTATATCAAAATTTCTTGAAGCTAAAAATGGTGCTAATTTTTCAACAAAGCGTTCATATCCCCCATGTGTATTTGGTATTCCTTTAGTTCCAAGAAATATTATTTTTTTCATTTTTTTTTATTTCTAACTTATTTTCCTCTTTCTGTATTCGATACAATCCTCCTATCAATAAAAACAAAAATACAATACTTAAAATGTTGAAACTATTTTCTGAAAAGATTGCTACAAAAATTTGGCTAAATAGAACAAAACCTAGAATGTTTTCTGAAACACTTTTCTTGTATATTGAGTAAATGAGTAGAAACCAAAAAACAATCCCAACAACACCTATTTGACCAATAATTGCCCCAATATAAGTATCACCGATTGTACTATTTGCGTTTCCAAACATTGAAGAATAATTACCCGCCATACCTAGACCTAAACCCCATAAAGTAGCACTTTTAATTGAATTGGTTAGTCCTTTTATATGAATAGACAAACCTGGATGAAATGGACCTATGCCTATTAAAAACAAAAATAATATAATAAAGAAAAGAATCCAATATCTTCTTACAAATTTATTATACTTCAATACTAAAACCAAAAAAAGCTGTATCCAAGCTCCTTTACTAAAAGTCAAGAAAATACCAACAATATACACAAAGATTAGAAAAAAATTTGTAACTTTAAACTTAAATATTTTTAAATTATCCTTTAATGATAATGCAACACATAAAACCAATATATGACCAAGGTTTATTGGATCCAAAATAGTTGAAACCATTCTGGTTACACTTGTAACACCAATAAGATTAGATATCGCTTCAGGAATAGGCTCAATAAAAAAATATGGATAACCATTTTCATAAAATCCTATATTTTTTGCACCCAAATATGCACTTAAATCAAAGAAAGACCATAATTTTAAACTCTTTTCAATAATTCCAAAAGATACTATAACAAGACCAAGAATAAGAAATATCCTAACTGTTTTTTTATAGGTCAATCTATTTTTGATTAATTCATAGCCAATAAGAAAAAAAATCTCGAAAGACATTATTTGTCTAATACTTGCCATCTTGAGAAAAATACTTGCGGGACTTTGCAAAAAGCTTATAACTACAATGATCCATAAAATTAAATTGAACAAAACAAAATTTTTATCATATCTATGAGATATTATTGATGGAAAGAGAATAATAAATAACAAAACATACACAAAATCTTTTAGTAATATCCAATTAAATTCATGACTAAACATAAAAAGAGTTGCGATAATAATGGATGAAAAAGAAAACCAACAAAGCGTAAAAATAATCAGTAAATCCTTTCTGTTTAGTTTTAAATCTCTAATTCTCATTCTTTGACCAACTTTATAACGTTATTAATATATTTCTTATAATTTTCGAAACTGTATTCTTTCACAATAAAATCTCTTGAATTTCTTTTTAACTCTTCCCTCAGTTTATCATTATTAACTAACATCATCAATTTATCAGAAAGATCTTTTGAATCTTCAGAGGTAAAAAACTTAACCATGGGTTTATTAATATTTCTATCTACAAATTCCCTAAATGGTGCAAGGTCAGAACACACAACGGTGCTTCCATACCCCAAAGCCTGTACCAAAACAGCACTATTATATATGATTTTATAAGGAAGAACAACAATATCAGAAGCCCAAAAATATAATGGATATTGGACTTGATCAATATAACCTTCTTTTAACAAAATCATATCAGAAACCCCTAACTTTTCAATAAGATTTATATATTTTCCACGATCTTGTTTCCAAAATTTTCCAGCTATCATTACCTTAATTTTATCTTTTTCTTGTTTCATCTCAGAAATTGCCCTAATTAAGACGTCTACACCTTTTACATTCTTAATCTGACCAATAAATGAAATTATAATTACATCTTCTTTTAGACCGATTTTTTTTCTTGAAAGAGAAGGACTTATTGTTTCTGGAAGTTCCTCATATGACAAATCATTCATCACAGCTATTTTTTTATTAGTATATTTTGAAAGCAATTCTTTGGAATAGTTATTATGTACAACATATAAAGCAACCATTTTATTCAAAAACCTATAATCTGCTTTTTCTTTTTTTTCATAATCAACAAATGAACTAATATCATGTATGGTTACAATTAATTTTTTATTCGATATATACATTAGAAACATGCAAACATATTCAAAAAGAGAAAAAGTATAAATATTAGCCCATGCTATGGAATTACGTCTGCTTGCACATCTTGTCAAAAGAATTAAAAGTCCTTTTATCGAATGTATTATTTTTTTTAAAATATTTTTACTATATATTCCATTAAACGCTTCTATTATTCGAAATTTAACATTATTTGAATCACCAATATCCAGTCCATAGGTAAAGAAATCAACCTCACAATCCAAAGCAGACAAAACATTGCCTAAATTTTTATCATAAATATTCATTCCTCCATGGTCACCAACAAGCTCCAAAACGTTTATTTTCATAATAAACAAATCAACTTATTAATTTGTTATACATTTGAATGTAATGTTGCGCAGTATTAGAAATTCCATAGCTTTCAACGTATTTTGACATTTCTGATACAATTTTTTGACGATTTTCAACATCTAAAACATATTCCACATTTTTTATAAATTCCTCCTCACTTGAAGATCTTAATGCAACTTTGACTTCAGCTGGACATACATTTTTAAAACATACAATTGGTAATTTCATTGCACTATTTTCAAGCAAAACAACACTCAAGCCCTCAGATACAGATGGAAATATACAAAAATCTGAAGCACTTAATAGACTATAAAGCTCTTTATTTTCAATAAAGTCAAAAAGAATAAATCTTTCATATAATCCATTAGTTTTGGTCTCATTAATAAAATTCTTCTTAAGATCACCTTCCCCAACAATGATTATCTTAAAATTCTTACTTCTTACCTTCTTTACCACATCAATCAAAAATTTATGATTTTTAGTTGGAATATATCTAGCCACATAGATACCAATAACATTTTCTTTGTTAATATTATATTTTTCTCTAACTAATTCTCTATTTGATAGATTTTTTAATTTTTTTAGATCAACTCCATTGCTAATTGTTTCAATTTTTTTTATCAAGTCAGGAAAATTTGACCTCAAACTTTCCGAAGAAGATGTTGAAACTCCAATTAATTTATCAAATGAGCTTAACAAATATGAATAAATTTTGAGGTACAAGACACCATTTCCATCCTTTTTCGTTGCATGATGTGTATATACTTTTATAACTTTTTTACGAATTAATCGCAATTTCGTCAACATTCCTACTACAAAAGCTAATGGAACAGAATGAACATGAAGAATATCATAAGCATTCAAAAGCTTCAAATTTAAAATCGATTGAAAAAAGAATAACAAACTCAAGAGAAATATTTTTATTTTACCATTGGCTTGAACCCTTAATCCCTTATTTAGCAAGATTGGATTATAACCTGCCTTCATTAGTAGATTAGTAAACATTACAGAGTCTGTATAACAAAGTACATCAATTTTTATTTTTTTACTAGATTTAAACTCATTCAAAAGTGAATCTATAAAAATTTCACCACCTCCACACTTAAATGGAGATAACATATATAAAATTCTTGTCATTAAAATTCAATATAAATTTTATACCAATCGTTTGGAAAGTATATCATATTTTATAAAAAAACGAACAATCCACTACATCAAAAAATTTTAAGCTCTATAACCTGTCAATATTTTTAATACTTTCGGAGAAAGGGTTTTAATCATTAAATACGATAGAAAAATCATGACAGATTTCAATATGAATATCATAATAAAGGCAACAAATTGATAGAATCCTCTTTCGTTAACATCAATCAATTTACTAACTACACTTTTTGCTACTTTCAAAAACAAAAACTGAGAAACAAATATATAAAATGATAATTTCTTTACCATTGCAGAAGGTGGCTTAAAATTAATAAATTTTAAAAGGAAATAAATATATATACCACTTAATAATCTATACAAATAAAGTATTATGTCATTATCTTGTTGTGAATTGACTTTTAATATATACCAGTTTAATCCTATAAAAACGATGATCGCTAAAACTTTTGCAACGATGGTATTCAGGAAAAAGTTTGGGATCGTTTTATTAATATATTTAAAGTAATGTATTGATATCCACGAACCTAACATAAACATTGGAAGCCAGTAAGAAAACGACAAATAATTCGTTTTAAATAGTAAATTTAGGATTACGCATGCAATGATAAAAAGAAATCCAATCGTTTTATTTTTAACTCCCAAATAAATAAAGGGAGCCAAGTATATGTAAGTAATCAATCTAAATAAATACCACAACGGATCATTTAGTGGACCATACTCACCATGTATAATAAATAATTCGTATAATTTTACAAATGAAAAATCGATAATTCCAAACTCAATATAATCCCAAAGCCTAACAAAAACAATAGCAAATAGATTCCATATTAAAAATGGGATAACTAAACTAAAAAACCGTGAAAATAATTTATATTTGGTTTTATTTAAATCAAAATTATAAAAAAACAAAAAACCTGAAGTAAAGAAAAAATAACTCATAACAGGGATTGTCAACTGCCCCAATAACGATATTAATTTATACCAGTTATTTGACGTATCTATCACATCAAGGGGAAAACAATGGCTCTGTAAAATTATTATATTCCCTATAAATATAAGTACGTATATTTTATTTGAAAAAGAATCACTTATAACATTTTTTACTTTTGTAATACTCATTGTAGAAATTACATTTTCAAAACTTATTATAGAATATAAAATTGGAACTCAAACAGTTAATATTATTCTTTACCTTTTTTAAAAATATGTTTTCCATATTTTGATATAAAGAAAACCATGTAAAACAACATAGTAACTATGCTGTAAAAAAATACGTTCGTATATATTAATGAATTCTTATTTCCTACAAAGATAACAACGTAGAAAATATATAATACGGCTGTTTGAAAAAATACATTAAAAACATTTTTTTCTTTCCCTCTAGAAATAAAAAATGCACTCATGAATGAATTTATGCCTAACACGGGAACTGCTAACAACATAATAAAATTCCCAAAACTAAACTCAGTCAAATTGTCAACTCTAAACACTATTTCATATATATACGGACTTAATAACCAAAACGTCAAAAAACTTAAAAAGTGAACCATTAGATTAACAATAAAAGCCTCAATACTTATTTTTTTCACTTTCATAGTATCCTTGGACATCATTAATGCCAAACTATAAAAAACATTTGAAAATGAACTAAGAACTCCAATTATCATTATCATCAATCGATAAACAATTGAATATATCTCGATGAAACTGTCCTCAACAAAATAACCTAACAAAATAACATGTCCACTAAAAAAGAAACTACTTATTAAATTTATTCCTAAATTATACTTAGTTTTCTTCAAAAATTGGAAAAAGAAGCCACTCCTTACCCAATTCAAAAAATCACGAAATTTTATGTCAAAACTTCTAATATTTCTTGAAATATTCAAGAAGCTGAAGACTCCAATTAGTAAATGAACTATTGAATATATAGCAAAGAATACAACAACATTTCCTATTTTACCAAATAATAATAAAAATATTGATAAAAATATTAATTTATCCAAAAAGATTAAAATACTAAATAGTTTATTTTTATTATTACCTTTGTAAAACCATTCTCCTAATAGCAACTGTCCTAATAAATAAAAACATCCAAAAAAGTAAAAACTGTTGTCATATTTCAATATTTCAATTTTAAAAAGAATTTCCCCTAAAACTGAAAATGCGATTAAAACAATATATATAAAATATATAAGCAATTTAGTAAAGAAAACTGTTCTAAAAGTACTTATTCTTTTTTTATCTTCATTTGATTCACTGATTTCCTTGGCACCAGTGTACATTATTCCTATATCTAAAAGTACGTTAAAGAATTCATGAAAAGCCAATATATATAAGTACTTTCCTAAATCACTTGTTCCAAACTTTTGAGATATGCTTGAATATACAACAAAAGGAGTCACATATCCGAGTACATTGAATACTGAAATAAAGATCGAATCTCTAATAAAATTACCAGTATTTTCTATAGTTATTTTAAAAGCCATATCCCTTTTATTTCTTCTCTAAAATTATTAAACAATAATCGTTAAAAAATCTATTTTTTAATTTCTTAGAAAATTTAAAAACCTTTTGAAGAATATCAAAATTACCTAAATATTCATATAAAACCACACGTAACCCTTCTTGGGTCGCCATATTTATTATCTCATCAGGATTAAAAAAATAATGGTGATTACCAGCCCAAAAATCATCAAAAACCTTTATCGTTAAATAACGTAATGAAAGGAAAACATTTGGAAAACCAATAATAACGTACCTGCTAGAACATTCAACATGTTTCAAAAATAATAACTTTCTTTGAGTAAAATTAAAGTGTTCATACAAACCCAAACTATAAACTAAATCGTATTTAATTTTAGGTTGAAATTCAAATACATCTTCAATAAAATATTTATCGAGTATCTTAGCATTAATTGAAATCTCATTATTATCAACTCCATGTTTTATTATCTTTCTGTTTAGTTTATTTTCCAAAAATTTTGCATATATCCCAGCTGAACATCCAAGTTCCAACATTGAATTTACATCTTTAACATTTTCTATTATTCGATCAATTATTAATTTAGGAGATTGATATCCACCCGTATATAGTTTCTCTGGATCCATACGCAAAGTATCATCTATATACTTATCCCGATTAAATTCTTTTTTAAATATAATTTTTTTTATTCCAGACATGTCATGGATTTACAAATTATTTTTCATCAAGCCAGAAGTTATATATATGGCGAATATATAATAAACATAAAAATATTGCAAAGCTTACTAAATTATACTTTTGTATTTCGATTTAAATAATTTTTATAATAACTTCATTCCCAACAAATGAATAAATGAACGTTCACGAAGTCCATTCAATTAGACATCATCTGTTAACCTTTATTGGATGTATATGACATTTACCATCCTTTATTATCTTATCCACATTAGGTAATAAATTCAATTTGTTTACTTTATTTAGAGGTACCCATTCAGGACTAGTACCAATACCACCCTTCAATTCTCCTTTCCAATTGGTACAGACGAAAACTACTAAAGAGAAACTTTTTATACCATCTTTGGTTTTGATCTTGGCAGTATATTCAATTGGCATCCTAATAAGATTATGTAATTCTGTAATTAAGCCACTTTCATCTCTTAGCTTTAGAATCGCAGTTTCTTCTGGTAATTCACCAACCTCAACTTTAATTTTTCCGGCTGGTATTCCGTAAGTATCAGTTAAATGATTTGAATTTAAAGTATTTTTAACTAACAAAACCTTATTCTTGCTAAAAACTAAAACCCCAGCTGTTTTTATAAGCGTCATTTATAATTGGTAACATTAAATTAATTCTATTTATTTGAATATCCATTATTGTAACATATTTTAACAGGACAATACGGAACAGGAAAAATAACTACTATAAAAATTATACATGAATCAGTATTATGCAATAATGAAAGCACTCTCAGCTTTGTAAATAAAAGTCAGCAATAACTAATCAATGGTAAATCTATAGCTCCCCAACTATCTTCCTTAAAACAAACCTAACACCTTACTCCATGTCCTCCACAATGGACATCACAACTCTTGCCAACTTATCACTATCATGCCTCAACACACTACGCTTTAAACTGTCAGCAACACTCTTTTTATATTTTGTATTTCCAATCAAATCTGCCCTCACTACATGATAATCTTTCTCTTTCAAGTCATCTTCGATTAAAACTTCTCCACTGCCTTTATACCATTCAATAATTTCTTTATCAACAGCTGAATTATTTATTATTACAAAATCCGGATATCTTCCGATATAATTATAAAGTTCATCAATATGATCTTGAGCTGTATAACCATCGGTTTGTCCCCTCTTGCTCATCAAATTCATTATATATACAAATTTTGCTTTGCTATTTTTTATAATTTTACCAGTGTCACCAACAACAATATTTGCTAGTGTACTAGTATATAGATCTCCTGGTCCTAAAATTATAAAATCTGCATTCCTAATAGCATCTCTAGAGGGATTATACAACTTAACTCCATCTTTATCCACAGATAATTTACTGATTCTTTTCCCATATATTTTTATATTTTCAGGTTCATCAATTAGGTGTTCACCCTTCACAACCATTCCATCCTCATATTCTGCAACAAGCCTTATATCCTCAACCGTTATTGGTAATATTCTACCTTTTATAT